>BFBZ01000202.1_pt1 | contig 74523 bp, 68 predicted proteins | sample 1888401 | NCBI WGS metagenome assembly BFBZ01 (sample SAMD00112614, study PRJDB3348) | symbiont metagenome | host: Chara braunii
AGCTCGTGGTGTTGGAGGTGCCGATCATCGAGCCGATGATCGAGGCCGAGCTGTCAGCGACAAGCGCCTGGCGCATGCGAGGCAGCCTGCCCTCCTTGTCGAGCAGGCCGGCGCGATGACTGACGCCGATCAGCGTGCCGGCCGTGTCGAAGAAGTCGACCAGCCACAACGAGAAGATCACGACGATCGCTGAGGCCTCGAACACACGCGAGAAGTCGAGTTGCAGGAAGGTCGGCGCGACAGAGGGCGGCAGCGAGACAACACCGTTGTACTGCACGATGCCGAGCGGAAGGCCCGCGATGGTCACAACCAATATGCCGATCAGCGTTGCACCCAGCACCCCGCGCGCATTGAGCGCAACGATCAGCATGAACCCGAGCAGCGCGAGGATCGCCGGCCATTCCTTCAGGCTGCCAAGCGTCACCAGCGTGGCGGGATGCGCGACGACGATCTTGGCCTCCTCGAGCGCGATGATCGCAAGAAACAGGCCAATGCCCGCGGAAACCGCGAGCTTCAGGTTTTTCGGTATCGAATTGATAACGTACTCGCGGATGGGCGTGACCGACACGATCAGCGCCAGCACGCCGGAAACGAACACGAAGCCGAGCGCCTGCTGCCACGTGTATTTGTAGGTCAGCACCAATGTGAATGCGAAGAACGCGTTGAGGCCCATGCCAGGCGCAAGCGCGATCGGGTAGTTGGCATAAAGCGCCATGATCAGCGTGGACACCGCGGCGGCGATGCAGGTCGCAACAAACACCGCGCCCTTGTCCATCCCGGCGTTGGCGAGAATCGTCGGATTGACGAAGACGATATAGGCCATCGTCAGGAACGTGGTGATGCCGGCGACCACTTCGGTGCGCACGTTGGTGCCGTTGCGCGTCAGACCAAACGTCCGCTCGAAAAAATCGTCTCGCCCCTGCCCCGCTTTATCCCCCGCGGTATCGCTCATTCGCTTGCCCCTCCGCCCCGAACGCGGCGTTCGGCCGCGCAGGTAAAAGCATAACTCACCTGCGGAATATCGGCATCCGCCGACTTGCCAAAATCCCCAGCGGGTCCAATATGGATTCAGTCAGTCCCGCTTCACCGCGCCAACGGGGGATTGCTGCGATGGACCTCGACGCTGTCCTGCTCGCCCGACTTCAGTTCGCCTTCACAATCACATTTCATATTATTTTTCCGACCTTCACGATCGGCCTCTCGGCCTATATCGCGACGCTCGGCGTGATGTGGCTGCGCACCGGGCAGGAGCGCTACCAGCGGCTGATGCAGTTCTGGACGAAGATATTCGCGGTGTCTTTCGCGATGGGCGTCGTCTCGGGCATCGTGCTGAGCTACCAGTTCGGCACCAACTGGAGCAAATTCTCGGTCGTCGTCGGCAACGTGATCGGCCCACTGATCGGCTACGAGGTGCTGACCGCGTTTTTCCTCGAAGCATCGTTCCTCGGCATCATGCTGTTCGGCTTCAAACGCGTGCCGAACTGGCTTTATGTATCATCGGCGGCGATCGTGGCGATTGGTACGGCGACATCAGCGTTCTGGATTCTCTCGGCCAATAGCTGGATGCAGACGCCTGCCGGGCATGTGATGCGCAACGGCATCGCCTTCCCGGCCGACTGGATTCAGATCGTCTTCAATCCGAGCTTCCCCTACCGGTTCGCCCACATGGTGAACGCGGCCTATCTGACCACCGGCTTCGTCGTGCTCGCGGTCGGTGCACGCTTCCTGATCGCTGGAAAGCACATCGAAGAAGCCAAGACGATGATGCGGATGGCGCTCGGCATGACCGCAATCCTCGCACCGCTGCAACTCTTTATCGGCGATCAGCACGGCCTCAATACGTTGAAGCATCAGCCGACCAAAATCGCGGCGATGGAAGGCCATTGGGACAGTAGCAAACCGGCCGACTTCCACATCTTCGCGTGGCCGGACGAGAAGAACGAGAAGAACCACTTCGAGATATCGATCCCGCGCGGTTCGTCGCTGATCCTGACGCATGACCCGAACGGCCTGATCCCTGGTTTGAAAGACGTACCGCGCAGCGAGCGGCCACCTGTGATCAACGTGTTCTTCAGCTTCCGCATCATGATCGGCATCGGCATGTTCATGATCGCGGCGGCGCTCTACGGCGCATATATGTGGTGGCGCGGGACGCTGTTCGAAACGCGCTGGTATCTCTGGACGATGTCGAAGGCGTGGTGGGTCGGCTTCGTCGCCGTGATTGCCGGCTGGGTTGTCACCGAAAGCGGGCGGCAGCCGTGGATCGCGACAGGCATCCTGCGCACGGCGGATGCGATCTCGCCGGTGCCGGCCTCGCAAGTGCTGACGACGCTGATCCTGTTTATTGTCGTCTACGGCATCGTGTTCGCAATGGGCATCTATTACATCAACCGGCTCATCAATCGCGGGCCGCAAGGCCGTGCGCTCGAAGGCGCCGACAATATTTCGGTCAGCCCGATCGCCGCCGCCGGCGACGCGGGCCGCGAAGCGCTGCAAGAACGCTAGCGAGCAATAGGGAGAGCCATCATGGAATGGTATCTGCCGGTGATCTGGGCCGCCCTGATCGGTACAGCAGTCGCGCTCTACGTCATCCTCGACGGCTTCGACCTCGGCATGGGTATCCTGTTCCCCACCATGCGCTCGGAGCAGGAGCGCGACCAGGCGATGACCACCATCGCGCCGTTCTGGGACGGCAACGAGACGTGGCTCATTCTCGGCGGCGGCGGATTATGGGTGGCGTTTCCGCAGGCCTACGCCATCGTCATGCCTGCGCTCTACTTGCCGGTGATCGTGATGCTGCTGTCGCTCGTGTTCCGCGGCGTGGCGTTCGAATTCCGCAGCGTGTCGCGCAGCAAGATCTGGTGGAACCGCGCCTTCGCCTCGGGCTCGACGCTCGCGGCGTTCTCGCAAGGCGTGATCCTTGCGGGATTGATCCAAGGCATCAAGGTCGAAAACGGCGTGTTCGCAGGCGGCGCGTTTGACTGGGCGACGCCCTTCGCTCTGCTCTGCGGCCTCGGCGTGATCGCGGGCTATGCGCTGCTCGGCGCAACATGGCTCGTCATGAAAGCCGAGGGCCCGGTGGCCGACCGCGCACGTGGACAGGCGAAGATGCTGCTCATCGCCGTGCTCGGCTTCATGGCCGCCGTGAGCCTGTGGACCGCCTTGGGCTTCCAGCGAATTTCCGCGCGCTGGTTCTCGGTGCCGAATTTCTATTTCCTGTGGCCGGTGCCGATCATCACCGCGCTTGTCGCCTTCATCGGCTGGCGTGCGCTCGAAAGAGGCCGCGAAGGCACGCCGTTCGTGGCGTCCATCGGACTGTTCCTGCTCGGCTACCTCGGCCTGGTGATCTCGTCCTATCCATATCTCGTGCCGCCGTCGGTGACGGTCTGGCAAGCTGCCGCCGCGCCCGAGAGCCAGATTTTCATGCTGCTCGGCACGCTCGTCTTCCTGCCGCTCGCGCTTTGCTACACGGCACTGATCTATTGGCTATTCCGCGGCAAGGTGAAGCCCGGCGAGAGCTATCACCACTGATGCGCTAGCGGGCTGGCGTCCCAGCCTGTCCGGCCGGGCGGATCACCGCCCAGCCGATCCGCAGCAGAGGCAATCGGCCCTGGAAACGCCGCTCGAAGGCGCGCGGCACCTCCGGCACGAGGTTGGGGAAGCGTTCCCGCAACGCCACGGGCGGCAAGCCGCGCGTGTCGGTCGCGGGCCACACCACGACCGCGCCTTTCTCCTCGACGTCCTTGCGGCTGACCCACGGCGTGCGCTCGGGTGTTGCATCGAGGAAGAGACTCGGGCGAACCGGAGCGGTGAGCGCGACGAGCGCAGCGGTGCGCGGTTCGCCGGCGACGATCTCGAGCGGGCGCCCGGTGCGGCGCTGGAAGCTCTCCGAAAAGAAGCGGCCCATCTCTCCTGCCGGCTGCGCGACCCGCATGTCGATCGGGAAAATCCACGGCAGCACAGTCACCGACAACGCGACGATCAGCGGCGGTAGCGCCAGAAGCCCGGCCCAGGCGATCGCGGTGAGACGCTGATGCTCAATCCGCAGCTTGTCCGGCGATGCGACGACGATGGCGAGCCCCGACAGCACCACGAGCGGCGTCGAGATAAAGCTGTCAGGCCGGTTGGTGACGAAAGAATAGAGACCGATGACGACCACCGGCGCGAGCGCGAAGAAATAGACGAACAGCCGCGCCTGCGGATCGACGGGTTTACGCTCGATCCGCGCCGCCGGACCGCGCGGCGACCACGACAGGCCATGCGCAAGCACAATCAGCACGATGAAGCCCGCATGAGCGACCACGAGCGACACCACGATGCCGCCCCAGGTGCGCAGGTTCTGTTCGATGACCGACAGGTTGATGAGCGCCGCGCTGCCGGTCTGATCGAGCCAGATCAGATGCGGGAACACGACAAGCACAATGAGAACCCCCGCGATCCAGGGATAGACCGTCATCAGACGCTCGCGCCCCTGCTTTGTCGCAAGCGTGAACGCAAGCAGCAGCAAGGCGAGGACAAATCCGGCGTATGTCGTGAGAATCAGAAGGCCAATCTCGATGCCTACGGCATACCAACAGGTCTGCTTGCCCTCACCCACCGCGAGCCAATAGTGGGCGAGGACAAGCGCCCACAGCGCGGTCGCGAGAATGTTCGGACCGAACTCCGGCGTCGGCACCGTGAAGGCAGAGATGCCGACCATGAGCATCACGGCAACAGCGGCATGCGGCTCGCCGACGATGGAACGGCCCAGCGTGAACACCGCATAGCCGGTCACAACGATACAGATTTGCGAAACCAGATAGACGCCGAACATGCCGGCGGCGACATAGGCTATGTTGGCGATCCAATAGGCGAGCGGCGGGCCGTAGTCGGTGCCGAGCGGCCATTCGTGCCCGACCGCCAGCACCTCCGCCAATTGGCCGGGCGGCGCGCTGTAGAACAACGCCGGGATCAGTGTCCAGAGCGCGGCCAGCGCCAGCATCGCCGCCCAGAACATCTGGCGCGGACGCGTGCGCAGCAGCTCGACAAAGAGGGAAACCGACAACATCGACCGCGAAACTCCGGACCAAGGTTCGGGAGCTAAGCGCGCAGACGCTTGAGAGGCAACCTTGAATCGGTCTCGGCTGCGGTAACAGTCACATCGGCGTAAAATTCAGCGATGGGCGCGAACGAACGGCGATGATGGATTGTCGGACCGAGTTGCTCCAATGCCCGCAAATGCGCCGGTACGCCGTAGCCCATGTGCCGCTCAAAACCGTAGCCGGGGTGTGCCGCGCCGAGTTGCATCATTAGGCGGTCGCGCGTCACCTTGGCGACAATCGAGGCCGCCGCAATCGACTGCACCAGCGCGTCGCCGGAGATCACTGCGCGGCAGTCGCAATCGACGTCGATCTTGTCGCGGCCATCGACGAACACGAGTTGGGGCTGCACCGGCAGTGCGCGCACGGCGCGAGCAAGTGCCCAGAGCGAGGCGCGCAGGATGTTGTCGCGGTCGATCCGCGCGGTCGAGCCGAAGGCCACCGACACCTCGGCGGTCGCGCAGATCTTGTCGTAGAGCGCCTCGCGCTCCTCGCGCGACAGCTTCTTGGAGTCGTTGAGCCCACGCGGAATGCGTTTGGGATCGAGCACGACCGCAGCGGCAACCACCGGGCCCGCAAGCGGACCCCGCCCCGCTTCGTCGCAGCCCGCGATCGGCCAGACGCCGCGTTTCATCGCGGCGCGTTCGCGGTTGAACGTCGGCCGGAGAACTTCCTCGGCGAGTGGCAGACGGGCGGATTTTGTTGGCGCGCGACTCATGGCGCGATCCTGCGCGCCATGGCCCTCAAGTCAATGAAAGGGAACCACTGCCGTGAATGGCGGGGACAAACTCAGTCCGGAACCTGCATCCGTCCGTCGGAAGACAGCGGAAATGCTGGGTTATGGGCGACCTCCCAAAGATGGCCGTCGGGATCGGCGAAGTGCGCCGAGTAACCGCCCCAGAAGGTCTTTTGCGGCGGCTTCAAGACAGTTGCGCCCGCCTGCCACGCCCGTTCGACGGCCGCGTCAACATCTTTCTCGGAATGACAATTCCAGGCCATTTCCACGCCGCGGAAGCTTTTCGGCATGTCGCCGGCCACGCCCGCGTCCTTCGCCATCGAGTCGAGCGGATAGACCGCGAGCGTCACCAGCCCGGCAGAGAAGAAGCCGACACCCTCGGCCGACTTCGCTTTCCGCTTGCAGCCGATCGCTTCATAGAACGCAATGCTACGCTTGAGATCACGCACGCCGAGCGTCACCAGCGTCAGGATGGCATCAGGCTCACCCACTACACTCCCCTCCCCATTTCTTACCGTTACGTACCGAACAGACTGAGTTGCTCCGCGCGGCCGTGCGGAGGCTTGAAGTGCTCGGTCGTGAGCACCGCCCGGTTCACGTTCAAGCCGAGCTTCGCGCAAGCGTTTTCAAAACGGCGGCCGATCAGCCAGGCATAGGGACCACTACCGGTCATGCGCTTGCCGAAGGTCGAGTCATAGTCCTTGCCGCCACGCATATCGCGGATGAGCTTCATCACATGAGCCGCGCGATCGGGATAGTTCGCTTCGAGCCACTCGACGAACAGATCGCGCACCTCAAGCGGCAGGCGCAGCAGAACGTAGCCCGCGCTCCTGACGCCCGCGATGGCGACCGCGTCGAGAATGCGCTCGATATCCATGTCGTTGATCGCAGGGATCACCGGCGCGACCATCGCTGTGGTCGGAACGCCCGCGGCAGACAATTGACGCAGCGCTTCGAGCCGCCGCCCTGGCGTCGCCGCGCGAGGCTCCATCGTACGCGCAAGCTTGGGATCGAGCGTCGTGACCGAAATCGCGACCTTGACCAGATTGCGCTCGGCCATGCGCGCGAGGATATCGAGATCGCGCAGCACCAGCGCGGACTTGGTGACGATGCCGACCGGGTGGCCGGCGCGCTCCAACACTTCGAGGATGCCGCGCATCACCTTGTACTTGCGCTCAATCGGCTGATACGGGTCCGTGTTCGTTCCGATCGCGATGATGCGCGGTTCGTAATTCGGCGCCGACAATTCCTTTTCCAGCAGTGCTGGCGCATCCGGCTTCGCGAACAACTTGGTTTCAAAATCGAGGCCCGGCGAAAGGCCAAGATAGGCGTGGGTCGGCCGCGCGAAGCAATAGACGCAACCGTGCTCACAGCCGCGATAGGGATTGATCGAACGGTCGAAGGATATGTCCGGAGACTCGTTCCGCGTGATGATCTTGCGCGTGGCGTCGATCGAAACGGTCGTGTTGAAGGCCGGAAGTTCTTCAAGGCTCTGCCAGCCGTCGTCGAACACGATCCGCGCGATCGGCTCGTAGCGTCCCGAGGTGTTGGAGAGCGTGCCGCGGCCGCGCCGGCGGTCATGGCTGACGCCGGTGCCAAGGAGGCCTACGCCTAAGTCCCCCACCGGCGCGGAGGGCACCAACGCCGGCGGGGAACGCAAAACTGCTGATGATTTGGCCATTGCGACTGTCCTTCTCGACCTAGATAGGGGATCGATTAGAACAAAACAAGAACGATATGCGGCGATACAGGACTTTTTTCGTAGGGCATTGAAACAACGCTCAAAATCGGGATTTGGTTCTCCGGGGACGGCCAACGGAGAAAAGAACCCATGCGGACAATTCTGCTGCTTTCAGCGATCGCGGCCGGAACTCTGATCGGAGCCAGCGAAAGCCGCGCCTGGGACGGCGACGCGCCGTTCTGTTCGGTGGTGAACATGGGCGCCGGCAACGTCGTCGAGCGTTGCTACTTCTATTCCTTCGAAGCGTGCCGACGGGACATCACGGGGATGACCTCCGGCTTCTGCAACTACAACCCGCGTTTCAACTGGGCGCAGCAGCCGCCCGAGAAGCGCAAGCGGAAATACCGCAGGCGTTCCTAGCGGCAGAGCCATGGCCGCTGGTCGACCTGCGCGTTAAGCTTCCTACGGCGTTCCTCGATGAACGCCGTAGGGGGCGTCGATGCGTTGCAAGGTCGTTTCCGCCACACGAAAGATTCCTCGCCGCGAGTTTCTGAAAAATGCCGCCGTGGCAATGGCCGCGAGCGGCGTATCCCTTCCGGCAGCGGCGCAATCCGCCGCCGCGCGTCCAGCAGACGTCGTTCTCAAGAACGGCAACATCATCACAGTCGATGCCGGCAACACGGTCGCGCAGGCGATCGCGATTTCAGGCGACCGTATCGTCGCGGTCGGACCGGACGCGGCGATGGCCGCGCACACGACGCCATCCACGCGCACATTCGATCTGAAAGGCCGCGCGGTCATCCCCGGCCTTATCGACGGTCACGCGCATATGGATCGCGAAGCGCTGCGCAACGTGTTCCCATCGCTTGGCAAGGTGCGCTCGATCAAGGACATCCAAGACCGTATCGCCGAGCTCGCACGCAGCAAGAAACCCGGCGAGTGGATCGTCACCATGCCGATCGGCGACCCGCCCTACTATTTCGATGTGCCGGAAGTCCTCGCCGAGAAGCGCTGGCCAACACGGCAGGAGCTCGACGCTGCGGCTCCGAACAATCCAGTCTACATCCGCGCGATCTGGGGTTTTTGGCGCGGCACCACGCCGCTGGTCTCTTGCGCCAACACCGAAGCGCTGAAACGCGCCGGCATCACACGAGATACGGCATCGCCGGTCGAGACGCTCACCATTCAGAAGGATGCGAACGGCGATCCGACTGGCGTCTTCATCGAGCAGGAGATGCAGCCCATTGCCGAGATGATCTGGTTCAAGCAGGCAACACAGTTCTCGCACGAGGACCGGCTGCGCGCGCTGCCGTTGTCGGCGAAGCAGTATCACAGCGTCGCAACCACCAGCGTGTTTGAGGGCCACGGCGCTGCGACCGAATTGCTGCGTGTCTACAAGGACGCTTATCAGGCCGGCACGCTGACGATGCGCACGACGCTGACCGTCAGCCCAAACTGGAAAGCCGCTGGCAATGCCCCGTTCGGCCCGCTGATCGAGGGCTGGGCCGGTTGGCTGCGTGAGCCGGGGCTCGGCAACGACTGGCTCAAGATGGGTGGACTCTATGTACAGCTTGGCCGTTCGGCCGCTGACAATCTGCGCGGCTCGGCCTCGCCCTACACCGGCTGGGCGGGCTTCAACTCCGACGCCGGGCTGCCGCGCGATCAACTGAAAGAGGCGCTGCTGCATTGCGCGGCGAACGGCATTCGCGTCACGGCGATCGCGGGCGGTGGCGGGCTCGGCATGCTCGATCTCTACGAGGAGATCGACCGCCAAATTCCATTGAAAGGCCGCCGCTGGATGCTGAGCCACGTCGCAGTCATCTCGCCACGCGATGTCGAGCGGATCGCGCGCATGGGTCTCGTGCTGACAACGCACACCAACGCCTATCTCTACAAGGCGCTCGACGTGACCGCGTCGCGCTTGCCGCCGGAACGCTACGACGAGATCGTGCCGCTCAATGCGCTGCGAGAGGCCGGCATCACCGTGTCGCTCGCAACCGACAACGTGCCGATCTCGCTGTGGCTGCCGGTGCAGCAGACGGTCGTGCGCAAGGACTTCAAGTCGAACCGCGTGGTGGGCGAGAAGCAGGCGCTGTCGCGCATTGAGGCGCTTCGCTGCGCGACGGCAAATGGCGCCTATATCTCCTTCGATGAGAGCAAGAAGGGCACGCTTGAAGCCGGCAAGTTCGCCGATCTCGCGGTGCTGAGCTCATATCCGCTGACGGTCGAGGCGGATAAGCTGTCCGAGACGACGTCGCTGATGACCATGGTCGGCGGCAAGATCATGCACGAAACGCCGAACTGGAACGGCTGAAAACCACGGTTTACGCGCCAGAAAGGCCGATGGCAATATACTTGACTTTGTCAAGTAATTGGCCAACCTTATCGCCATGACAGCCTTGGCCCGCCAAGACACCCAGAACCACGGGTTGCAGGAACGCGTCGCTGCGGTGCGGCGCTTCAACCGCTTCTACACGCAATACATCGGCGTGCTGCACGACGGCTGGCTGGACAGTCCGTTCTCGCTGACTGAAGCGCGCGTACTTTACGAGATCCGCAAGCGCGACGGCGCGACAGCCACGGAAATCGGGCGCGACCTCGGCCTCGACGCGGGGTACATGAGCCGCATCCTCCGCCACTTTCAGAAGTCCGGGTTCGTCCGAAAGGAAAAATCATCCGAGGACGGGCGGCAGAGCTTCCTGTCTTTGACCGCACGCGGAGAAAAAGCATTCGCGCCGCTCGAAGCGCGGACCTTGAGCCAGGTCGGTGGAATGCTCGGCCGCCTGAGCGAACCGCAGCAGGATCATCTCGTCGAGGCGCTGCGGACCGCCGAAGAGCTGATGTCCGAACGCCCCAAAGCTGCGGATGTTATCCTGCGCGAACCCAAGCCTGGCGACCTCGGCTGGATCGTCGAGCGTCACGCTGTGCTCTATGAGCAGGAATTCGGCTGGACAGGAAACTTCGAAGGCATTTGTGCGCAGATCGTCGCCGATTTCCAGAACAAATACGATCCGGCGCGCGAGCGCTGTTGGATCGCCGAGGTCGGAGGCCAACGGGTCGGGTCGGTTTTCCTGGTGAAGGACTCCGACAGTGTCGCTCGCATTCGCTTGTTGTTGGTCGAGCCGTCGGCCCGCGGGCTCGGCATCGGCAAGCGACTGACTGACGAATGCGTGCGTTTCTCGCGTGAATGCGGCTATCGAAGCATCACGCTATGGACGCACAGCATCCTCACCGCCGCTCGGCACATCTATGCGCAGGCCGGCTTCAAGCTGACCTCCAGCGAGAAGAAAAAAAGCTTCGGCAAGGACGTCGTCAGCGAATATTGGGATCTGGCACTTTGAATGCGCCGCGGCCCTTGCGAAGACGCCGCGAGGCCGAAAGCTTCCATCGCGATGAACCGCTCCCGCCCTGCCCGCCACCTCCACCGCCATGCGAATTCCTGCATCGATCGGTGCTGCAAGACCCAGCGTTCAGCGCGCGGATCAAGCGCGGAGCGCATCTGAGGCGCAACGAAGCGATCCGCGACGCGCTTGCGTCGCTCGCACGCTGGATCATCCGCAGATAGTGATGAACTAGACCGTCGCGCCCTTCGCTTTCGCCCGGCGCAGGTGTTCATCGAGACGCGGCATGATCTCAACGAAGTTGCACGGCCGGTAGCGATAGTCGAGCTGATGGACGAGAATCTCGTCCCAGGCATCACGGCAAGCGCCGGGGGAGCCAGGCAGACAGAAAATATAGGTCGCCCCCGCTACACCCGCCGTTGCGCGCGTCTGAATGGCCGAGGTCCCGATCTTGGCGTGGCTCACCAGCAAAAAGAGCGTCGCGAACCCTTCCATCTTCTTCTCGAACAGCGGCTCGACCGCCTCGGGCGTCACGTCGCGGCCGGTGAAGCCGGTGCCGCCGGTCGAGATGATCACGTCGATTGCGGGATCGGCGATCCAGGCACGCATTTGCGTGCGGATTTCCTCGACGTCGTCCGGCACGATGGCGCGGGCCGCCACCGCATGTCCGGCCTTCTCGATCCGTTCGGCCAGCGTCGCGCCGGATTTGTCATCCGACAGAACGCGCGTGTCCGATACCGTCAACACGGCCATCTTCAACGGCACGAAGTGCCGGCTCTCGTCGATTCCCGGCATTCGCGATCAGACCTGACCGCCGAACGTGTTGCAGGCCGCAACTGACCCCTGCTGGAAGCCGACCGAGAACCAGCGTTTGCGCTGCTCGGACGTTCCGTGGGTGAAGCTGTCCGGCACCACACGCCCCTGCGCCTTGCGCTGGAGCATGTCGTCGCCGATCGCCGAGGCCGTCTGCAACGCGGCGTCAACATCGCCCGGATCGATGAACTTCCAGCGCTGCTCGGCACGGTTCGCCCAGATGCCGCCGAAGCAGTCGGCCTGAAGCTCGACCCGCACCTGGATGCGATTCGCTGCGGCGCGGTCGCCACCGAGCTGGCGTTGTTGCTGCTGCGCCTTCGGCAGGATGCCGAGCAGGTTTTGCACGTGATGACCGACCTCGTGCGCGATCACATAAGCCTGTGCGAACTGGCAAGCCTTGCCATTGCAACCGCGGAATCGCACCTCAAGATCGCGGAAGAAGGAGGTGTCGAGATACACAGTGCTGTCATTGGGACAGTAGAACGGACCCATCGCGCTCACTGCATCGCCGCAGCCTGAACGCGTTCCGCCCGAGAACATCACGAGTTTCGGTGCGCGGTATGTGAGTCCTTCCTTGGTGAAGACGTCCTTCCACACTGCGTCGGCGGAACCGAGCACCGCCGCGACAAACTTGCCGGTGTCGTCCGTCGGTGTGCCGGTACGGCCACTCGGACTCGATGGACGGTATTGCTGCTCATGCGAGCCGCCACTGCTGGTGAGAATTTCCGCACCGCTGATGAGCAAGCGCGGATCGATGCCGAGCGCCCAGCCGATCAGGCCGAGAACGATGACTCCGCCGATGCCGAGCCCACCACCGCCCATCGGAAATCCGCCGCCACCGCCGGAATATCCGCCGCTGTCGTCGCCACGCCGGTCTTCAACATTCTCGCTCTGAGGCAGGTCGTCCCAGCGCATTTTTCAAATCTCCATCGTCCCACCCGGCAAATCTTGCCGAGCACCGAGGCGTAAGTCCACTCACGAACACTTCGGCGCAATAAGAACTGCGCCGAACTCGCTTCGTTCCATATGGTTTGCAACGAGTTGGCAGAAAAAAGGCGAATAGACCATCAACCGAATTTTTACCTTGGGAGACGAGTATGTGGCCAGTCGGTTGTAGGTCCCGCGTCGCCGACCGCGTCGCCTGAGTTCAGAGTTCTGAGTATGGGTGTGTCGCGTCGCGGGGCGTCCCTTAGGACGCCCCGCTTCACATCAGAGTCCGGCCCTTCCGCTCGCATCCTCATCGGGGATTGCGTTGCCGAGATGGCAAAACTGCCGGCAGAGTCGGTCGATCTCGTATTCGCCGACCCTCCTTATAATTTGCAGCTTCAGGGCGATCTGAAACGCCCCGATGACAGCCGCGTGGACGCGGTCGACGATGCTTGGGATCAGTTCTCCAGCTTCGCTGCCTACGACGAATTCACCCGCGCCTGGCTTAACGCCTGTAAGCGTGTGCTGAAGCCTGCGGGCACGATCTGGGTGATCGGATCGTATCACAACATTTTCCGCGTCGGCACGGTCCTTCAGGATCTCGGCTTCTGGATCCTGAACGACGTGGTATGGCGCAAGACCAACCCGATGCCGAACTTCCGCGGTCGCCGCTTTACCAACGCGCACGAGACGCTGATCTGGGCGTCGCGCGACCAGGAAGCACGCGGCTACACGTTCAATTATGAAGCGTTGAAGGCCGGCAATGAGGATATTCAGGTCCGTTCCGACTGGACCATTCCTCTCTGCACCGGCTCCGAGCGCATCAAGGGGCAGGACGGCAAGAAGCTGCATCCGACCCAGAAGCCGGAAGCGCTGCTTGCCCGCGTGATCCTCTCAAGCTCACGCCCGGACGATCTTGTGCTCGATCCGTTCAACGGCACCGGCACCACCGGCGCGGTCGCCCGCCACCTCGGCCGTCGCTACATCGGCATCGAGCGCGATCAGAACTATGCCAAGGCCGCCTTGAAGCGCATTGAAGACGTGCAGCCGCTCGAAGCGCCGACACTCGTGCCGTTCATGACAGCGCGCGAAGCGCCGCGTGTGCCGTTCGCACAACTCCTCGAACGTGGCCTGATTTCGCCGGGCGCTAAGCTCGTCGACTCCAAGAAACGCCACAAGGTGCTCGTGCGCGCCGACGGTGCGGTTTCGCTCGGCGAGCAGGTCGGCTCGATCCATCGCATGGGTGCGGTGGCGCAGGGCCTCGATGCCTGCAACGGCTGGACCTTCTGGCACCTCGAAACGCCGAAGGGCCTGATCTGCATCGACGACCTGCGCGGAAAAATCCGCGCCGAGATGGCAGACGCCTGAGGTCCGGGCGGGATCACCCGCCCTTCACACCCTGCGTGTTCACGTAGAGCGAATAGACCGAATGGCTCGCCGCCATGAACAGGCGGTTGCGCTTGACGCCACCGAAGCAGAGGTTGGGACAACGCTCGGGCAGCGCGATGAAACCAATCGGCTTGCCGGTCGGGTCAAAAATTTTGACGCCGTCCTGCTCGCTGCTCATGCCCCAGCCACACCACAGATTGCCGTCCACGTCGACGCGGAAACCGTCCGGCGTGCCTCCGGGTTCGGCGTTGATGAAGGGGCGCTTGTTGGCGAGCTTGGTGCCGTTGTCAGTCACATCGAAGACTTGGATGACACGCGGGTTCAGTGCGGCTTCGACGACATAGAGCTTCGACTCATCGGGTGAAAAGGCGAGCCCGTTCGGACGGTTGACGTCGCCAGTCACGACTGCGAGCTGACCGGACTTGTCCAAGCGATACACGTTGGTCGGCAACTCTGGCGTTGCGACGTGCCCCTCGTAGTTGCCGAGAATGCCAAACGGAGGATCGGTGAACCACACCGAGTCGTCCGACTTCACCACCACATCGTTGGGCGAGTTGAGAGGCTTGCCGCTGAACTTGTCGGCCAGCACCGTGATCGTGCCGTCATATTCGGTGCGGGTGACGCGCCGCGTGTCGTGCTCGCATGTGATGAGGCGGCCCTGACGATCGCGTGTGTTGCCGTTGGCGTTGTTCGATGGCTTGCGGAAGATGCTCGTGCGGCCGGTTTCTTCGTCCCAGCGCATGATTCGGTTGTTCGGGATGTCGCTCCAGAGGAGATAACGCCCGTCGCCGAAATAGACCGGCCCTTCGTTCCAACGGCAGTTGGTTGCGATCCGCTCCACGCCCGCGAGCAAGAGGCGATATTTGTTGAAGCTCGGATCGAGCACCTGGATAGCCGGATCGGGATAACGCTCGCTCGGCGCCCACTCGCCAAATGCTGAACTGCTCAAGCTCACCGCCGCCGCGGCTGCGCCCGCGCCGGCCAGCAATTCACGCTTGCTGATCTGCATATTGCCGCTCCCCAGAATGATCGGCCGTAGACCGGCCTTCGTATGATCGAAGGCTAGCATGTCCGGAGAACGACGCAGCGGCGATTATCCGCGCGAAGTTATCCGCCTATGGCGCCCTGCGTGTTCACATAGAGCGCATAGACCGAGTGACACGCCGCCATGAACAGGCGGTTGCGCTTCGGCCCGCCGAAGCAGACGTTGGCGCAGCGTTCGGGCAGGCTGATGTGGCCGATCGGATCGCCCTTTGGATTGAAGATGCGAACGCCGTCGAGTTCGCCGGAGCCCATGCCCCAGCCGCACCAGAGATTGCCCTCGACATCGATGCGGAAGCCGTCCGGCGTTTCGTCCTTCGAGCATTTGATCAGGACGCGCCCGTTGGAAATCTTCTCACCGTTCACGTCGAAGGCGTAGATCGCCCGGATGCCGGGCTGGCTCTCGATTACGTAGAGCAACTTCTCATCGGGCGAGAAGGCAAGCCCGTTCGGGCGCTGCACCAGACCTTCGGTCGCGACCGCCGCCTTCCCGGTCTTGCCGTCGATCCGATAGACGCGCTGCGGCAATTCCTGCTCACCGAGTTCGCCGTTCCAGTTGCCGGCGATGCCCGCCGTCATGTCGGTGAACCAGATCGAGTCGTCCGACTTCACCACCACGTCATTCGGACCTGAGATGCGCTTGCCGTCGAAGCGGTCCATCAGCACGGTGACCTTGCCGTCGTATTCGGTGCGGGTGAGACGCCGCCCGTGTTCGGCGGTGACGAGGCGGCCCTGCCGGTCGCGCGTGTTGCCATTCGCGTAGTTCGAGGGCTTGCGATAGACCGACGTCGCGCCTGTCTCTTCATCCCAGCGCATGATGCGGTTGTTGGGAATGTCGCTCCACAGGAGACACCGCGCGTCGCCGAAATAGACCGGACCTTCTGCCCAGGCATAACCTTGAGAAATCCGCTCCACGCTCGCGAGCGGAAGGCGATACTTCTCGAAGCTGTGGTCCAGGATCCTCACCGCCGGGTCCGGCACGCGCTCGTTCAAAACCACCGGCGGCACGATTGTCGGATGCATATGTCTCCCCTTCATTTCCGCCGGAAGCATAGCAGGACTGCCGGGCCGTGAAGCCCCTGCCCAAGCCCCGACCCGATGCTATAGTTCGCACCTCAACGCCGTCCGGGAATGCGCCATGAACACCATGCAGAGTTTCGACCGCGCCGCCGAAGACCTCGGCAACTCCATTCACCTCGAGCACGTCAACGTCGCGATCCCCGATCAGCGCATTGCGTCGCTGTTCTACGGCGCCGGCCTCGGCCTCACACGCGATCCGTATCTGATGGTGATGGACGACAACATGTGGATGAACGCCGGCCGCAGCCAATTCCACCTGCCGACCGGCAAAGCGCAGGTGCTGCGCGGCAAGACCGGGCTCGTCATCGAAGGTCGCGAACAATTGCTGGAGCGCCTCGCCCGCCTAAAGCCGAAGCTGGCGGATACGAAGTTCGCCTATCGTGAGCACAACGATTACGTCGAGGCCACTTGTCCATGGGGCAACACCCTTCGCGTGCATGAACCCGATGCGGCGCGGTTCGGCCGCATCGCGCTCGGCATTCCCTATGTCGAATTCGATGTGCCCGTCGGCACCGCGAAAGGCATCGCGAAGTTCTATCGCGAAATGATCGATGTGCCCGCTGAGGTCGTGAACGGCGACGGCACGACGGCGAAGGTGACCGTGGGCAAGCAGCAGTATCTGATGTTCCGCGAGACCGACAAGCCGCTGCCGGACTTCGACGAGCACCACGTGCAGATCTACGTCGTGAACTTCTCCGGCCCGCACAAGCGGCTCGGCGAGCGAGGCCTCGTCAACCGCGAGGACAACCAGTACCAGTATCGCTTCCGCGATATCACCGATCTCGATACCGGCAAGCACCTGTTCACGATCGAACATGAGGTGCGCAGCCTCACCCATCCGATGTGCCTGCGTACGCTCGTCAACCGCAATCCCGTGCAGACCGCGCGCAACTACTCGCACGGCCACGACGGCGTGGCGTGGGCGATGGAGCCGATGCACTACGACGATCAGCGCGAGCGGCTGCGCATGCAGCAGATGCAGGCAGCGGCGAAGGCGAACTGACTTTTAGTTCGTCAACCTGTGACCCCTCCCGTGTGAAGGGAGTGCTCTCACGCTCAAGCGGCGCTCAGCGCGCCGCCGTCACCTGAATCTCAATCATCTTGGCGGGCGATTGCAGCCGCGCCTCGATGCAGGCGCGCGCCGGCGTCTGTCCCGGCACCACCCAGGCGTCCCAGACCTTGTTGAATTCGTCGACCACGCGGATGTCCTGAAGCCAGATCACCGCCTGAAGCAGCTTCGATTTGTCGGTACCGCCCTGTTTCAGCAGCCCGTCGATGCGCGCGAGGATTTCCGCGGTCTGCTCGCCCACGCTCTTGCCGACGGTCGCCTCCGCCGTTAGCCCAGCCAAATAGACTGTGTCGTTGTGCACGACGACACGGCTCATGCGCGGGCCATTCTCAAAACGCTGGATGGTCATTCTCGTTTCTCCCGGTTGATCGGATTGCAGAGCGCCGGACGCGGCGTAGGATAAGCGGAGCCGCCTCGGCCCATTTCGGGCAAAACACAGCGACTGATCAAGGGAGAAACGTGTCGCAATGGCCAAACTTACCCAAGGCCCCGATCCCTACGTGAAGAAGCCGAAATTCGTCGCCCCTCCCGGCGCTTGCGACGCGCATATCCACTTATTTGGGCCGGCATCGAAATATCCGTTCGCCTCGGACAGTCCTTACACCGCCCACGATGCGCTGCTCGAAGACTTCTTCAAACTGCAAGACAAGCTCGGACTCGCCACTGGAGTCATCGTCAGCCCCGGCGGCTATGGCCGCAACTCCGCGATGCTTTCGGATGCGCTCGCGAAATATCCCGACCGTTTCCGCGGCATCGCACTGATGGCGGACGACGCGCCGGCCTCGGAATTCGCGCGGCTCACCAAGCTCGGCGTGAAGGGCATGCGCATGATGAGTGCCAAGCGCGGCCAGCACGTCCCGAACTACGCGGTCGAACCCGCCAAGCGCGGCGCGGACTACGGCTGGCATGTGCAGTTCTATCCACACGGCACGGACATCGTGGACTACGCCGACAAGCTGCTCGCGCTGCCGAACGACATCGTACTCGACCATTTCGCCAGCATCCCTGCTGATGGCGGCACAGATCAGCCCGCGGTGAAGGCGGTTCTCAAGATGCTCGACACCGGCCGCGTGTGGCTGAAGCTCTCCGGGCCCATGCGCTGCACCAAGCAAAACCTGCCCTATCCTTCGGTGACGCCGCTCGCACATCTGTTCGTCAAGCACGCGCCGGAGCGGATGGTGTGGGGGTCGGACTGGCCGCACGTCAATCTCGACGATCGCGAGATGCCGAACGACGGCGACCTGCTCGATCTGCTGCTGGCCTGGGTGCCGGATACGACGACGCGCAACCGCATCCTCGTCGACAATCCGAACAAGCTCTACGGCTTCAAGTAGAACGCTCCGGCACAAGGCCGGCGTGGATGACGATCTTTCGCATGACGTTGGGGAGCGCCTCGCCGTGCAATTCGGCGCGCGCAACCCAGCGCATGCCGACCGGCGCTTTGGTCTTCGCGGGCACGCTGGCGACGTAGACCGATTGCTGTAACGGGAAATGCGTGAAGCCGTGTTCGACCACGCCCGGCACGCGCTTCCACTTCGCCTTCAATGGCGCATGGTCGAGCGCGTTGTCCTCGTCGAAGTCATGCGCCCACGCAGTGGACGGCACCTCGGTCATGCCGCCGAGCAGGCCCTTCTCCGGCCGGCTGCGCACCAGCACATGACCGTCGGCGCGCATGACAACGAAAGATGCGCCACGACGCAGCTTGCCTTCGACCTTCGGCGCTTTGCGCGGAAACGTCTCCTGATCGCCGCGCTCGCGCGCGGCGCATGAATTCATCCAGGGGCAGATGCCACACGCCGGTTTCTTCGGCATACAGATCGTCGCGCCGAGATCCATCATCGCCTGCGTGAAGTCGCCCGGCCGTTTTGCGGGAACGAGCGTCTCCGCATACTTCTTGATCTCGACCTTCGCCGCCGGAAGCTCGGTCTCGACGGCGAACAGTCGGGCGATCACGCGCTCGATGTTGCCGTCAATCGCCACCGCCCGCCGGTCGAACGCAATCGCCGCGATCGCCGCCGCGGTGTAAGCGCCGATGCCCGGCAGCGCGCGAAGCCCTTCTTCCTGGTCCGGAAAAACCCCGCCGTGATTGTCCGAAACCGCCTTCGCACAGGCGTGAAGGTTGCGTGCCCGCGCGTAGTAGCCGAGCCCGGCCCACGCCTTGAGCACATCGTCGAGCGGCGCGTCAGCGAGCTTGTGCACCGTCGGCCAGCGTTTGAGAAACCCGATGTAGTACGGAACGACCGCCTTCACCGTCGTCTGTTGGAGCATGACCTCCGACAGCCAGACATGATACGGGTCGGCCGCGACGCCTTCCGCACGCCAAGGCAACCGGCGGCGATGCTTGTCGTACCAGGCGAGCAATGCTTTGGGATCGGGCGAGCCGATTTCAGCGCCGCGCTGTTTCCGAACCGCCCCGCCTGCTAATCTCATGCGCCGTATATAGGGCAGAGCCAAACGCCGTGAACAAGCCCAGACAAGCCCGCTCCCTGTCCGAACTCACATCCGGCGTGTTCGCCGATGCGTTCAAGAAGCAGGGCTTCGCCTCGACCGAGCTTGTGACGCGCTGGGCCGAGATCATCGGGCCCGAGATCGCAGCCCATGCGGAGCCGTTGAAGGTGCAATGGCGGCGCGTGCCCGAGGGCGATACGCCCGAACCAGCCACCCTGGTCCTTCGGGTCGAGGGACCGATGGCGCTGGAAATCCAGCATTCGTCGAGCGTGATCCTGGAGCGGGTGAACCGCTTCTTCGGCTGGCAGGCGGTCGGCAAGCTTGCGTTCCGCCAAGCGCCGCTGACCCGCCGTCCCGTCAAGCGCAAACTGCCCAAGCTCGACGCGGAGAAGACCGCCCGCGTCGCGGCCACCCTAACCAACGTGTCGGATGACAAATTGAAGATGGCGCTGGCCCGCCTTGGAGCGGCAACCAAACGCAACTAAATAAACGGCAATCTGGCTTTACGCCGATCAACGGAACGTGACCCCAACGGCGCAGCAGCCCTTGGCTACGCGGCCCGCCAATGCCACATTCGCGCCGCATAGGACCGGTGCCGGAATGGCCAACCACGGAGTTTTTAAGTGATCACTCGTCGGGAATTCGTCGCGGGCGTAAGCGTTGTCGCTGTCGCCGCCGCGCTGGACCTCAACCTCGGTTCGCCGGCCCTCGCGCAGGAGGTCTCCACCGCCGAGCTGATGCAGCCGAGCCCGCTCGGCGACTGGTCCATGGGCAAGGACGACGCGCCGGTCACCGTCGTCGAATACGCCTCGATGACGTGCAGCCATTGCGCCGCCTTCCACAACAACACCTATCCCGAGCTGAAGAAGCGCTACATCGACACCGGCAAGGTCCGGTACATCATGCGCGAATTCCCGCTCGATCCGCTTGCCGCGGGTGCCTTCATGCTCGCGCGCTGCGCCGGCAAGGATAAGTACTACCCGATGATCGAAACGCTGTTCCACCAGCAGCAGACGTGGGTGGTGCAGAAGCCGATCGAGCCGCTGCTCGCCATTGCCCGGCAGGCCGGTTTCAGCCAGCAGAGCTTCGACGCCTGCCTGAAAGACCAGAAGATGCTGGAAAGCATCGAGGCGGTCCGCAACCGCGCCACCGAGAAGTTCGGGATCAACTCGACGCCGACCTTCTTCATCAATGGCAAGAAATTCCAGGGCGCGATGTCGATCGAGGACATGGCCAAGGCCATCGACCCGTTGATCAAGGCCTGACGCCCTTACTCGTGTCGCGGGGAAACGCCGCGAATCAGTTGCCGCGTCACTGTCATAATGCTGCCTCAGGCGCGATCCAACTGGACCGCGCCTGAGGCGTTTCCAACAACCTGCGGGCGACCGCGAATCGGTCGCTATTGCGTTGATTGAACGCGTGAAATCCCAGGCGCCATCTAGGAAAGCCGGGATAAGCCCAAGCTTTCCGTTGCCGAGCGGCGCCTTAAATTTCATTGTCCGGCGTGATCGCTGAACCCTCACCTCGCGGCCCTGGCAGGCCCGGGAACTGAAGGAAATGCCCCTTTTTGTGGGCGCTCATTGGAACTGAACTGGCATGAAGCTCACGCGTCTGCGGCTGCTCGGATTCAAGTCCTTCGTCGAACCGACAGACTTCCTCATCGAGCCCGGCCTGACCGGCGTCGTCGGCCCAAACGGCTGCGGCAAGTCGAACCTCGTCGAAGCGCTCCGCTGGGTGATGGGCGAGACCTCGTTCAAATCCATGCGCGCGTCCGAAATGGACGACGTGATCTTCGCCGGCACCAACAACCGGCCGCCGCGCAACACCGCCGAGGTGTCGATCCGCATCGACAACACCAAGCATCAGGCGCCCGCGCAGTTTAATGAGTCCGACACGATCGACGTGACGCGTCGCATCGAGCGCGAAAAGGGCTCGGTCTACCGCATCAACGGCAACGACGTGCGCGCCCGCGACGTCACCACGCTGTTCGCCGATGCCTCGACCGGCTCGCGTTCGCCTGCCCTCGTCCACCAGGGCCGTATCGGCGAGATCATCCAGGCCAAGCCCGAACAGCGCCGCCGCGTGCTTGAAGAGGCCGCCGGCATCTCCGGTCTGCATGCCCGCCGTCACGAGGCGGAGCTGCGCCTGAAAGCCGCCGAAGCCAACCTCACCCGCGTCGAAGACGTGGTGAAGCAACTCGACAGCCAGATGGATGCGTTGAAGCGTCAGGCCCGTCAGGCCGTGCGTTACAAGAACGTGGCCGCCGAGCTGCGCAAAGTCGAGGCGACGTTCCACTACATGCGCTGGATTGGCGCGCAGGCCGAGGTCATCAACTCCGATCAGGCCAAGGATCTGAGCGTCCGCACCGTCGCCGACGCGACCATCGCCCAGACCGAGGCCGGCAAGGCCCGCGAGACTGCCGCCGAAGCCGTGCCGCCGCTCCGCGAGGCCGAGGCCCGCGCTGCCGCAGCGCTCCAGCGCCTCATCATCGCGCGCGACACTCTCGATGCCGAAGAAACCCGTGCCAAGGAACGCCTCGCCGAACTCGAGCGCCGCCTGACCCAGTTCGAAGGCGACACCGCCCGCGAACGCGCTCACGCAAGCGATGCAGAAGCTGCACTGACCAAGCTCGCTGAAGAAGAGGAATTGCTGAAGCATGAGGCGCTCGCGAGCGCCGAAAGCCGCGCGGGTGTGGAGCAGCGCGTCACTGAGGCGGATGCCGTGGTCTCCGCCGTTGAGAAAACCTTCAGCGAGTTGACCGCAGCTCTCGCCGAACTCACCGCCAGCCGCAACCAGCTCGCCGCCGCGATCAAGGCCGAGTCCGAGCGTATCGCGCGTTTCGATGGCGAACTCGCCAACATCGAAGCCGGTCTTGCCGCGGCAGCCGAAAGCCGCCCGGACCTCGAAGCGATGGCGGCGGCGGCGGAAACAGCGATGGCTGCTGTCACGCAAGCCGGTGAAGCGGCCGTCGCCGCCGAAGCCGCTCACGCGAGCGCGCGCAAGACACTCGAAGGTTCGCGCTCTCCGCTGAGCGAGGCCGAACGCGCCGCGCAGCGCCTTGAGACCGAAGCGAAGACGCTGATGAAGCTCCTCGCCGTCGAGACCAAGAGCATGTGGCCGCCGGTGATGGACAGCATCCAGGTCGAGAAGGGCTACGAGCTCGCGCTCGGCGCCGCCGTCGGCGATGATCTCGAAGCGCCGGTCGACCAGACCAATCCGATCCGCTGGATGGGCGCCGCGGTCGATCCGTCCGATCCCGCGCTGCCCGAGGGCGCAGAGCCGCTGTCCGCTCAGGTGATGGCGCCGCCGGAGCTGGCGCGCCGCCTCAACCAGATCGGCGTCGTTTCGCGCGCCGACGGTCTGCGCCTCGCCGCGCTGCTGAAACCCGGCCAACGCCTTGTGTCGCGTGAAGGCGATCTGTGGCGCTGGGACGGCTTCGCCACCGACGCCCACGCGCCGACCGGCGCCGCCCGCCGTCTCGCCGAGCGCAGCCGCCTCGCCGACATCGACGGCGAATTGGTAACAGCCCGCGCCGAGGTCGAAGCCCGCCGCGCCGAGGTCGAGACCGCTCAAGCTGCGCTCGCCGCGGCCGCTTCGGCCGAAACCGCTGCCCGCGAGCAAGCCCGTGCGGCGCAGCGCGAAGCCGACAGTGCCCGCGATCTGCACGCCGCCGCCGAGCGCGACGTCGCCCGCAACGCCGCCCGCATCTCGGCGCTGACGGAAGCGAAATCCCGCATCGTCACGGGCCGCGAGGAAGCGGCCTCCGCCCAGCTAACGGCGGAGACGTCTCTCGGCGCCCTGCCGACTGCACTCGAGCTGGAAGAAAAGCTCGCAGCGATCCACACCGAGATCGAAGGCAAGCGCACCCGCCTCGCCGAGGCCCGCGCCGAAGCGCAGGCGCTGGCCCGCGAAGCCGAGCAGGCCGACCGCCGCCTCGCGGCGATCGGCAACGACCGCAGGGCCTGGAGCGACCGCCGCGACGGCGCGCAGGCGCAGATCGCGACGCTAGAGACTCGCTGCGATGAGGCCCGCCAGGAACACGCCTCGCTCGTGGATGCCCCCGCCGCATTCGCCGAGAAGCGCCAGGCGATGATCTCCGAAGTGGAGGCCGCGGAAGCGAGCCGCCGCGAAGCCGCCGACAAACTCGCAGAGGCCGAGAATGTGCTCGGCCAGGCCGACCGCACGGTCCGCGCCGCGATGGAGTCGCTCGGCGCCGCCCGCGAGGAAGCCGCACGCGCAGCCGAACGCGTCGAGGGTGCCAAGCGCCGCCTCGAAGACGTCACGCACGAAATCCGCGAGATGATGGAGATCGAGCCCGAAGGCATCGCGGAAGCCGCGGGCATCGACACCAACGCTGAATTGCCGGACGTCGCCACCGTCGAATCCGACCTCGAACGGCTGCGCCGCGACCGTGAGCGGCTCGGCGCAGTGAACCTGCGCGCCGAAGAGGAACTGCGCGAGGTCGAGACCCAGCACACCACGCTGACCGCCGAGCGCGACGATCTCGTGGAAGCCATCAAACGGCTGCGCCAAGGCATCGTGAACCTGAACAAGGAAGCGCGCGAACGGCTCCTCACCTCGTTCGAGACCGTGAACAATCATTTCAAGCGGCTGTTCACCGAGCTGTTCGGCGGCGGCAGCGCGGAGCTTCAGCTCATCGAGCACGACGATCCGCTCGAGGCCGGCCTCGAAATCTTCGCCAAGCCCCCGGGCAAGAAGCCCGCGACGCTCTCGCTGCTCTCGGGCGGCGAGCAGGCGCTGACCGCTATGGCGCTGATCTTCGCGGTGTTCCTCACCAATCCGGCGCCGATCTGCGTGCTGGACGAAGTGGACGCGCCGCTCGACGATCACAACGTGGAGCGCTTCTGCGATCTGCTCGACGAGATGATCCGCTCGACCGACACGCGCTTCGTGATCATCACGCATAACCCGATCACCATGGCGCGCATGAACCGCCTGTTCGGCGTCACCATGGCCGAGCGCGGCATCTCGCAACTGGTCTCTGTGGATCTCGAGGCGGCGGTGAAAATCCGCGACGCGAGCTAAGCGCTCCGCCACGAGAGGGAAACAAAAAGGGCGGCCCACGGGCCGCCCTTTCTTATTCGGATACCGCCTCGCCGATTTTCAAACCGACGGGCAACAACATGGCATCGGCAAGCCAGGCTTCACGCCTCGTCCAGGTGTGAAGCTGACCACAATGCGGACAACGCAACTCAGCCTGCACATAGGGCAGACGCTCGAAATCCGAAACTTCGGTTTCGATTTCCGTCGAAACCGATTGCCCCGTCTTCGGACAACGGATCATCACCGTCCCCATATACCCCCTCCGTCACCCCGGTCCGTTATCGTTCATAGAAGCAAGCCGTGACGCACCTGTGGCGAGAGTGGGGCCGGTACCAAGGTGTGGCAATTCTGTGGATAAGCGTTTTCTCGCAAAATTCTCAGGAACCAAATGTCAGCCGCCGCGTTGCGCTCGTGTAACCGCCGGGCGGCTCCCCCCAACCCCCCGAACAGCTGTCCGGCGAACCGACCCCAGGCCCAAGCCTGGGGTCTTTTTTTTGCCTCCAACACTGAACCTTCTTCCGCACTGCGGCGACAAAGGTACGATCGTATGGGCCGCCTCCCGGCGGCCGTTTTATGCGCTACGCTGCCCTCATCCGTCCTCCAGGAGCCAAACCAATGTCCACCACCGGCTGGGTCGTCCTCGGCGTCATCGTCGTTTTCGTTCTGTGGATCATCATGATCTACAACGGACTGGTCGCGATGCGGCAGCGCGTCGGCCAAGCGTTTTCCGACATCGATGTGCAGCTCAAGCAGCGGCTGGACCTCATTCCGAACCTCGTCGAAACGGTGAAGGGCTACGCGGCGCATGAGCGCGGCACGCTCGAAGCTGTGGTGCAGGCGCGCAACGCCGCGATCACCGCCCGAAGCCAGGGCACCGGCTCGGATCAGCAGATCGCCGCCGAGAACCAGCTCTCCGGCGCGCTCCGTCAGCTTTTCGCGCTGTCCGAGGCCTATCCGGACCTCAAGGCCAACCAGAACTTCCAGCAGTTACAGGGCGAGATCTCGGACATTGAGAACAAGATCGCGGCGGCGCGCCGCTTCTTCAACAACGCTGTGCAGGAATACAACACCGGCATCCAGCAGTTCCCCGCGGCGCTGTTCGCCGGCTCGCTCGGCTTCCGCGAGAAGACCTTCTTCGAAGCCGGCGAGGAGCGTCAGGTGCTCGAGAAAGCACCGCAGGTGAAGTTCTAACCCGCGCGGGGCGGCCGGCAGGAGCGCAGGATCATGGCGGCCGCCTACGGGCTCTACAGCCACATCCAATCGAACAAGCGGCGCTCCATCGCGCTGCTGATCGGGCTGTTCTTCCTCGTCTATCTCATGGTGTTCGCAGGCGCGCTGCTCGCGGAAGCCATGTCCTACGACGCCTCGCCGCAATGGCTCGTTCGCCAAGCGTGGCGCGATCTGATCTGGGCGTCGCCATTCGCGACCATCGGCACCATCACCTGGATCGTGATTGCCTACTGGTTCCATCAGTCGCTGATCGACGCCATCACCGGCGGGCACGAGGTCACGCGCAAGGAGGAACCGCGGCTCTACAATCTCCTTGAGAACATGTGCATCTCGCGCGGCATCCCGATGCCGAAGCTCAAGGTGATGGAGGACGACGCCCTCAACGCCTTCGCGAGCGGCCTCAACCAGAGCCAATATTCGATCACCGTCACCACCGGCCTCCTCAAGGCGCTCGACGACGCCGAAATCGAGGCTGTGCTCGGTCACGAGTTGACCCACATCCGAAACGGCGACGTACGGATGCTAGTGATCGCGCTCGTCATCGCGGGCGTCGTCGGCTTCTTCGCCGAGATGATCTTCCGCCTCATGTTCCAGGGCGGCTTCCGCTTCGGCGGCGGACGCTCCAGCAGCGACAGCGACCGCGGCAAGGGAGGCGGCGGACTCATCATCATTCTCGCCATCGCACTGATCGCGGTGGCCTGGTTCCTCTCCATCGTGATCCGCTTCGCCCTCTCCCGCCGCCGCGAGTTCCTCGCCGACGCGGGCTCCGTCGAACTGACCAAGAACCCCGACGCCATGATCTCGGCGCTCCGCAAGATCGAAGGCCGCGGCGAACTCGTCCGCGCCAACTCGGCCGTGATGGAAATGTGCGTCGACAACCCGCGCGAGGGTTTTGCCGACCTGTTCTCGACCCACCCGTCTGTCGAGAAGCGCGTCGCGGCGCTGGTGCAGTTCGCCGGCGGCCATGACCCCGGCCCGCTCGACATCGAACCGCCGCAGGAAGGCGACACCGGCGACGAGCAGGCGCAGCCGACCTCGGTGCCGCAGGAGGGAAGCCGCGATCCTGGCTCCTTCCTGCCCGGCAAGCCGCCAATCGAACTTGGCGTGCCCACACCGGGCGGCCAAGGCTCAAACCCCTTGCCGATACCCGGCCCCTGGGGGCCACCCCGCCGCAACTAGCCGCCAAACGGCCGCGGAAACACCGCTAAGAACAGGGGAAAATCACAGGCCCCCGATGCGAATCGGGCTGTCCCTCTGCCATGTTGTCGACTCAGGGGTGCGGGACTAAGCCCCGGACCTCGATTCGAAGGGCGGGTAATGGCCAAACCGGCAGTGATCCTGGTGGGGGCGGACAAGGGCGGCGTCGGCAAGACGACCGTCTCGCGCGCCCTCCTCGACTACTTCATCGCCCACAACATCCCGACCCGCGCCTTCGACACCGAGTCGCCACGCGGCACGCTAAAGCGCTTCCATCCGGACGTGACGCAAGTGGTGGACATCACCACGACCGGCGACCAGATGAAGATCTTCGACACGCTGTCCAGCACCGACGCCCAGATCACCGTGATCGACGTGCGCGCGGGGCTGCTTTCGACCACGCTGAAGGCGCTGAACGACATCGGCTTCCTGGACGCGGCACGCAAAGGCCAGCTCACCTTCGCGGTGTTCCACATCCTCGGACCGTCGGTGGCTTCGCTCGACGAGATCGCCGAAACCTCGACCTACATGAGCGACGGCAACTACTTCCTGGTGAAGAACTTCATCAACAACACGACGTTCTTCGAGTGGAACCCGACGACCTACAACAGCTACTTCAAGCGCATCCGGGGCGCCCACGAGATCACCATCCCGAAGCTGAACGAAATGGCCTGCGAGCAGGTTGAGCTGGCGTCGGTGCCGTATGTGTCCTTCGTGGCCAACAAGGATCAGCTCGGCGACGCCGCATCCTATTCGTTCGTGCTGCGCGGCTATGTCCGGCACTGGCTTGGCAATGTGTGGGGCGAATTCGACCGCGTGAAGCTCAACGACGTGGTCGCGGCCGAAGCCCGCCGCGGCCCGGACTCGATCACCGCACGCCAGGCCTGAAGCCTTGCGCCAGCGGGTGGCGCACAGGGTCAAAACTTATCATCGCCGCCGGGTTCGTCGAAATGCTCGACCGTATCACGCGATACGCTCTTCGCCTTTCTCCTGCCCGGACGGCGATTTTGGCCGCAACGCGGCTCACGGAATTGATGAGTTTTGACCCTAGTCCATGATCCGCAGGACGCCCATCTTCATCGTCACCTCGCCGCGCCAGCGCGTCGGCAAGACGCTGGTGGCGCGCGCGCTCACGGAATTCTTCCACGCGGATGGGCGCAACGTGGCGGCGTTCGACGCCAATCCGGATCAGTTTTCGCTTGTCGATTTCCTGCCCGCGGACACCGCGGTCGCGAGCGTGGACGACACGCGCGGGCAGATGGCGCTGTTCGATCAGCTTGTGCAGGCGGACCGCAAGCCGAAGGTCGTCGATCTCGGCCACAGCCAATTCGACCGGTTTTTCAACGTGATGCAGCAGATCGGATTTTCGCGCGAGGCGCACGCCAACGCTGTGATTCCTATTGTCCTTTTTCTTTGCGATCAGGATGCGCGGGCAAAACAGGGTTACGCGATGCTGCGCGACCGCTTTCCCGATCTCGCATTGGTGCCGGTGTTCAACGAGGGCGCGACCAACGTCATGCGCTATCGCATGCAATTCGCGCCGACGCGGTTCGGCGGCATGCCGCTGACGATTCCGATGCTGTCGGGCGTGGTGCGGCAAGTCACTGAGAGACCAGGGTTTTCGTTTGCGTCCTACAGCTTCAACGCAACCGATACGACCACCGAATTGTTCGGCTGGATCAAGCGCGTGTTCCTGGAATTCCGCGATCTCGAATTACGGTTGCTCTTGGAAGAGCTGAAGCCGTCGCTGCAATTTCATTTCTAGATTTTACGTGAAACGGGCCGCGAACAGCCGTTATAAGCGCCGTTCGTCGGACGCGAGCATGACCTTGATCAGGTGATCTGCGCATTCCTCGCGCGTGAACGTCGCTTGCGCTTCCAGCGCGCGCGGCGATCCTCGGGAACGTGTCCCGAGGAGCACACCTGTTGCGAATTCGCATCGATCAGAAGCGTCAGTGCCCCTCGAAGGCGATCAGCGTGCGCACCGGCACGCCGAGCTTGCGGATCTTGTCCGCGCCGCCGAGCTCCGGCAGGTCGACGATGAAGCAGGCCGCGAGCACGTCGGCGCCCTGCTGCTTGAGCAGCTTCACAGCGCCCTCGGCGGTGCCGCCGGTCGCGATCAGGTCATCGACGAGAACGACCTTCTCGCCCTTCACCACCGCGTCCTCGTGCATCTCCATTTCGTCGATGCCGTACTCGAGCGAATAGGCGATGCTGACGCGCTTGTGCGGAAGCTTGCCCTTCTTGCGGATCGGAATGAAGCCCGCGGAGACCTGATGCGCCACCGCGCCGCCGAGGATGAAGCCCCTCGCCTCGATGCCGGCGACCTTGTCGATCTTCGAGCCGGCCCACGGCTGCACCAGCTCGTCCACCGCGCGGCGAAACGCACGGGCGTTGCCGAGGAGCGTGGTGATGTCGCGGAACATGACGCCCGGCTTCGGATAATCCGGGATGTTTCGGATGGAGGCGCGGAGGTCGTATTCGATGTCGGACGGAGCCATGGAAACCTTTGTGGTGACGTAAACCGGCGAAAGCGCGCGCATATTGGCGATGTGCAGAACCGCGGTCAAACCAAAGCCTGCCCGGACGGTTCACCCCGACAAGAAACCGTGACTTGACCCACCCAAGCCGGCCTGCGACTTGTTTCAGGGTCACGCCATGGCATTCGCGCGCACCATTTTGACCCTCGTCCTCGCCGTATCGCTGGCGGCCCTGCCGGCGCGCGTCGGCGCAATGGTCGTCGCAGCGGACGCCCACGCCAGCACCGCCGTAATGGACTCGACCGCGATGGACTCGGCGGAAGCGATGCCGATGCCGGATGGTTGCGACCAGCACCAGGGGACCAAGGCCCCCGGCGCGTGCTCGACCTATTGCAGCAGCATTCCGGCGCTGCCCACTTTTGTCCTCGTCTCCGCCGACGCAGTCCTGACCGAAACGATCGCGCTCCCCGCAGACACCGCGATTGACGGACTCAGCGCCTCTCCCGAGCCGCATCCTCCCAAATCGATCTGACGCCTGAAGCGTTCGCCGCGGCCGCATGCGCCGCGCATCGCGCCGCCTGACGCAATCCGTCCGGCTGCCGAAGCCCGCGCCTATCCGGCCGCCAGAGCGAACGCCGCAGCATGCGTTGAGCATTTTCTCGGATCGACAGCGACGAAGGTCGCAACAGCAGGAGTCCATCATGGCTGACAACCGCAACGGTCAAGGCCCGATTGCGTCAACCCACGCGAACACACCGCGCGACTATGCCGAAATCGGCGCGGCCTTCGTGGTGATCGCCGGCGTTCTCTTCATCCTCAACCAGCTCGACTTCCTTCCGCAGAACTTCGCAGTCTCGGATGACATGAGCATCGCGCTGGTCTTCGTGATCGGTCTCGTGGCTTCGATCTCGACCTGCATGGCCGTCACCGGCGGACTGCTCGTGGCGGTCGCCGCCAAATACAACGAGGCGACCGGCACGCTGACCAGCGCCCAGCGGCTCAAGCCGCATCTCTACTTCAACGCCGGCCGCATCATCTCCTACACACTGCTCGGCGGCGCCATCGGCGCGCTCGGCTCGACGCTGACGCTCTCTCCTGGAATCAACGGCGCGCTGACCATCGCTGCGAGTGCGGTGATGATCCTGCTCGGCCTGCAAATGCTGAAGCTTCTGCCATCGCTGACGCGCTTCATCCCGACGATGCCGAAGGTTTTCTCGCACCGCATCCACGACTTTGCGGAGCGCAAGACCAAGAGCGGCGCATTCGCGCTCGGCGCCGCGACCTTCTTCCTGCCCTGCGGCTTCACACAGGCGCTTCAGCTCTATGTCCTGGCCAAGGCGAGCTTTGCGACCGGCGCGCTGACCATGCTGGCGTTCTCCCTCGGCACGCTGCCGGCGTTGTTGTCGCTGTCGGCGATGTCGAGTTTCGCCACCGGCACGTTCCAAAAACACTTCCTGAAGTTCGCAGGCGCCGCCGTCGTCGCGCTCGGTGTCTTGAATATCCAGTACGGTCTTGTGCTCACCAACATGAGCGCCGCACCCGTCGCAAGCAACGCGGTGCCGCCGAGCCCGGCGGCGGCCTCAAGCCCGCCCGTCGAACGACAGACCGAGGCCACCTCCAAACAAGTCGTGGTGATGCGGATCGTCGGTTTCAGCTACATCCCGAACCGCTTCACGGTGACCCAGGGCGTGCCGGTCGAATGGCGGATCGACGCGAGCGAAGCCGCAGGCTGCGGCCGCATCCTGCTCGCACCGCGCCTCCGCGTTCGCAGGCTTCTCTCTGACAACAGCACGACCACGATCGCATTCACGCCGCAGGAAACCGGCGAGTTCGGGTTCAACTGCGGCATGGGGATGATGACGCCGAACTCCAAATTCATCGTCGTCGCCAAGGCGAACGAATAACAAAAAGGACAACGCATCATGACAACCGCAACCTTCGCCATCGGCGGCATGCATTGCGCCGCCTGCGCCGCGCGCAACGAGCGGACCTTGCAGAAAATCCCCGGCGTCCACACAGCGACCGTCAACCTCGGCACCCGCCGCGCGCGGGTGGACTTCGACGACGCCGCGGTGTCGGAGGCGGCGCTGCGTCAGGCGGTCGCCAACAACGGCTACGAGGTGATCGCGGAAGAAACCGGCGATCACCGGCAACGCGCCCGCGAGGAGGTGGAAACCGCGAAGCGGCGCGCCATCGCCGCCATCGCGCTGGCGGCTCCCGTCACCGTGCTGGCGATGGCGGATATTTCGCTGCCGTGGTCCTTCTTCGGACGCAACGCCAGCGTCTGGGTTCAGGCGATTTGCAGCGTTGCCGTGATCCTGGGGCTCGGCTGGGACATCCATCGCGGCATGGTCATGCAGACCCGCCAGCTCACCGCCAACATGGACACGCTGATCTCGCTCGGCACGCTCGCGGCCCTGCTCTACAGCCTGTGGGGCATGTTCGTGGGCAGCCATCATCTCTATTTCGAGACCGGCGCGGTGATCGCAGCGCTCATCCTGCTCGGCCGCTATTTCGAAGCGCGCAGCCGCGGCCAGGCCGGCGAAGCGATCGCGAAGCTGATGGAGCTTGGCGCGAAGACGGCGCGGGTGATCCGCGACGGCCACGAGCAGGACATCCCCATCGAGCAGGTGCAGGCCGGCGATCTCCTGCAAGTGCGGCCCGGCGAGAAGGTGCCGGTCGACGGCGTGGTGGCGAGCGGCGCATCGAGCATCGACGAGTCGATGCTGACCGGCGAGAGCATGCCAGCCACCAAGGCCAAGGGCGACGAGGTGTTCGGCGCGACCATCAACATCAACGGTGCGTTCCAGATGACCGCGACCAAGGTGGGCGAGGAAACCGCCCTCGCCCAGATCGTCCGCCTGGTGTCGGAGGCGCAGGAGAACAAGGCGCCGATCCAGAAGCTCGCGGACCGGGTGTCCGGCGTGTTCGTTCCGGTCGTGCTCGCCATTGCGCTCGCAACCGCCATCGGCTGGTACGTGCTCACGGGCGACGCGGCGCAAAGCTTCGTACCCGCCGTCGCTGTGCTGCTGATCGCCTGCCCCTGCTCGCTTGGGCTTGCGACGCCGACCGCGATCATGGTCGGCACCGGTGTCGGCGCGCAGCGCGGCATCCTGATCAAGAACGGCGAAGCGCTGGAACGCGGCCGCAGGATCGACGCCGTCGTGTTCGACAAGACCGGCACGCTGACCGAAGGCCGCCCCGCCGTGACCGAAACCATCGCGATCAAGGCAGGCGTGAGCGCGGATGAGGTTCTTCGTATTGCCGCGAGCCTCGAGCGCCTGTCCGAGCATCCCTTGGGTCAGGCCATCGTCCGCACAGCGAAGGAGCGAAACATCGCGCTCGCGGATGTCGATGGATTTGCCAACATCGCCGGCAAAGGCGTGCGCGGCACGTTGGACGGCGCGAATGTCATCGTCGGAAACCTCCGGCTGATGCGCGAGGAAGGCGTCGCGGTCGAACTCGCGCTTGTATCCATCGAAGCGCGCGAGGCCCGTGCGGAGACCGCCGTCGCGGTCGCGCGCAACGGCGAGCTGATCGGCGCCGTCGCCATCGCCGACACGCTGAAGAGCGACGCCAAAGCCGCGATCGAGCAACTCCGCGCGAGCGGCATCGCAACCGCGATGATCACCGGCGATAACAAAAAGACCGCGAACGCCATCGCGGCACAGATCGGTATCGACGAGGTGTTCGCCGAGGTGCTGCCGCAGGATAAGGCCGAACACGTGAAGCGGCTGCAAAGCGGCAACCGGCGCGTCGCCTTCGTCGGCGACGGCATCAACGATGCGCCAGCGCTCGCGCAGGCCGACCTCGGCATCGCGGTCGGCACCGGCACCGACATCGCGATCGAGGCCGGCAACATCGTGCTGGTGAAAGGCAGCCCGCTGAAAGTGATCGAGGCGCTCAAGCTATCGCGCCTGACGTTCCGCACCATCAAGCAGAACCTGTTTTGGGCCTTCGCCTATAACATCGCCGCGATTCCGCTCGCGGCGCTGGGCCTGCTCAATCCGATGATCGCGGCCGGTGCGATGGCGCTGTCGAGCGTCAGCGTGGTCGGCAACAGCCTGCGGATCAGGAGGCAGCGCGGTTGATGGCGACGTGATGGAACATCAGCACCCATCATGGAACCCCATGAAGTTCCATTGGAGTTCCTTGGGAGTTCCCGTCATATGACACTTGCGTGATCGGCGTGCCCTAACCTCTAATTCGCTTGGGGTTGGGGCACGGGGGCATGCGAGTCGGCGCGACCGCTTTTTGGGCTGGGCTATTGCTGGCAGGCGCTTGCGCCGACTCCTGCCATGCGCTGCCGATGTCCAACATCGATCTCATCGAAGCGCCAGCACCGACGCTGAGCCGCGACATCTTTGCGGAGTCCCAGCTCTACTGTCTCGCGCTCGGTCTCTACTTCGAAGGCGGCTCCACGGCTGAGTCCGACATCGGCCAGCGTCACATCGCGCGCGTCATCACCGAGCGCGCGAAGGCGGATCGTCCCTACTGGGGCGGCAAGACGATCTGCGGCGTCGTGTTCTACCAGCGCAAGCTCTGCCAGTTCTCGTTCGCGTGCCTGCCGCTGGCGCGGCGCACGCCGCGCGACAATCCGCTGTGGCGGCGCTCCTTCGCGCTCGCGCAGGAGGCGATCGAAGGCCGCAACCACGAGCCGGACCGTTCGATCCGCTATTACATGAACGAGAAGCTTTCGAATCCGAAATACGCCTGTGTGTTCCGCAAGGAGTTCGTGCCGGTGGTGCAGGCCGGCACGCACGAGTTCTTCCGCGAGGCGGCGTCGTGGGAGCGCGCCGAGCTTGCGAAGACCAATCCGGAGGCGTGCCAGCGCTACGCGGAATCGCTCAAGCCGAAGAAGAAGGCGAAGCAGAAGAAGATCGCGCTGGCGATGAAGGCGAAGAAGAAGCGTGCGGTGCGGACGGCGTCGCGGTAGGCCAAGCCAGTCCTCAACGACTCCGTAAACCTTATGTGTCCCGCACCTAGAGCATTTTCCACTTGCGAAACGGCAGAGTTCGTCATGGCCGGGCTTGTCCCGGCCATCCACGTCTAGCTTTTAGAAAAGAAACAAGACGTGGATGCCCGGCATAAAGCCGGGCATGACGCGGAGAGAGTGGCGCAATCCAACTGGAAAACGCTCTAGTGCATCGTTCCATCTTTGAATTGGCTCATGACGATCTTGATGGAAATGCAAGCTTGCGGGATCGAGAATGCACTGGCGAGCGCACCGATCATGTCACTCGCCATATCGAATGTCTCCGCGATCTCTTCGCCCCAGGCGCTCTCGCTCACTTTTAGATGATTGATCATTCGAACTCGAACAATGAACGCGCCGTCTTCCTCCACGATATGGGCGAGCAGACGGGTAAAGTTGCGGTTGGGAGAGTGCTTCGAAAGATTCATGGAAGCGCCCGGTCCTGTTTATCGCTACAGACAACTCTTAAGCTTGGGACTCTGCCGCCAACGGCTGGCAAAGACGATGAGTGCCATCAAGATGCCAAGCGCCTCCTGTTTGGACATGCCAGATCGCTCAGAAACCGCCAGCCATCACGACGATGACGAAGGCCAAAGTGGCGCTGAATAGAAGGGCATCGAAGCGTGCGCTGAGAGTCGTCGACCTAAATCCCTTGCACCTTGAAGCCGGTTGCTCTGTTCACAACAGGCGGATCGCCAAGAATGAGAGACAGATGGCCACACCGACGAGAGCGACAACCCACAAGGGTTGAGGTGGCTTGTTCATAGGCCGCTCTCCGAGTTCGCCGGCATTAACCGTGTCGCAGCGGCCGCACGGGGCCCCGGCGTCTCGGCACTCGCAACGGCTTCAGCCGCTTCCTTTTCGGTGTGATCCTTCAACCACGACATCAACAGCTCATGTTTGATCCGAGCGGTCGAAGGGATTCTCAGTTTCCGTCCAAACCTCAAGGTGCTCATCATTGATGCACCGCCGCCGTCAGGCTCACGCGCCCGAGACGTCTCCCCGAGAACAAAGAAGCCCGGCGTCCGCCGGGCTCCCCATCGGCCCAAAAGGGCAAGTTGGTCCTGCTGTGTAAGCTTCTCAGAGCCAGGCTTGCGATCGCCCTTGTTCTGGTGCGGGGCGGGCCTAGCCTCGCTCGGCGAGAGGGTCTTGGGGGCTTCATTCGAGCCCTCCTTTGGGTTGGCGATAGTATTTCCTCCGCAAAAACCTAAAAAATATTTCTCGGGTACTTTAGTTAGGTGGCTCCGAAACTTCCAAATACAATGAGCTGTCCAGCAGTATTCAGTTTATTATTTTCGTTCTCTTAGCGCGCCAAACGAGCCCTGCCCGGAGTGCCGCTTCTCCTCCGTGGCGGCGCCTCAACTCGTTGCTGTCAGCCTGATCGCCGCACGCCACGCATATAGCCGCCGCTGGCGAGCGCGATCTCCCGCGTTCGAGCCGAGCCAAGCCTTCGCCAGCGACCTCCGTTGTGCGTCCGACATCACCCGCAGCTTTGTAGTTTTATACGTAACTATTTGTACAGCTTGCTGCTGTAAACGAAATAAACACAACCGGAAATCACATCCGGCCGCTGTAATAGGGACCAACGAATCCATCCCAAAGCCGTCCGTTCGTCGGGGTAACCCCAATGACAATCGTCTCGACTTTGACGCCGCAGCCGGCGGATCGAACGCTCGATGCCGGCGCTTCCCTTTCCTCGCCTGTTGCATCGATCCCTCAGCGCGTGCTGACCGTGGCGCACACCTGGATCGCCATCGTTGCCGTGTTCCTTCCGATCGACTTGTGGCGCCGCGCGCGGGTCGCCCTGACCGACGGTGAAGGCCGGCCTTTCGGCGACGACTTCATCAACTACTGGTCCGGCGGCGCGCTCGCGCTTCAAGGCCTCGCGGCGGATGCCTATCGCTTCGCCTCTTATCACGCCTTCCAGGAGAGCATCGCCGGCGCGCCCATCGCGCAATATCACTACAGCTATCCGCCGATGATGATGCTGCTGATGATGCCGCTTGCGCTGGCGCCCTATGTGCCGGCCTTCGTCATCTGGACCGCCGGCACATGGGCGATGTTCTGGCGCGCGCTCAGCCTTGCGATGCCGAACGGCGGCGCGCTCCTGCTCGCGCTCGCGGCTCCCGCGGTGTTCGTCAACGCCTACAACGGCCAGAACGGCGCGCTCACCGCGGCGCTGCTCGGCGGCGGATTGTGTCTCCTGGAACGCCGCCCCGCGCTCGCCGGCGTGCTGTTCGGGCTTCTCATCTACAAGCCGCATCTCGGCATCCTGTTGCCGATCGCGCTGATCGCCGGACGTCAATGGCGCGCGTTCATCGCGGCGGGCGCGACTGCGCTCGCCCTCATCGCGGCAAGCGCTGTGCTGTTCGGTCCTTCGATCTTTGCCGATTATGCGCGCTTCGCCAGCGTCCTCCGTGTCACCATTCTCGAAAACGGCGCGGACATCGGCTGGAATCGCATGGTGTCGGTGTTCGTCTTTGCCCGCCAGCTCGGCCTCGATGTCCCGGCGTCCTACGCGGTGCAAGCGATCGCCGCGCTGTGCGCGGCTGCCGTCGTTGCCACCGCGTGGTTCACCGACCGCGCGGCGCCGGTGCGTTATGCGCTGCTGGTGCTGGGCACGATGATGGCGACGCCCTATTTGCAGGACTACGATCTGGTGATCGCGATCTTCGTGGTTGTCTGGCTGTGGCAGGCCGACGGGATCGAGCCGCGCCTGCGGATCGCGGCCTGCGCGGCATTGCTGCTGGTGCCGATGCTCGCAGGTCCGATCGCCAAGGCGACCGATCTCGCGCTCGGCGCGCTGTTCATCCTGCCGGCGTTCGCGATCATGGCGCAGCTTGCGTGGCGGGAGCGTTCGGCAACGGGCACGGCGGCCTTGCAAACGCGCTAACGCCCGGAGGACGCACGCGGCCCTTCAGGACGCGGGCGGCCACCGCATCACGGCACGATCGCGAAGAACAGGAAGATCGCGAAGACGACGAGATGCACGATGCCCTGAAGCACCGTGATCCGGCCGGTGGCCAGCGTGATCACGCTGAGCAGCAAGGTCAGAGCCAGCAGAAGCTGATCCTTCGGGCCAAGGCCGAGTGCCAGCGGCTGCCCCATCACGATGGAGACCACCGCAACGGCGGGGATCGTCAGACCGATCGTCGCGAGCGCCGACCCGAGCGCCAGATTCAAGCTGGTCTGCAAGCGGTTGCCGAGCGCCGCCTTCACCGCGGCGAGCCCCTCGGGCAGCAGCACCAGCGTCGCGATCACGATGCCGACGACGGACTTCGGCACCCCGAGACTGGCGACCGCGAACTCCACCGTGGGCGTCAGCGTCTTGGCGAGGCCGACGATGGCGACCAGCGAAACCAGAAGAAGACCCGCGCTCAATAACGTCGTCCGCACCGAAGGCGGCGGCAGGTGGTCGTCCTCGCTGACGGTCTCGGAGGGAATGAAATAGTCGCGATGCCGCACCGTCTGCACGAACACGAATGAGGCATAGAGCACCAGCGACACGAGTCCCGCGAAGGCGAGCTGTCCCCGGCTGTACAGCGGGCCGATCCCGCTCGTCACGTAGTTGGGCAGAATGAGCGTGAGAACGGTCAGCGCGGCCAGCACCGCGAGCGCGGCGTTCGCGCCGTGCAGATGAAACTCCTGCTCGCGATAACGGGCGCCGCCGGCGAGAAGACAGATGCCGACGATGCCGCCGCACACGATCATGACGGCGGCGTAGACCGTGTCGCGCGCGATCGCGGACGGCGCATCGGGCGGACTTGCGATCATGACCGAGACGATCAGCGCGGTCTCGATGACGGTGACGGCCAGGGCGAGAACGAGCGTGCCGTACGGCTCGCCGATGCGGTGCGCAACCACCTCCGCGTGGTACACGGCCGCAAACACGCTGCCGATCAGCACCGCGCCCGCGACCGCGGCGACGACCCCGCCGCCGCCCAAAAACGGAGCGGCCAGCAGGATGATCCAGGCCAGGACGGGCCACACCCAAGTCCACCACGGCGGCCGCGCTGCGATCACCATATCGCGATGCTCCATCAAACGAGCGGACCAGGAAGCCCGGGTTCAGACCGCGCGAACGATGACGGCGTCCGCGTGGCAGGCCCGAGGCGACGAGGAAAGCCCCCACGGCCACCATTGAGACGGTGTCACAGGCCGGGTTTCAAGTCTCAACACGGCCTCGAACGGTAATGTGAACGGGTGCCCGGCCGCCTCGCTCAGCGCCCCAGCGCCCTGATCGCGACCGTGTCGTGCTTCAACTCCACGTCGCGCCCCGACGGCCCGGCAAAAACGGCGGGGGTGCGCCGTTTGGGCGGCACCACCGCCCTCCAGAGCTGCGGATCAAACGGAGTACTCCGCTTGATCCAGTGGTAGTCCAGATCGCTCCATAGCGTGACATTGTCGCGCAGGCTGTCGAGGACATAATCGCCGCGATCGGTCACGACCACCAGCACCAGATGGCCTTCGCCGCCCGGCACCGCGGCGACGGCAAGCAGGAGCGCGCTCGAAGGCCATCCCAGATCGAGCAGTCTCCCGCGTTTGGTCATGGCGTAGTCGTTGCAATTGCCGGCGCTTGCGCCTTCACGCCATGGCGCCACGATGTTGGGCGGGCGCCGCACCGGGACGATTTCAAGGTTCACCGACCGCTGCACGAATTCGAGCTGTGCGCGCCTCACGTCGTCGAGATCAACCCGCTCGGCGCGATCGCTCGGCGCGCAGCGGGCCGGCTGCCCGACGCAGAACATGATGAACGAGAGCGGCGCAAGCTCGTTCCGGCCAAGGCTCATGTGGAGCGCGCGCGATTGCGCCTGCAGGCAGGCGTGCGTCAGCGACAACAGACAAACGCCGGCGGCGAGGCCTGCCCGCAGGCTTCGCGCGCCGGCGACTCCGGCGCGCGCAGGGAGTGTCTTCGGCGTGAGGTCCATGACACCGCCGATACGTTCGCGCTTGCAGCTTCAGTGGTGGCGAGATCGTGGTGGAGCGGGCCATCGGCGAAGCTGTACCGGAGCGAATGCAGGCTACTGCCGCCGCTTCCGGTCTGTCTGTCGCCATTGCGGGCAAGCCCAAACGGGCCGCCGCTTCCATGCGGATTACGCCTTGAGCACCCTGCCCGCCACCGCGTCGAGCTTCTTCAGAAGCTCCGGGTCACGCGCCTCGGGCGCGGTGATCAGCGCGGTGTCGAGCGCGCGATCAGAACCGATCGGGCACGGCTCATGCTCGCGCGGGAAATCTTGAGCCAAGCGCGCGACGAGACGCTTGGCCTTCTCGGCGTTGGCGTTCAGCACCTTGATGATGTCCTGCACCGTCACCGCGTCGTGGTCGGGGTGCCAGCAGTCGAAGTCCGTCACCATCGCGACGGTCGCGTAGCAAAGCTCGGCCTCGCGGGCGAGCTTCGCCTCCGGCATGTTGGTCATGCCGATCACCGAATAGCCGAGCTGCTTGTAGGTCAGGCTCTCGGCGAGCGTGGAGAACTGCGGGCCCTCCATGCACACATACGTGCCACCGCGGTGCGCGGCGATGCCTTCGGCTTCGGCCGCGGCGGCGATGTGGATGCGAAGCCGCGGCGACACCGGGTGCGCCATCGAGACGTGGGCGACGCAGCCCTTGCCGAAGAACGAGCTCTCGCGCTTGTGGGTGCGGTCGACGAACTGGTCGATCAGCACGAACGAGCCCGGCGGCAGCTCTTCCTTGAACGAGCCGCAGGCCGACAGCGAGATCAGATCGGTGACGCCCGCGCGCTTCAGCGCGTCGATGTTGGCGCGGTAGTTGATGTCGGAGGGCGACAGGCGGTGGCCCTTGTCGTGGCGCGGCAGGAACACCACCGGCAGGCCCGCGATGTCGCCGATGCGGAGCGCGCCCGACGGCTCGCCCCACGGCGAGTCGACGCGCACCTCGCCTACGTTCTGCAGGCCCGGCAGATCGTAGATGCCCGAGCCGCCGATGATGCCGAGGACTGCTTTGGCCATAAATTACCCTGCCTTGCGCTGCGCCTGCCCAGGACCGTAGCCCGGGTGGAGCGAAGCGAAACCCGGGGTAGCAGCAGCCGATCAATCCCGGATTTCGCTGCGCTCCATCCGGGCTACTTGCTGAAAAAGCAAAGGGCCCCAACCGGGGCCCTTCGTCAAGATTGGATGACTTGCGGCGCTTTGGTGAGCGCAAGTTTAGTGAGCCGAGGCCCAGACCTTCTTCTTGGTGAAGTACATCAGGCCCGCGAACACCAGCAGGAAGATCATGACCTGGAGGCCGATCCGCTTGCGCGTCTCCATGTGCGGCTCTGCGGCCCACATCAGGAACGCGGAGACGTCCTTGGCGTACTGCTCGGTCGTCTGCGGCGCGCCGTCCTCGTAAGTCACGCGGTCCTTGTCCAAGGGCGGCGGCATCGCGAGGAAATGGCCCGGGAAGTACTTGTTGTACTGGAGCGAGCCCGGCGCGGTCACGCCGGCCGGCGGCTTCTCGTAGCCCATCATCAGGGCGGTGATGTAGTCGACGCCCTGCTCCTGGAACTGGGTGAAGATGTCGAAGATGAACCAAGGGAAGCCGCGCTCGTAGGTGCGGGCCTTGGCGATCACCGAGAAGTCCGGCGGCACGGCGCCGTACTGGGCGCGCGCGGCGTTCTCGTTCGCCCACGGACGCGGGAAGCGGTCGGCCGGGCGGCCGTCGCGCTCGAACATCTCGCCCGCGTCGTTCGGGCCGTCCTTGATCTTGTATTCGCTCGCGATCTGCTTCACCTGCGCCTCGGAATAGCCGAGGCCGGTCAGGTTGCGGAACGACAGCAGGTCGAGGCCGTGACAGACCGAGCAGACCTCGCGGTAGACCTTGAAGCCGCGCTGAAGCTGCGCGCGGTCAAAGTGGCCGAGCGGGCCGGAGAACGACCACTTCTGACGCGGCGGCTGCGGCGTGTCGTGTTCGTCGGCGGCGTTGGCCTGCGAGACCGCGGCGAAGCCTGCGATCGAGCCAGCGAGAACCAGGGCGAGAATGGAGCGCATTGTCGTTCTCCCTCTCACCGCGTGACCGTGCCGGACGGCGACGGATTGAGGATCGACTCCGCAATCGAGTTCGGCAGCGGCTTGGTCTTCTCGATCCAGCCGAGCACCGGCAGGATGATGATGAAGTGAGCGAAGTAATAGAAGGTCAGGATGCGGGCGGCGATGACGTAACCGCCTTCCGCGGGCTTGGCGCCGAGCCAGCCGAGGCCGAGGCACACCGCCACGAAGATCCAGAAGAACTGCTTGAACAGCGGCCGGTAGCGCGCCGAACGGACGCGCGACGTGTCGAGCCACGGCAGGAAGGCGAGGATGCCGATCGAGCCGAACAGCGCGATGACGCCGAGCAGCTTGTTCGGGATCGCGCGCAGGATCGCGTAGAACGGCAGGTAGTACCACTCCGGCACGATGTGGTTCGGCGTCACCGCCGGATTGGCCGGGATGTAGTTGTCGGCGTGGCCGAGGTAGTTCGGCACGTAGAACACGAACCACGCGTAGACCAGCATGAAGCACACGATCATGAAGCCGTCCTTGACCGTGGCGTAAGGCGTGAACGCGACCGTGTCCTTGTCGGTCTTGGGCTCGATGCCGGTCGGGTTGTTCTGGCCGACGACGTGCAGCGCCCAGACGTGCAGCACCACGACGCCCACGATGACGAACGGCAGCAGGTAGTGCAGCGAGAAGAAGCGTTGCAGCGTCGGGTTGCCGACGGAGTAGCCGCCCCACAGCCAGGTGACGATGGATTCGCCGACGCCCGGGATGGCCGAGAAGAAGTTGGTGATGACGGTCGCGCCCCAGAAGCTCATCTGGCCCCACGGCAGCGTGTAGCCGAGGAAGCCCGTCGCCATCATCAGCAGATAGAGGATGACGCCGAGGATCCAGAGCACCTCGCGCGGCTCCTTGTAGGAGCCGTAGTACATGCCGCGGAACATATGGATGTACACGGCGACGAAGAACATCGAGGCGCCGTTGGAGTGCAGATAGCGGATCAGCCAGCCGTAGTTCACGTCGCGCATGATGTGCTCGACGGAATTGAACGCCATGTCGGCGTGCGGCGTGTAGTGCATCACCAGGATGATGCCGGTGACGATCTGCGCCACCAGCATGAACGACAGGATGCCGCCGAAGGTCCACCAGTAGTTCAGATTGCGCGGCGTGGGGTACGCCACGAAGGATGAATAGACGAGGCCGGCGATCGGAAGCCGGCGCTCCATCCACTTCATGAAGGCGTTCTGCGGCTGGTAGGTCGAGTGTCCGCTCATGTTCGAACCTGCTGGGATCCCGGCGCTTCAGCCGATCCGGATTTTGGTGTCGGAAAGGAATTCATACGGCGGCAGGGCCAGATTGGCCGGCGCCGGGCCGCGACGAATGCGGCCGGACGAGTCGTATTGCGAACCGTGGCACGGGCAGAAGTAGCCGTCGAAATCGCCCTGGTGCGCGAGCGGGATGCAGCCGAGATGGGTGCAGATGCCGATCAGCACCTGCCACTGGGCCTTGCCCGGCTTCACGCGCGCGCTGTCGGGCTGCGGATCGGGAAGGCTCGCGAGGTTGACGTTCTGCGCCTCCTCGATCTCCTTCTTGGTCCGGTGATTGATGAAGATCGGCTTGCCGCGCCAAAACACCTTGATGACCTGGCCTTCGGCGACCGGGCCGAGATCGACCTCGATCGGTGCGCCGGCGGCGATCGTCGAGGCGTCCGGGTTCATCTGGGCGATGAGCGGAACAAGTGTGGAGGCGACGCCCACTGCGCCGACGGCTCCGGTAGCGATGTAAAGGAAATCGCGGCGTGTCGGCTCTGCCGAAGTTGCTGTCACGGTCTCAGGTCCCTCATTTTCCGGTCAGCCCACCCGCGCGGCGAACCGTGGGGCACTCGAGCATCCCGCGGCGGCGAACAGGCCAGCCACTCCGGTCCTGGGGGAGGACGAAAAGTGGCGATCCGGCGGCGTTTATTGGCACCCTTATAAAGAGAGCGCAAGCCCGGGAACGCTGCAATGCCCAAAAGTCGCACAACTCATTTGCGGAGCGAGGTTTTCCGGTCATACGCGGATCGCAAATCCGCATGCGCAGGGAGCGGAGCAAGGTCCCGCGCCGGGCTTGATAAGCCACTGAAATGATAAGGTGCGCGCCGCCGATTCTTGTGGGGCTTCTCGCGACATGCCCTCAAGTCCGGTCCGGGTGGGCCCGCCGGGTTCCTCAAGGAGCGACCATCTGACCATCTCCATCGCCCTCTACGAACCCGACATCCCGCAGAACACCGGGACCATCCTGCGGCTCGCGGCCTGCTTCGGCTTGGAGGCCCATATCATCGAGCCGACCGGGTTTCCGAGCTCGGACCGCGCCTTCCGCCGCGCCGGAATGGATTACCTCGACCAGGTGAAGCTCCGGCGACACACCTCCTGGACCGCGTTCGACGGTTGGCGGCGGTCGGGAGGCTTGCGGCTCGTGTTGTTCACAACGGCCGCTGCCACGCCCTATCTGGAGCACACCTTCCGCGAGAACGACGTGCTGCTGTTCGGCCGCGAGTCGGCGGGCGTGCCGGAAGCGGTGCACCAGGCGGCCGACGCGCGGCTGATTGTCCCAATGCGTGCAGGCTTGCGCTCGCTCAACGTGGCGATGACGGTCGCGATGGCCGCGGGCGAAGCGATGCGGCAGACGGGGCATCGGGCGGCGGATTGATCTGAGCTGAGCGCCACACACTCGGTCATGGCCGGGACAAGGCCGGGCATGACGTGGAAAGAGCGCGCTACGATTTCATTGGTTCGAGTTTGCGCGACCACAGCAGCGTGTCGTTGATGTCCTTCAGCGACACCGTCATCACGCCGTCCGCGCCGATCGAGACGAGGCCGAAAAACTGCAGGCCGTGCGGCGGGCCCTGATTGCGGTTGGCGCCGGGCGGCGCGGCCTTCTGGAACACCACCTGCGGGCCGAAGGTGTTGTCGGCCGGGATCGGCGAGCCGGTGCCGGCGTGCAGCGGACCCGCGACGAACTCCCAGAACGGGTCGAAGTCCTGGAACTGCGCCTTGTTCGGATCGTAGTGGTGCGCGGCGGCGTAGTGCACGTCGGCGGTGATCCAGATGACGTTGCGGATTTTCTCGCGCTTGATGAAAGAGAGAATGTCGGCAAGCTCAAGCTCGCGGCCGCGCGGCGGGCCGTCGCCCTGCGCCATCGCCTCCGAGCCGCGCATCTCGCTGTCGTAAATGCGCGGCAGGCAGAGCGGCATGTCGCAAGCGATGACGCGCCACTCGGCCTGAGAGGCTTTTAACGTACGCTTGAACCACGCCACCTGATCGGGCCCAAAGAAATAAGCGTCGGGGCCGTAACTCTCCTGCATGTTCGCGCCGTTCGGCCCGCGATAGCTGCGCGTATCCAGCATGATGACGTCGAGCAGCGGGCCATAGGCGAGCTTGCGGTAGACGCGGCCGGGCTCGGCGGGGTTGGCGCGGATCGGCATGTATTCGTGGAAGGCGCGCGAGCCGCGCGCCTGAAGCGCGAACATGTTCTTCTCGGTGTACTTGTTGCGCTTGTGCTCGCCGCGCGTCAGCGGCTCGCCGGGCCACCAATTGTTCGTCACCTCATGATCGTCCCACTGCGCGAAGATCGGAACCTCCGCGTTCATGGCGAGCACGTTCTTGTCCATCAGATTGTATTTGTGGTTGCCTCGGTACTCGTCGAGTGTCTCGGCGGGCTTCGACTTCGCCTCGGTGACGATGTTGTTCCAGACCTCGTCGTCGTTGATCTTCATCTCGCGGCCGATCACGCCGTCGGAATAGATCGTGTCGCCGGAGTGGATGAAGAAGTCGGGACGGTTCTTCAGCATGGTGCCGAACGAACGCATGCCGCCTCGCGACTCGTCGATGCCCCAGCCTTGGCCCGCGACATCGCCGCCCCAGGTGAAGGACACCGCGCGGCGCTCAGCCGGCGCGGTGCGGAAGCGGCCGACGGCGGGCTCACTGAGAATCGTCGGCGACGAATGATCGGCGAAGCGGATGCGGTAGAAAATGTCTTGTCCCGAAGGCAGGTCTTCGAGCAGCGCCTTGGCGGTGAAGTCGGTGTTGGGCAGCGCATCGACGAACACGCCGCGGCGCACGTCGCGGAAGCTGTCGGTCGTCGCAATCTCGATCTGCATGCGCGCGGGGCGATCGGTGCGCGACCAGACCACGCCGGAGTCGATGCCGACATCGCCGGACTGCACACCGTGCGTGACCAGCGGGCGGTCATTGGCGCGGCTGATCGCCGGCATCGCGAGCGCCGAAACCCCGACCGACGAGGTTGCGGCCAGAAACCGGCGGCGGGTCAGAATCAAAGGTCGGGCCATCACTGCCTCTCCGCTCCGCGATGTTAGCCGAAGAGCGGCACCATCGCGCCGCTCTATGACCTTGGGATGACCGCCGATGCGTGCGATATAGTGCCCAAATGGACGCCAATCCGCTCGAATCCCGCAAGACTCAGGCCCGCACCTGGTTCGAACGCCTGCGCGACGACATCTGCGCGGCGCTCGAAAAGCTGGAGGACACCCTGCCCGCCGGGCTGCCGCAATCCGGGCAAGCCGCGGGCCGGTTCGTCCGCACACCGTGGCAGCGCACTGACCACACCGGCTCGCCGGGTGGCGGCGGCGTGATGTCGATGATGCACGGCCGCGTGTTCGAGAAGGTCGGCGTGCATTGCTCGACCGTGCACGGCGAATTCGCTCCGGAGTTCCGCAAGGAAATTCCGGGCGCGGAGACCGACCCGCGGTTCTGGGCCTCGGGCATCTCGCTGATCGCGCATCTGCACAATCCGAACGTGCCGGCGGTGCACATGAACACGCGCTTCGTGGTGACGACGAAAGCGTGGTTCGGCGGCGGCGCGGACCTGACGCCGCTGCTCGACCGGCGCCGCACGCAGGACGATCCGGATACGGTTGCATTCCATGCCGCGATGAAGGCGGCGTGCGACGCACACCAGGCGGTCGCGCCTTACGAGAAATACAAGCAATGGTGCGACGACTATTTCTATCTGAAGCACCGCAAGGAGATGCGCGGCGTCGGCGGCATCTTCTACGACTATCTGTCGGACGATTGGGACAAGAACTTCGCCTTCACGCAGGACGTCGGCCGCGCGTTCCTGAAGATCTATCCGGAACTGGTGCGGAAGAATTTCGGAACCAAGTGGACCGAATCCGATCGCGAGGAGCAACTCGTGCGTCGCGGCCGCTATGTCGAGTTCAACCTGCTCTACGACCGCGGCACCATCTTCGGGCTGCGCACCGGCGGCAATGTCGACTCGATCCTGTCGTCGATGCCGCCCGTGGTGAAGTGGCCGTAAGTATTTTCACGGGCCACATCGCGCGGCTGTCACAGACACGCGCGTATGTCTGTCACACAGCGCTCCTATCGTCATCGAACCTGATTTGGAGGACATCATGACGATTGAAGCGGGCGCTGTTGTTGTTCTGAAATCCGGCGGCATGGCGATGACCGTCGTCTCCGCCGATGACGATGCCGCCGAGTGCGTGTGGTGCGGCGAGGAAGGCGAACTCTTCCGTGAGACGATCCCGACCGTGGCCCTGATGGTCGCGGTTGAGAAGGACGAAGACGAGGAAGAGGACGAAGAAGACGAGGACAACGAAGACAACGGCGACGAAGAGCACGACGAAGACGACGGTGAAGATGACGACGATCATCGTTCGTCATCGAAGAAGAAAAAAGCGGCGTGATGTTCTAAGCGATGGTTTTTACGGCGCGTTCCGCGGTCACCGCGTGAACGCGCCGATCACCATCACGAGCCCGCCGATCAGCACCACCGCGTCGAGGATCGCGGTGTGGATGTGCACCGGCAGGCGCTCGACGAAGGCTCTCGCGAGGAACGCACCGGGGAACGCGACGATGCCGATCAGCGCCGCGAAGGCGATGGTCTGCACGGTGATGGCGCCCGCAAAGCCGAACACCAGGATGCGCGAGATGCCGACCGTGAGCGAGATCAGCGCGTCGGTGGCGATCACGGCGGCGCCCACGAGCCCGGTCGCCATCAGCACCGAGAGAAGGATCACACCTGAGCCGACGGTGCCGCCGACCAGCGTGCCGTAGCCGATCGCGCCGAAGAACAATCCCTTGTCGTCGAGCACCAGCTTGCGCTTGCGCATCATGTAACGCAGCGGAACGGTGAGCATCAGCATGACGCCGATCAGGATTTGCGCGCCCTTCCCCGTCAGCAGCGTGTAGCCGTAGGCCGTGACCATGCACGGCGGGATCGCGCCAAGGCTGACGATCCAGACCTTCCGCCAATCGACCTGCTTGAGATAGGCGAACACGCGGCCGGTGTTGGTGAGCATCCCGGCGAGCGCGATGATCGGCACGACGTTTTCGGCGCCGACCATCGGCACCAGGATGAGCGGCATCAGCGCGCCGGTGCCGTAGCCCGCGACGCCGCCGAGGACGGAGGCGAACAGCGCGACGCCCGCGACGAGCAGGAGTTGCCAGATGGAGACGTCGGCGAAGGCTGTGGAGAGAGCGGCGAGCACGGCGGTGTTTTAGACGTGAATGGGTGGTGCCGCCAGTATGGGCGCGGGTGTTTTGCACTGCCCTACCCCTGGATTAGGTCATGGCAAGGCTGAAGAAAGCGGAGCCTCATTCTCCACTGTCGTCCCCGCGTTCGCGGGGACGACAGCGGCGAGTTTATCGCGCAGCGATCATCAAATCAGCAGGCGAAATGAGCACGCCGAACTGCTCGCACCAGATCACCACGCTCTGATAGTTCTTGAGATCGACGCCATCGGGGATCGGATAGCGCTGACTGCCCTTGAACGATCGCAAGCGGCCAAGATCGATGAACATCGCGTTCTTCACGTCGGCCTCTTTACGGATGCCGGCCTTCGGCACGAGATAGACGTGATACTTGGGCCCCGGCCCCACTTCGAAGTCCGGCTCCAGAAACACGATGCGCTCGTAGACACTCACCTTGCCGCGGCCCCAGTGAACGGGGTCGGACGGATTGGCATGGATGAACATGCCGCTCGCAGCCGGCGCGGGCGGCTTCTCGATCACGGCGGTCGACACCATTGCACCCGTGCGCGACGCCACATCGGCCTGCGTGAGCTTTTCGAAGGCCGGCGGCGGCGGGAAGACATAAGGAAAGAAGAAAAAGCCGAGCGCGATGCCGAAGGCCGTGCCGAGCACGCCGCCAAGCAGAAAGATCGCAATGCCGCGCCAATATCGCCGCATGTTTCGCCCCTCTTGAATGCGAGCAATCTAGCGGTTGCAACGCAAGGCTGCGTTCACGAGGGCGTCAGCCATTGTCACGTTTGTTTTGCATGGCCGCCATCCTGGCCATCACCCACCCCGTCGCATTGACCCCTCCCTGCATTGCAGGTGGAATGGTTGCCAAGAACGACAAACGATAAAAAGAGTTTTGGGAGGCGACGCGTGATACTCCGAGCCACTCTGATGGCCGCATTGCTGCTGCTCGCGCCGACGTTTGCGAGCGCGCAAAGTTGGCCCACTCGTTCGATCACCCTCGTCGTGCCGTTCGCGGCGGGCGGCGGCACCGACGCCATCGCGCGCGTGGTTGCCGAAAAGCTCGCGGCGCGCCTCGGCCAGCCGGTCGTGGTCGAGAACAAGGCGGGCGCGGCAAGCGCGATCGGCACCGCATACGTCGCGAAGGCTCAGCCTGACGGCTACACGATCCTGATGACCACCAACAGCGCGATGGTCATCCTGCCGCTGACGCAGCCTGCGGGCTCGCTCAACTACACGCCGGACGATCTCAAGATGATCGGGCTGACCGGCATCCTGCCCAACATCCTGATCGTCAGCCCGAAGGTGCCGGCGAAGAACGTCGCCGAGCTGATCGCCTACGCGAAGGAGAAACCGGGACAGCTTTCGTTCGGCTCGAGCGGCAACGGCACGATCACGCATCTGATCGGCGAACTGTTCAAGGCGCGCACCGGCATCGACACGCTGCACGTGCCCTATCGCACCGGCGTGCAGGCCGCGCCCGACGTGATGGAGGGGCGCATTCAATACATCTTCGACAACATCATCTGGTCGCTGCCGATGATCCGCGCCGGACAACTGAAGGGGCTCGCGATCACGACCGCGCAGCGCTCCTCGCTCGCGCCCGACATTCCGACCGTCGCGGAATCCGGCGTGCCGGGGTTCGTCGGCATCACATGGCTCGGCCTTGCCGCGCCCGCGAAGACGCCGGACGACGTGGTGGCGCGGCTCGACAAGGAATTGCGCGGCGTGCTCGCGGAGCCCGACACGATCGCGAAGATGGCGGCAACTGGAGCAGAGCCGCCGACCGCGCCGGGGCCGGAGGGCATGCGCACGCTGCTCGCGGACGACATCGCGCGCTGGAAGGGAATCTTAAGTGAAGGAAAGATCAAGCTGCAATGACGTTCCATGACCTCTGCAAAACCGAGAAGCCGCTCATCCTGCCCGGCGCATTCGACGCCATCAGCGCACGCCTGATCAAGCGCGCGGGCTTCAAGGCCTATTTTACCGGCGGCTTTCCGACCATCGGCGCGCGCTGGGGCCTGCCCGACATCGGGCTGATGCAATACGGCGAGATTTCATCGGCAGTCACCGACATCATGGCGGCGAGCGACCTGCCGGTGATGGTCGACGGCGACAACGGCTATGGCGACGTGAAGAACACCGTGCACACGCTGCACGGCTACGAGCGGCTCGGCGTCAGCGCCATCATGTTCGAGGATCAGGTCGCGCCGAAGCGCTGCGGCCACATCGCGGGCAAGGATGTTGTCCCCGCCGCCGAGATGATCGCAAAGATCAAGGCCGTCACCGCCGAGAAAAAGAAAGGCACCTTCATCCTCGCCCGCACCGACGCGCGCGACGTGCACGGCCTCGACGAAGCATTCCGGCGCGCAGATGCGTATCTCGCGGCGGGCGCGGACGGCATCTTCGTCGAGTCCCCGCACGACGTGAAAGAGCTGGAGATCATTGGACGCAAGTTCGACGTGCCGCAGATGGCCAACATGCTCGAAGGTGGCAAGACGCCGATCCTGACGCCGAAGGAACTCGCCGACATGGGCTTCGAGATCGCGATCTACGGCATCTCGCTGCTGATGCATTCGGTGAAGACGATGCAGGACCTGCTCGGGAAACTGTCGAAGGGCGACATCAGCTTCGTCGGCAAGGGCGTCGGCTTCGAGGAGTACAAGGACATCGTCGGTTTCAACGACTGGGCCGCGGTCGAGAACAAATACAGGTAACGGAGCGGGCGATGTTGCGGCGGTGGATGATTGCAGCGGTTCTTTCAGCCATCGTCTTAGCCATCGCCCTTCCCGCTTCGGCGCAGAACTGGCCAAGCAAGCCGATCACACTGGTGGTGCCGTTCGCGGCGGGCGGCTCGCCGGACATCATCGCGCGCGCGATGAGCGAAGAGCTTGGCGCAGCGCTCGGTCAGAACGTGGTGATCGAGAACCGCGGCGGCGCGGGCGGCAACATCGCCGCTCAATATGTGCTGGAGCAACCCGCCGACGGCCACACATTGTTCTTCGGCACGTCCGGCAACATGGCGGCGAACAAGGTGCTGTATCGCCAGCTCAAGTTCGATCCGGAGCGCGATTTCATCCCGGTGTCGATCGCTTATGCGTCGTGCAATGTGCTGATCGTGGGCGCGAACGGGCCGATCAAGTCGATCCCCGATCTCATTGCGGAAGCGAAGAAGCGGCCGGGCGCGTTGTCGTTCGGCTCGCCCGGCGTCAGCACAGCGGGGCATCTGATCGGAGAATTGTTCAAGAGCCGCGCGGGCGTCGAGCTGGTGCACGTCCCCTACCGCGGGCAGTCGCAGGTGATCAACGATCTGCTCGGCGGGCATCTCGCGATGTCGTTCGAGGCGGTCGCGACTGCGATCCCGGTCGTACAGAACGGCAACATGCGCGGGCTCGCGACGACGTGCCCGGTGCGCTCGCCGCAGATCCCGGACGTGCCGACATTTGCTGAAGTGGGCGTGAAGGATTTCGCGATCGAAGCGCTGGCGCTGGTCGCAGTGAGTTCGAAGACGCCGCAGCCGATCGTCACGCGGCTCAACCAGGAAGTCGTGAAGATCATCAGCGGACCCCAAGTGTCGAAGCGCATCGCCGGCATGGGCCTGATCGCAAAAAGCTCCACGCCGGAGGAAGCGCGCGCGATGCTGAGCGCCGAGATCGCGCGATGGCGGCAAGTGGTGGAGATCGCGAAAATTCCGCCGATGGATTGAGGAAACCAGCAGCGGAGGTATTTCTGTGTTCCATTCGGGAACAATTCGCGTTGCAGGATTGCCACGCGAGCCGGAAACTTCACCGTTTCGCTGTTAATAGCTCACATCCCATTGGAACGACTCTGCCTGTCGCACGTAAAGTCCCGGAAAACGCGGGAGCGGGTGGTGCGTAAACTGGCGGTTGCGGCGATTGCGGTTGTTGGTTTCGGTCAGGCGGCGGGCGCAGCGGATTTGCCCGCCAAGGCGCCTGTGCTCAAGGCACCGGTGGCGACGTCCAACTGGACCGGCTTCTACATCAACGGCGGTTTCGGTTACGGCCTCTGGTCCGCAGACACGACCACCACGACGCCGGCCGGCGCGCCGGCCCTCATCGTTCCGCAGACACAAGGCGGCAAGGGTTGGCTCGGCCGCATCGGCGCAGGCTACGACTACCAGTTCACGTCGAAGATCATCGCGGGCGTGTTCGCCGACTACGATTTCTCGAGTCTCAAGGGCACGATCCAGGACGGCACGTCGCTGATCGCGGGCGAGATCAAGCAGGACTCGTCGTGGGCGGCTGGCGCGCGAATCGGCTGGCTCATCACCCCGCAGCTCCTGAGCTACACCAACGCCGGTTATACGAGCGCGCGCTTCTCCGGCGCGACGCTGACGCCGTCGGCAGCCGGCGGCGCCGTCACCGGCGTCACGCAAGGCTTCACGCGCACCGGCTGGTTCCTCGGCGGCGGCTTCGAGACCCCCATCCTGAACGGCTTCTTCTGGCGCAACGAATACCGCTACGCCTACTACGGCACGCAGACGATCGCCGACGCCACCACCGCAGGCGTGGCGCTCAACAGCATCACCTTCAAGCCCACGGTTCAGACCGTGACGACGCAACTGGTCTACAAGTTCAACCCGCCCGGCGCGCCGCAGCCCGTGCATGCGCCGGTCGCGTCGCCCCCCGCCAACTGGACCGGCTTCTACGTCAACGGCGGCGCCGGCTACGGCATGTGGGCCGCGGAGACGGCGGCGGCGAGCGGCGTCAACGAAACGCAGGGCGGCAAGGGCTGGCTCGGCGTCGCGGGCGCAGGCTACGACGCGCAGATCTCGTCCAACGTCGTCCTCGGCGTGTTCGGCGATTACAACTTCGGCAGCCTGAAGGGCACGATCCAGGATCAGGGCGCTGGCCTCGCGGGCGAGATCAAGCAGAGCCGCGCATGGGCCGCGGGTGCACGTGCCGGCTGGCTGGTGACGCCGAGCGTCCTCACCTACGTCAACGGCGGCTACACCAACGCGCGCTTCTCCGACGCGACGATGCTTACGACCGCGACCGGCGCGAACACCGGCTTCAGCACCGGCGCGTTCTCGAAGGGCGGCTGGTTCATCGGCGGCGGCGCCGAAGCGCCGGTCACGTTCATTCCGGTTCAGGGCCTGTTCTGGAGGAACGAGTATCGCTATGCCAACTACCAGAGCGCGACGGTGAGCGATTGCACCGCGGCGGGCGTCTGCAACGCGAACATCACCTTCAAGCCGGTGGTGCAGACGTTCACGACGCAACTGCTCTACAAGTTCGGCGGCGGCCCGGTTTACAGGAACTGATCGGCCGCGGCTCAGGCTGCAATTTGAAACCGAAGGCCCGGAGCGAAAGCCCCGGGCCTTTTCGTTTCAGCAGGTTGAGCGGCCCGGCTGCGTCAGCCGTCGTTCTTGGGCTGGGCGCACGAAAGCCAGAGGCTGGCGAGCTCCAGCCACTGCTGCCGCTCTTGTTCGTTCGCGGCCGCCTTTGCCTTCTCCCGGCATTCCTCGGCCTTGCGCCGGCAATATTCGGCATCATCCGACGTATTCATTTTATGAAATGCCCAGCGATCCCCGCCCAAACAGCGCGGCTTACCTCCTTAAAAACAATGCAGGCCGGTCTTTATTTCGCACCAAGCCGAAGCCTTCCTGCCGGCTTGGCACCTAAATCCGAGAATTGGCTGTGAGAACCGGGGCGCCTTCAGCGCAGCGCGGCGTCCGCGATCGACTGGATCGCGCCCACATCCATCGGGAAATCCGCCGCGATCCAGGCCTGCTCGGCCGTACGCATGGCCGCGCCAAGCGCGGGGCCCTTCTCGACCCCACGTGAAACGAAGTCGGCAGACTTGAGCGGAAACACCGGCGCGGTCCAGCGCTGCGGCAGGTCCGCAAGCATCTTCCAGGTCTTGTTCGCAGCGCCCCCTTCCCACGAACGCGCCCATGCGACCAGCACGCGGTCGATGAACAATTGCGGCCCGATGCGATAGAGCAGCGCGCGCGCCGCTTTCTCGTCGGACGGCGCGATGCGCCACCACGCGTCTCCCATCGAGGTGAGCCGCTCGTGCTCGACGTTGGAGAGACGCAACCGCTGAAACAGCCGCTCCGCGTCCTCACTGAGCCAGACGCCGAGCGCGCCGAGCCGCTGCACCGGATCGGCCGGCGCGCCGCTTGCGGCCTCGACCTTCACCATGTTCTCGAAGCTTGCGAGCAGCGGCACGCCGCCGAGCACGCGCACGAGAATGCCCGTCTCGCTCATGGTTGCGAGCACCGGCGTCGCGTGCGGCGCGACGAGGAGCTTCATCAGCTCCATGCGCACGCGCTCACGCGAAAGCTGATCGAGCCCGGCGCGGCCAGCGATGCAGGCGTGCAGGCCTTCGGCGTCGAGGAAGCCGCGGCCGTAGGAGGCGTGAAAGCGAAAGAAGCGCAGGATGCGGAGATAGTCCTCCGCGATGCGCGCCGCAGGATCGCCGATGAAGCGCACCTTGCGCGCTTTGAGATCGTCCATGCCGCCGACGTAGTCGTAGACCGCGCCGTCCGCGCCCGCCGATAGCGCGTTCATGGTGAAGTCGCGGCGCTCGGCGTCCTTCTTCCAGTCGCGCCCGAAGCGAACCGTGGCATGACGACCGAAGGTCTCGACGTCCTCGCGCAAGGTCGTCACCTCGAACGGATGGCCGCCGACCACCACGGTCACGGTGCCGTGCTCGATGCCGGTCGGCACCGCCTTGAAGCCCGCGGAGTTCACGCGGCTGATGACGGTCTTCGGCTCCGCCGTCGTCGCGACATCGACCTCGCGAACCGGCTCGCCCAGAAGCTCGTTGCGCACCGCGCCTCCGACCGCCCTCGCCTCGTCGCCGTCGCGGTTGAGCGCCGCGAGAAGCTTCGCCAGCGGGCCGTCGTGCAGCCACGCCGCATCGAGCTTCGCTACGGAGGCGGCGTTCACCGCACCACACGCCCCGGCACGAACTTGCCGTCTTCCATGTGCGCGGGCACGTAATCCGATCCGGGCGGCGCGCCGCTATAATGCGTCAGAACGAAGAAGCTGCCAAACATCAGAAGACAGGCCACGAGCGCGAGTGTGAGCAATGTCTTCGGCGGCCAGTTGAGGCGGTCGAACACATGCGCTTTCGTCACCAGCAGAAACAGTGCGTAGGCGACGAACGGCGCCAGAAACAGTGCGAGCTCGGTGGCGACCGGCCTGATCATCCTGCGTAAATCCGCTCATAGAGGTTCCGGAGGATACCCGCAGTGACGCCCCAGATGTAGCGGTCGCCGTAGGGCATCGCGATGTATTTGCGCTCGATGTTCTTCCAGGCGCGGCTCAAGAACTGGTGATTGCCCGGCTGCATCAGAAAATCGAGCGGCACCTCGAAGGCCTCCGCGACCTCAGAGGGGTTCGGCTTCATCACGTAGTCGGGCGACACGCGCGCGACCAGCGGCACGATGCGGAAGCCGGAGAACGTCAGATACAGATCGAGATAGCCGATCGGATCGACAAAGCGCTTGTCGAGATCGATCTCCTCGTGCGCCTCGCGGAGCGCGGCGTCGAGGGGCGTCGCGTCGTGTGGATCGATCTTGCCGCCGGGGAACGCGATCTGCCCCGAATGGCTCTTGAGATCGGGCGTGCGCAGCGTGAGCAGCACTGTCGGCTCCGGCCGCTCCACGATCGGCACGAGCACCGCTGCGGGCCGCGTCGCCTTGACGCCGGCCTTCTCCCAAAGCTCGTCGTCGAGATCGAGATCGCCGCGCACAGCCGTCGCGGTGAGATCGGTGAGCGCCGCAGGCACTTCGAGATTGAGCCGCGCTTTCGCGCGCTCGAAAAACTCCTTCGTCGGCGCCTTGACCTCGTCGAGTGGAACGCCAGCCTCCATCACATGAATTCCTTGATGCTGTCGGCCGGCGCCATCGCGAAAAACGCGCCGTCCGAGGCGACGCCGAACATGCGTTCGCCGTTCACGTCCCGCTCCTCGCCGAGTTCGACCAGATCGTAGAACAAGGGTCTCGACACCTTCGCCCACAGGCCGCGCCGCACATGAAGATACGGCTTCAACCCGCCGGTATCCGGTTCTGGCTCGAAGCGCAATGTATGTTCGGGGCCGCACGCAACCCAGTCGTCGACATTGGTGCGGAAATTCAGAACGCGACCGTTGGGACCGTTCTCCGCCCTCATCTCGACCGCAAGGAAGGGCGCGTCATCGACCTGAATGCCGCATTTCTCGACCGGAGTGACAAGAAAGTATTTGCCATCTTCACGCTTGAGCACCGACGCGAACAGCTTGACCAGCGCGGGCCGGCCGATCGGCGTCTTCAGGTAAAACCAGGTGCCGTCGGTGGCGATCCGCATGTCGAGGTCGCCGCAGAACGGCGGATTCCACAGGTGTACCGGCGGCAGGCCCTTACCGGCTGCTTGCCGCGCATTGCTGGCCAGCGAATCCAGCCCCCCCGCCGCGCTGCCGTTCTTGTCGCTCGTTTCGGCCATCCGAACCAACCGCTTCACCGATCACGCGATTCTTAGCATTTCACGCGCCGGCGATCAGCGTGGCGAAAGTGTAGCGGCGGGGAACCGGTTTCCTCGCATCGGAGTTGATCGGCCGAACCGGCGCGCAGACGCCGGATCGGATCATGCAAAGAGGGGGCGACACGTCTAGGAAAGGAATGTCGCCATGACGGCTTCGCTCACAAGGAAATCCATCGCAGCTCTCGGACTGGCGTCCGCCATCGCGTTGATGGTGGCCGCGCCAGCTTATGCGCAACAAATGATGACAGGGCCGGCCGACACCTGGTCCTATACCGTCAATCCTGGACCCAACGGCCAGTGCTGGAATCAGACCGACGCACCTTTCAGTCAAAGAGGCTTCGGCTACTGGGGCAACTGCCCGGCATCGGCCAGCGCGACGCCGGTGGTGCACACCGGCCACCACGCCTATGCCCGCGCTCACAAGCGGATGCACCCGACGCACAAGACGATGTCTCACCAGATGTAACCAAGATGACAGCTCGGGACGGGCCGGTGGCCCGTCCCGACTCTTCGCAAAGCCCAATCCGGCCCATTCCAAGCCACCCCCGCCAGACCACCTCGGGATACCGTCTTCACGATCCCGATAGAACGGCCCCACCGCCTTTCGTTCGCCATTGTTCCCCCTAGGGTTATGTCCTTGCCGAGTCCGGCGGATCGCCATGCGTCGCGCGCAGTTGTGACGGGCCAGAGACGCTCTCCGACTGTCCTTAAATACGCGCATGTTGCGGGGGATAAAGTCGAAAGGACGCCCAGGAATCAGGGGATAATGGGCCCCTGGCACGATACTTGATTGAATGCAGCCTGACCTGGCGACGCAGGTCGGCGACAATCGGAAGAACTCGGTCAACTCAGGAGCGCATGATGGCTGCAGCCGGTGGAGAAGGGGTCGAGAAGCTGGAAGACATGATCGTGCGGGCCGCCGAGGCGACCGCCGGTCATGTGGCGGCTGCCAAAAGTGCCATCGGCAATGTGATTTTCGGTCAGGAAAAGGTGGTGGAGCAGACGCTCATCACCGTGCTCTGCGGCGGTCACGGCATGCTGGTCGGCGTGCCCGGCCTCGCCAAGACGAAGCTCGTCGAAGCGCTCGGCACCGTGCTCGGCCTCGACGCCCGCCGCATCCAGTTCACACCCGACCTGATGCCGTCCGACATTCTCGGCTCCGAAGTTCTCGAAGAGGGCGCGGGCGGCAAGCGCGCATTCCGCTTCATCGCGGGCCCCATCTTCGGCCAGCTTCTAATGGCCGACGAGATCAACCGCGCAAGCCCGCGCACGCAGTCCGCGCTGCTGCAAGCGATGCAGGAGCAGCACGTGACGGTCGCAGGCCAACGTCACGATCTGCCGAAGCCGTTCCACGTGCTCGCGACGCAAAACCCGATCGAGCAGGAGGGCACCTATCCCCTCCCCGAAGCGCAGCTCGACCGCTTCCTGATGCAGATCGATGTCGACTATCCCGATTTCGCCGCCGAGCGTCGCATCGTTTTCGAAACCACCGGCGTCGAGGAATCGAAGCCGAAGCAGGCGATGACGTCAGAAGAGCTGATCGCGGCGCAGCGCCTGGTGCGCCGCCTGCCGGTCGGCGAATCCGTGGTCGACTCGATCCTGAAGCTCGTGCGCTCGGCCCGTCCGGGCCCCGACGCGGGCGACCTCACGAGCAAGATCGCGTGGGGCCCGAGCCCGCGCGCCTCGCAAGCTTTGATGCTCGTTGCGCGTGCCCGCGCGTTGCTCGAAGGCCGTCTCGCGCCGTCGATCGATGACGTGATCGCGATGGCCGAGCCCGTGCTGAAGCACCGCATGGCGCTCACCTTCGCAGCCCGCGCGGACGGCGAGACAATTGGCGGCCTCATCGCCAAGCTCGCGGCGCGCATCGGATAAATCGATGGCGGACCGACCTGGGACCCGCGACGAACTGAAGGCGACCCAACGCGCGACCGGCGAAGGCCGTTCGCTCGCAGCCGTCATGCCGCGGCTCATTCTGGAGGCCCGCAAGATCGCGGCGACCGTGATCCACGGCCTGCATGGGCGGCGGCGTGCCGGTTCCGGCGAGAACTTCTGGCAATTCCGCCGCTTCACGTCCGGCGAGGAAGCACGCCGCATCGACTGGCGCCGCTCCGCGCGCGGCGACGATCTGTTCGTGCGCGAGCGCGAGTGGGAAGCCGCACACACGGTCTGGATCTGGACCGACCGCTCGCCGTCGATGGCCTACAGGTCCAACCTCGCGCGCGACAGCAAGCTCGAACGCACGCTGGTGATCGGTTTCGCGCTCGCGGACATCCTGGTCGATGCCGGCGAACGCGTCGGCGTACCGGGCCTGACGCGACCGACCGGAAGCCGCGCGGTGATAGACCGCATGGCCGAAGCGATGATGCACGATCCGACCGAGCGCACGAGCCTGCCGGTCGGTTTCGCGCCCGCCTCGCTCGCCGAGGTCGTTGTGCTGTCCGACCTGTGGAGTCCGATCGGCGAGATCAGGAAGCTGATCGCGCAGCTCTCCCAGACCGGCGCGCAGGGACACCTTGTCCAGATTGTCGACCCCTCGGAAGAGACGTTTCCCTTCTCCGGCCGCGTCGAATTCGTCGAGCCGGAAGGCGGCGGCGAGATCACCGCGGGCCGCGCCGAGAACTGGCGCGCCGACTACGAGGCGCGCGTTGCGCGGCATCGCGCGGAAATCCGCGCCGAGACCGACAAGCTCGGGTGGAGCTTCACCATTCACCGCACCGACAAGCCCGCGAACGAGTTGCTGCTTGCGTTGCATTCGCGCATCGGCGAAGGCAACGAGGCCGCGGTGATGAACCGCAGGCCGCACGGCAGCGGCTCGCAGATCCGGAGGCACGCATGATGGGCCTTCCGCTCGGCTTCGCGCAGCCGCTGGTGCTGCTCGGCCTGCTGAGCCTGCCGGTTCTCTGGTATCTGCTGCGGCTCATCCCTCCGCGACCGAAGCGCATCGAGTTTCCGCCGACGCGGCTCCTGTTCGATATCCAGCCGAAGGAAGACACGCCTGCGCGCACGCCGTGGTGGCTGACGCTGCTGCGGCTGACGCTTGCGGCGCTGGTGATCCTCGCGGCCGCCGGCCCGTTGTGGAATCCACCGGTCGCGACAACGACGGGCGCTACGCCAATCGCGCTCCTGATCGACGACGGCTGGGCCGCGGCTTCGACCTGGGACGCGCGGCTTCGCACCGCCGACGACATCATCGCCCGCGCGGAAGCCGACAACCGCGGCGTTGCCCTCGTTCCGCTCGGCGAAGCGGGACGCGATATCTCGCTTCAGCCGCCCGCCGCCGCACGCGTGCGGGTGAAGCAGTTCAAGCCGAAGCCGCACGCGGTCGAGCGCGCCGACGCGCTGCCCGCGATCACACGGCTGTTGCAAGGCTCGCCGAACATGGAAGTGGTCTGGCTGTCCGACGGCGTCGATGCGGGCGGCGGCAAGGAATTCATCGAGGCGCTGAAGCGTGCAACCGAAGGCCGGGCGGTCTCGGTCGTCGCCGGCGGCCTCGCCACGGCGCATGCGCTTGCGGCCGCGGACAATGCGGCGGGCGCGCTGACCGTGAAGGTGCTGCGCGCGAACGCCGGCGGCACCGAGGAAGGCGTCATCCGCGCGCTCGACCTAAAGGGTCTACCGCTCGGCGAAGGCAGGTTTGCGTTCAAGGACGCCGACCGCGAGGCCGATGCGGAGATCAACCTGCCGGTCGAGATCCGCAACGACATCGCGCGGATCGAGATTTCGGCGGAACGTTCGGCCGGCGCGGTGCAACTGCTCGACAAACGCTGGCGCCGCCGCACGGTTGGCGTCATCTCCGGCGCGACCGCCGACACGGCCCAGCCGCTCCTGGCCTCCACCTATTACCTAGGCCGCGCGCTCAATCCGTTCGCCGATGTGCGGATGGCCGACAACGCCGCGCCCGCCGAAGCGGTGCGGCGCTTCATCGAGCAGAGCGTGCCGATGATCATTCTCGCCGACGTCGGCAACGTCGCCGGCGAAGCGCGCGAGCGTCTCAACAAATGGGTCGATGACGGCGGCATGCTGGTGCGCTTCGCGGGCCCTCGCCTCGCCGGCGCCACCGACGACGATCTCGTTCCCGTGAAACTCCGCCGCGGCGGCCGCATCCTCGGCGGCAGCCTGAGCTGGGATCAGCCGCAGGCGCTGACGGCGTTCTCGAAGGACAGCCCGTTCGCCAACATGACGGTGCCGAAGGACGTCACCGTGACGCGCCAGGTTCTCGCCGAACCGGAAGCCGGCCTCGTCGACCGCACATGGGCGACACTCGCCGACGGCACGCCGCTCGTTACCGCGGTGAAGCGCGGCAAGGGCATGGTCGTCCTCTTCCACGTCACCGCCGACACGCGCTGGTCCGATCTGCCGCTGTCGGGCTCCTTCGTCGAGATGCTCCGCCGCATCGTCTCGCTCGCGGGCTCGGCCACGACGAACGAACCGAACGACAACCGCACCGTTCGCGAGGTCGTCACGCCGACACGCATCATGGACGGCTTCGGCGCGTTCGGTCCGCCGACCCCGACCACGCGCCCCGTCCCCGCGGGCTATAATGGCCGCGCCAATGCCGATCATCCGCCCGGCTTCTACGGGCCGCCCGAAGGACTGCTTGCCGTGAATACCTTTGCTCCCGCCGACCGTCTTACCGGCCTCGACTACGCGCCGCTCAACGCGCGGCTCGAAGCCTATCAGGTGGGCGAGCCGCAGGACCTGCGCGGGCCGGTGCTGCTCGCGGCGCTGGTGCTGCTGCTGCTCGACGCGATCGTGGTGTTCTTCCTCGCCGGGGGTCTGGCCCAGATCATGCGCGGCAAGCCGAGACGCGCAGCCGCTGCTCTGGTGCTCGCGGGATTGGCCGCGGCGCTGCTGGTTGGAACGCAGGCCTTCGCGCAGGATGTGACACAGCAACAGCGGCGCAACGCGCCGCCGCCGGCGCGGGCCATCGAACCGCCTCCGCAGCAGCAGGGTACGCAGTTCGCGCCCGATATGCCGGCGGATCAGGACTTCGCGATGCGCTCGACCATTGAGACGCGCCTCGCCTACGTCGTCACGGGCAATGCCGAGGTCGACGCGATCAGCAAGGCCGGCCTGCAAGGGCTGACGCTGTTCCTCGCGCAGCGCACCGCGCTCGAAGCCGGCGATCCGACCGGCCTCGACATCTCGCGCGACGAGCTTGCGTTCTTCCCGCTGATCTACTGGCCGATCGTGCCCGGCGCGCCGAAGCCATCCGCCGCCACGATGGCGCGCATCGACGCTTATATGAAGCAAGGCGGCACGGTGCTGTTCGACACCCGCGACGCCATCGAAGCGCCCCCCGGCCCCGGCGGCGAAAGCCGCGCGCCCGGCATGGTGGCGCTGCGCTCGATCCTGTCCTCGCTCGACATCCCGGAGCTCGAGCCGGTGCCGCGCGATCACGTTCTCGCCAAGACATTCTTCCTGCTTCGCGACTTCCCCGGCCGTTTCAACAGCGGCCAGCTCTGGGTCGAGGCGATGCCGGCCGCGAACGAGAGCGAGGAAGAGAAGGAGAAGCGCCCGGCGCGCGGCGGCGACGGTGTGTCGTCCATCATCATCACCTCGAACGATCTCGCGGGCGCCTGGGCGACACGGCCCGATGGGCAACCGATGCTGCCGATGGTGCCGGGCGAAGCGCGGCAGCGCGAATTCGCGTTCCGCGCCGGCGTCAACATCGTGATGTACACGCTGACCGGCAACTACAAGGCGGATCAGGTTCACGTTCCGGCGTTGCTGGAACGGCTCGGCCAATAGGAGTCGATGTTGGGTTTCGGGATTGCATTCGCGCCTCTCGTTCCGGCCACTATCCTGTGGGCGGCGGCGGGCGTCGCGCTGGTGCTCGCGGTGCTGCTCGTCGCGGTGCGCAGCCGCGGCGGCCTCGTCCGCGCGCTGGCGCTTGCGATGATGGTGCTGGCGCTCGCGAACCCCTCGTTCACGCGCGAGGACCGCGATCCGCTGTCGTCGGTCGCGGTCGTCGTGATCGACAAGAGCCCGAGCCAGAATTTCGGCGACCGCCAGAAGCAGACTGATGCTGCGCGCGCGCAGATCGCCGAGCGGCTCGGCCGCATCCCGAACCTCGACGTGCGTTTCGTCGAAGCGGGCGAAGCCGACGGCGAGACCGACGGCACGCGCCTCTTCTCGGCGCTCGGTGCCGCACTCGCCGACGTGCCGCCGGATCGCGTCGCGGGCGCATTCCTGATCACCGACGGCCGCGTGCACGACATTCCGGCGGAAGCCGGCGCGCTCGGCTTTGCCGCGCCGGTGCATTCGCTGATCACCGGCCATCGCGGCGAGCGCGACCGCCGCGTGGTGCTCGTCACCGCGCCGCGCTTCGGCATCGTCGGCCAGTCGCAGACCATCACCTATCGCGTGCAGGACGAAGGCGTGCGCGGTCAGCCGGCGCAGATCGTCGTGCGGCGCGACGGCGAGGTGCTGGAGCGACGGCTCGTCGCCTCTGGCACCACGGTCAATGCGTCGATTCCAATCCCGCACGCGGGGCCGAACATCGTCGAGATCGAAGCCTCGCCGCTCGAGAACGAACTCACCACCGTCAACAACCGCGCGGTCGTGTCGATCGACGGCGTGCGCGACAAGCTGCGCGTGCTGTTGGTCTCCGGCGAGCCGCACGCGGGCGAGCGCACCTGGCGCAACCTGCTCAAGTCCGACGCCAGCGTCGATCTCGTCCACTTCACGATCTTGCGTCCGCCGGAGAAGCAGGACGGCACGCCGATCAATGAGCTGTCGCTGATCGCGTTCCCGACGCGCGAGCTGTTCCAGCAGAAGATCAACGAATTCCACCTGATCATCTTCGACCGCTACGCGCGGCAGGGCGTGCTGCCGATCATCTATTTCGACAACATCGCGCGCTACGTGCGCGAGGGCGGTGCTGTGCTGGTCGCCGCCGGCCCCGACTACGCGAGCCCGACGAGCCTGTGGCGCACGCCGCTTGAACAGATTCTTCCCGCTGAGCCGAGCGGCTCGACGACCGAGATGCCGTTCCGCGCCCAGCTTAGCGATCCCGGCAAGCGCCATCCGGTGACGCGCGGGCTCGAAGGCTCCGAGGTCAGCCCGCCGAATTGGAGCCGCTGGTTCCGTCTGGTGAACACCACCAACGCGAGCGGCACCTCGATCATGGAAGGGCCTGACAAGAAGCCGTTGCTCGTGCTGTCGCGCGAGGGCGAAGGCCGCGTTGGGCTCCTGCTCTCCGATCACATCTGGCTGTGGGCGCGCGGCTACGAGGGCGGCGGCCCGCATCTCGACCTGATGCGGCGGCTGTCACACTGGCTGATGAAGCAGCCGGACCTCGAGGAAGAGGCGCTGCGCCTGACCGTGCGCGGTCGCGATCTGCTGATCGAACGACAGACCATGGCGGACAGCGCGGCGGACGTGACGCTGACGACGCCGTCCGGCACGACGCAGACGGTGAAACTTGCGGCGGGCGAGCCTGGCCTGTGGCGCGGCTCGATCCGCGCGAATGAGCTCGGGCTGTGGCGCGCGACCGACGGCAAGCTCAATGCTTTGATCAACGTAGGCCCTGCGAACCCGCGCGAGTTCGCGGAGGTGACGTCCACCACCGAGGCGCTCACGCCGATCGCTGATGCAACGGGCGGCGCTTCACGGCGGCTGTCGGATGGCGACACGGACAGCGTGACGCTGCCGCGCATTGTCGCGATGCGTTCGAGCGACAACTTCAAAGGCGACGACTGGATGGGCCTGAAGATGCGCGACGCGAGCGTCGTGCGCGGCATCGGCGTGCTGCCGATGTTCGCAGGCTTGCTCGGGTTGCTGCTGCTGGTCGGCAGCCTCGCGCTGACGTGGGCGCGTGAAGGCCGCTAGGCGTCACCCTTGATCACGCCGCTGACGCCATTGAAGGCGCCTTCGACGAGCTCGCATACGAGCAAGCGCGCCGGATCGACCGGCCCCGGCATCGTGCATTGGCCTTTCGGCACAAGCTTGAAGCCGGCCTTCGCGTAATACGGCTCATCGCCGACCAGCACGACCAGCGTGTGGCCCCTCGCCCTCGCCTCGTCCATCGTCCGCTGCATGAGCAGTTGCCCGATGCCGCGCTCGCGGAACGGCGGCTCGACCGTGAGCGGCCCAAGCAGCAGCGCTGGCGTCTCGCCGATCTTCACCTTCGACATCCAGATCGAGCCGACCATCAACGTGCCGACCCAGGCCGTAAACGACAGCTCCAGGCTGTGCGGCACCTGCTCGCGGATGCGGTAGGCGGTCTTGGCGTAGCGGCCGGGCCCGAACACGCGCTCGTGCAGGCGTTCGATCGCCGCGGCGTCGTCTGCTCTTTCCTGCAAAATCGTGAGATCGGTCATGCGATAAACCCAGCCGGGACCGCCGCTTAGCATCGGAATGCCGCAAGGTCCACCGGTGTGAAAACCAGTGCAGGCGGACTACATTGAGCCGGACGAACGGAGAGGAATTATGGGACTTCTGGTCGACGGCGTGTGGCGGGACGACAGCCACGATCCGAGCCGCATCCAAGGCGGCCGCTTCGTGCGGCCCAAATCGCCCTACCGCAACTTCGTGACCGCCGACGGCAGCGCAGGCCCCTCCGGCGAAGGCGGCTTTGCGGCCGAGCCCGGCCGCTATCACCTCTACGTCGCCTACGGCTGCCCGTGGGCGCACCGCACGATCATGTACCGCAAGCTGAAGCAGCTCGAGAACGTGATCTCGATATCGAACGTGTCGTGGCGTACCGACGACGACGGCTGGACCTTCGATACCAAGACCGGATCGAGCGGCGACACGCTGCTCGGCAAGACATTCATGTACGAGGTCTATCTTCAGGCCACGCCGAATTTCACAGGCCGCGTCACCGTGCCGGTGCTGTGGGACAAGAAGCGCGCGACCATCGTCAACAACGAGTCGTCCGAGATCATTCGCATGTTCAACTCGGCGTTCGACGCGTTCACCAACGTGCGCGCCGATTACTACCCGGCGGCGTACCGCAAGCAGATCGACGAGCTGAACGAGCTGATCTACACGACCTTCAACAACGGGGTGTACCGCTCGGGCTTCGCGACGACGCAGGAGGCCTACGAGGAAGCGGTGCGCGGCGTGTTCGCAACGCTCGACGAATTGGAAATCCGGCTCGGCAAGCAGCGCTACCTGTGCGGGCCGAACCTGACCGAAGCCGATATCCGGCTGTTCCCGACGCTGATCCGCTTTGACGCGGTCTATTACAGCCACTTCAAATGCAACGTGCGGCGGATCGAGGACTATCCGAACCTGTCGAACTATCTGCGCGATCTCTACCAGACGCCCGGCATCGGCGAGACGGTGAAGTTCGACCACATCAAGAAGAATTACTACGGCAACATGGTGAAGATTAATCCGACGCGGATCGTGCCGATCGGCCCGGCGCTGGATTATTCACGGCCGCACGATCGGGATCGGTTTGTGAGTTGACGCGGCGAACATCGCTCTTGTGTCCCGGATGCGGTGCAGCGTGAAGCGAAGCGCAACGGTGCACCGCTGATCCGGGACCCCGGTTGTTTGGACAGAAGTAAGGAACCGGGGTCCCGGGTCTGCATCGCACCACTTCGCTACGCTCGTGCTGCGACGCGCCCGGGACACGAGAGCCGTGATTGTCTCACCACTTTTCTGGAATTGCGGCGCCTCTCAACACTTCATCGATCCGCGCCCGCGTTCCCTTCGTCGTGTCCTCCGGCAGCGCATCGATCGAAAAGAACCCGTGCGCCGCGATCTCATGGTTCGGCTTCGGCACTTCGGTCTGCCGGAAGTCGCGGATCACATAAAGCGCGACGTGATCGCGGATCGAATAATATGGATGGAAATAGATCGCGTGCAGCAACGGCCGCGCGGTCACCTCGATCCGCCCCTCCTCCATCAGTTCGCGCGCGAGCGACTCCAGCAGGGTCTCACCGGCCTCCACGCCACCACCAGGCAATTGCCAGCCGTCCGCATAGGTGTGCTTGATGAGAAAGACGCGGTTCTCGCCGTCCAGCACCATGCCCCGCACGCCCATGGTCAGCCCGCGCGCAAACCGCCAGTAGAGGTGGAACAGCCGGTTGACGAATGGCATGCGTCGTATGCCGGAAAGCATCTGGCGTCCTTGGCTTTTCTAGTTTAGAATTATTCTAATATATGGGAAGCAAGCGGGTGGAGAGGCTTTGTGAAGCGATTTTCGGACCTTAGCGAGCAGGAAATCCTCGCGCTCGCAATTTCCAACGAGGATGAGGACAGCCGGATCTACCGGGACTTCGCCGAGGGCTTCCGGCAGTCCTACCCGGCCACGGCCAAGGTGTTCGACGAAATGGCCGACGAGGAGGCACGCCACCGCAGCGTGCTGTTCGACCTCTACCGCGAGAAGTTCGGCGAATATCTGCCGCTGATCCGCCGCCAGGACGTGAAGGGCTTCATCAACAAGAAGCCGCTGTGGTTGGTGCGGCCACTGCCGCTCGACGAGGTGCGCAAGTTCGTCGAGAACATGGAGTACGAGGCCGAGCGCTTCTACCGCAAGGCGGTGGAGACCACGCGCGACGCCTCCACCCGCAAGTTGCTCACCGAACTGGCCGAGGTTGAGGCCCAGCACGAAAACCTGGCGCACAAGCTCGAGCAGAAAATCCTTACCGCCGACACGCGCGCGCAGGAGGCGGAAACCCAGCGCCGCATGTTCATGCTGCAATACGTGCAGCCGGGCCTCGCGGGCCTGATGGACGGCTCGGTCTCGACGCTGGCGCCGCTGTTCGCCGCGGCCTTCGCCACGCACAACACCTGGGACACGTTCCTGGTCGGCATGGCGGCCTCCGTCGGCGCCGGCATCTCGATGGGATTTGCGGAGGCACTGTCGGACGACGGCTCGCTGACTGGACGCGGAACGCCGTGGTTGCGCGGATCGGTCTGCGGCCTGATGACCACGATCGGCGGCCTCGGCCACACCCTGCCCTATCTCATTCCGGATTTCTTTGTCGCCACCGCCGTCGCCATCGCAGTGGTTATCGTTGAATTGGGCGTGATTTCCTGGATTCGCTACCGTTATATGGATACGTCATTCCTCGGCGCGGCGTTCCAGGTCATGGTGGGCGGCGCGCTGGTGTTCCTCGCAGGGATCTTGATCGGCAGCTCTTGATGTTTCGTCTGGCGCATATCTCCGACGTTCATCTTGCGCCCCTGCCCTCCATCAATCCGCTCGAGCTGATCAGCAAACGTGGGCTCGGATTTCTCAACTGGCTGCGCAAGCGCCACCGCATTCACCGGCGCGAGGTTGTGGATGCCATCGTCGCGGACCTGAAGGCACAGCGCCACGATCACATCGCCTTCACCGGCGACCTCATCAACCTGTCGCTGACCAGCGAATACCCATGCTCGCGCGAATGGCTGGAACGGCTGGGTCCGCCGAAGGACGTGACGTTCGTTCCCGGCAATCACGACACCTATGTGCGCGCCGTACTCGGCAAACCCGAGCAATACTGGGGCGATTACATGCGCGGCGACGCGAGCGAGAGCTTTCCGTTCGTGCGCAAGCGCGGCAGCGTCGCGCTGATTGGGCTATCCACCTCGCTGCCGACCTTGCCGCTCGCCGCGACCGGACGATTGCACAGCGGACAACTCGACAAGCTCGGGCCGATCCTCGACACGCTCGGCAAGGAAGGCTTCTTCCGCGTCATCATGATCCATCACCCGCCGGTGCAGGACGCACATCACTTCCGGCGGCTGGTCGATGCGGCGGAACTGCGCGACGTGCTGCGCAAGCACGGCGCGGAGCTGGTGCTGCACGGCCATCATCACGAACAATCGCTGATCTGGCTCACGGGTCCGCGCTTCAGCATTCCCTGCGCCGGCGTGCCGTCGGCCTCGAACGCGCCTGACCGCGGCGACGATCCGGCTGGATACAATCTCTATGAAATCGACGGCGAACCGGGCGAATGGCGCTGCACATTGATCGCGCGCGGCATGAGCCGCGGCAGCACAGCGATCACCGAGACGATGCGGAGAGAGCTCGCGAACTGAGCTTCACTTCGGCAGTTTCGACGCGACGATCCAGAGCGCCGCAAACATCACACCGAAACCGATGATCAGCCCGAACACGAAGGTGCGGAAGAGGCTCCAGCGCCGCCGCCGCGCTATCGCCTTCAGATCGCGCCGCGCGGCGTCACCGATGGGGATCGCATCTTCGGCCAATGCTCGTTCGCGCTCGACCAGGCGCGTCGCGACGTAGTGCGTGATGGCTTGCACCATGCCGGGGATGTCGGCGGACTCCGCGAGAATCTTGCGGCCGTAGCGCGTGTCCTGCACGAAACGATATTCGCGCTTGTCGCGGCCCATCAGGACATGGGCGACGGCGTCGATCCAGAGCCGCGGCGTGTCGCCCCGGCTGATGCCGCGGTCGAACAATTCGACGTCCTGCGGGATTTCGGCGAACAGCGGATCGAGCGCCTCGTTGAGAAGCTCGAGCCGCGCGACCTCGGCGTCGCGCATGTCGACGACGACGCTGGTGCGCTCCGCCGTCTCGATGCGCGCCTGCCGGACGGCGTCCTTCAGCCGGCTCGCCGGCACCTCGGACGGCGCGTCCTCAGTTCGATTTTTGCGTCCCCACATGGTTGCCAAGGTAGCAGCAGGGCGCGCGGGCGCAAAAGAAACAAAGGCTTGATTTCACAGGGTTCTTTTCGTCGAAAGCGCCGATTTAAGGCGATTTTGCGCCAATCCCGTAAGGCTTGCCCCAGCCAAGCCCGTCCTCGGTCGTGCCGCGCGGCCGGTACTCGCAGGCTGTCCAGCCGGACCAGCCGAATCGGTCGAGCGCCTGGAAGATCGCCGGATAGTTGATCTCGCCCTCGCTCGGCTCGTGACGCTCCGGCACCGAGGCGATCTGCACATGGCCGACGAAGGGCTGGTGCTTCTCGAAGCGGCGGATCAGGTCGCCGCTGACGATCTGCACGTGATAAAAATCGAATTGGATCTTCACGTTCGGCCGCCCGACCTTCGCGATGATGTCGGCGGCGTGCTCGACGCGATTGAGGAAGTAATTGGGGCGGTCGATCGCGTTGATCGGCTCGATCAGCAGCGTGATGTTCTTCTCTTTGGCAAGATCGGCGGCGCGCGTCAGGTTCGCGATGAAGGTCCGATCCGCCGCGGGGCGTTGCTCGGGCGGCACATGGCCCGCAAGGCAATGCACCGCGCTGCCGCCGATCGCGACGATGTAATCGAGCGCCTGTTTGAAATGCGCATCGAAGTCGTGCTCGCGCCCCGGCACCGCGGCTAGACCGAACTCGCCCTTGCCGCTTCCCGGCGGTGTGTTGAGGCCAAGTTGCGTGAGCTTGTGCTTGTCGAGTTCGGCTTTCACCGCCGACGGCGCGTGGTCGTAAGGGAACTGCAACTCGACCGCCTTGAAGCCCGCAGTCGCTGCAACGCCAAAGCGTTCGATCAGAGGGCGTTCGGTGAAGAGATAAGCGAGGTTGGCAGCGAACTTCGGCATAGCGTTTCTTGTCCTCCCGATTTGCCGATGTCCTTACACGAGAATCCAGGGCGCCGCGGCGAGGCTTCCGAACCCTCCCGAGCGACATAAAGCCGATTTAACGTGATGGGCAGAGCGAGAAGGGTCCCGTCCACGAGACACGCGGTAAAAGCCTGCAATCCCACGCTTTGGGGCAAGGCTTTGGATTCTTTAGGCTTTTCCGAGAATCGAAAGTGGGCAGATAGTGGGCAGTTCTCATTGCCCACACCATGCACTGATGATCACAGGCTGTTTCCGCCCACTCGGTCAAAATTTCTATCGTAATTTCAACGAATTATTGATTTGGGCATAATCCCATCTATTTCCCCATCCAAATAGTGGGCGAATTTGTGGTTGACCCTCCCTCTGGGACTTGATCGGATTTCGCCCGGTCCAGCGTCGCATTGGACGGCGAACACGCCGCCGCGCCGGACCGGTTGAGGAAACCCAAGGCGACGGCCATGAACGCACAAGAGCTGCTCCAGGAAATCTCCGACTATTGCCGCACCACCGGGCTCGCCGAATCCACCTTCGGACGACGCGCCGTGAACGACGGCAAGCTCGCAACGCGGCTGCGCCACGGCGGCCGCATCACCACCGAAACGCTCGACCGCATCCGCTCCTTCATGGCGTCGAATCGCGACGCCTCCACCGCGCGGCCTTCGGTCATCACACGCACGCATGAAGCGGCGCTCCAGCAATTCCAGCCGCCGCGTCCGGCGATGCCGCAACCAGCACCGGTTCCCGCGACAAAGCCGATCGCGGTCCCCATCTCCGACGGCGACGATCATCAGAAGAACTTCCGCTTCTTCGACAACCGGCAGAAGTATCTTCTCTTCGTGAACACCTGCTCCGAGAAGTGGGTGGTCGGGAACCGCGTCACCCTTGAACTCGCCAACATCCATCCGCGCCCGCCGGCGGTGCGCGTGTTCGACGCCGGCGTCGGCGACGGCACCGTGCTCGGCCGCGTGATGCGCTCGATGCACGACCGCTTCCCGCACATGCCATTCTATGTCGTGGGCAAGGAGATCAGCCTCGAAGACGTGCGGCTGACCATGCAGAAGATGTCGGATCGCTTCATGGAGCATCCGGCGACCGTGCTGGTGCTGACCAACCTCGCCTACGCGGACGCGCCGTGGCTTGCGGTGAAGTCGTTGTCGGCGGCGTCGAGTCTGGTCTGGCATGAGGTCGCGCTGACCGGCGCATCGTCGTACCAGTTCGAGCAGCAGATCACGGATCTGGTTCCGTTCCTTGATGAAAACTGGAAGGCGGGCGTCAGCACCAAAACCGGCAATCCTGTCTACGAGCGGCCCGTCGTGCTCGTGGTCTATCGCGAGGACCACAAGTTCCTGCTCGATCCGATCATCCCGAGACCGGGCGGAACGGTCGCAAACTACGATCTGGTGATCGCCTCGCAGCCCTATCGCGCGCGTGCTTCGCTCGACTTCAAGGCCAAGCGCGTGATCGCGCCACTTGCCCGCGCGCTCGGGCCAGGCGGACGCCTGATCGCGATCCATTCTCACGGCAACGACCCGGGCCACGAGATCATCCAGCGGGTGTGGCCGGGCGACAATCCGTTCATCCACGACCGCCATCAGATCATGAAAGCGGTGAAGCAGGAGCTTGGCCCAGCGGGCCGCGATCTTAACTTCAACGTCTATGCCGATAACCGCTCGCTGTTCCGCTACGACATGCACACGCTGCCGAGCGAGATTTCCGAAACCTCGTCGATCGGCACGTCCACCCTGTTCGCGGCGTGGAACGCGGCGATCTATGTCTCGCAGGTCGAGGATCATCGCGTCGCCGAGGCTGCCGCCGACAGCCGCTATCTGGAGGCGACAAAAGAGGTGCTCCAGAAACATGGCGGGCTGTGGTTCTACGACGAATCCTATGTGATCTCGCGACGGCGCGAGTGACGGAGGAGGCGCACCATGCCGGCAACCGCACTCAAGCTCGCCGAAACGCCGCCGGGCACGGCCCAACGCATTACCGGCTTCCTGCATGGCTTCTCGATGGAGGCCACGCGGCTCAATGCGGCTGACATTGAGGCGTTGAAGTCCGCGCTGCCGCAAGGCACGCAACTCTATCTGACGGCGATCCCGAACAAGCCGCAGGCCGAGCAGATCGAGGCCGCGGTGTGCGCGCGCGCGGCCGGCTTCGAGCCGGTGCCACATCTCGCAGCGCGCAGCGTCGAAAGTCGCGGCGCACTGGATGAAGCGCTGGCGCGGATGACGAAGGAAGCGGGCGTCCGCCGCGCGCTGGTTATCGCCGGCGATACCGACCGGCCCAAAGGGCCGTTTGCGAGCGCGATCGAGCTGATCGAAAGCGGGCTCCTGCAACGCCACGGCATCGGCGAGGTCGGCATCGCAGGCTATCCCGAAGGTCATCCGCGGATTTCGCAGGACGTGCTGGACCGCGTGCTTGTCGCGAAGGCGGAGGCTGCCGAGCAGACAGGACTTTCGGTGCACGTCGTCACGCAGTTCGCTTTCGATGCGCAGACGATCCTGAGCTGGCTCGCGCGGTTGCGCGATCTCGGCATCGAGCATCCGGTGCGGATCGGCATGGCGGGCCCGACCAGCCTTGCGACGCTTTTGCGCTACGCACACCGCTGCGGCGTACGCGCTTCGGCGCAAGGACTCACGCGGCAAGCGGGCCTCATCAAGCATCTCCTTGGCACCAGCGCGCCGGATGGCGTGATCCGGCCCTTGGCTGAAGCTTGTGCCGGCGGGCGGCTCGGGCGCGTCGCCGCGCACTTCTTCTCGTTCGGCGGCGCGGCGGCGACCGCGCGCTGGGCAAGGGCGGCGGCGGCAGGCCGCATCGTGCTCGACCGTACCGACGGATTCAGCGTCACGCCGCCGTAGGGCGAAACCCGACAGGCGGACCAGCCGCCTCGCCAAAACCTCCGGCGCTGTGCCATGATCGGCACAGGGAGAGGAACAATGATCATCACAGCCAAAAGGCTGGGTGTTCACATCGCGAGCGCGCTGGCCGCGCTGGCGCTCGTGCTGACGTTTTTAGCGCACACCGCGTCCGCGCAGACCTACGGCTTCGCCACGCTGCCGCCCGGCACCCTCAATCACACCACGGCTTCCGCGATCTCCAAGGTGCTGAAGGAAAAGGGCGGCATCAACATGCTGGTGCAGCCCACCGCCGGCGATCAGGTCATCATCCCGATGACCGGCCGCGGCGAGGTCGAGATCGGCATCACCAACATCATGGAGACGCAGGACGCCTATGATGGGGCGTTCAAGGATATGCGCGTGGTCGCCGCCGTTCATCCGCTGCGCACACCATTCTTCGTGCGCAAGGACAGCGCGATGTTCAAGATGGCCGACATCAAGGGCCAGCGCGTGACGATGGGCTATTCCGCCATGCGCAACATCGACAAGACCATCCGCTCAATGCTGGCGAGCGCGGGGCTCACCGAAGCCGATGTGAAGCCGGTGCTGGTGCCGAATGTCGTGCGCAGCGCCGACGAGTTCATGGCCGGCAACGCCGACATGTTCTCGTTTGCCTTCGGCGGGCCGAAGGTGAAGGAGGCCGACGTCACCGTCGGTGGCATCCGTGCGCTGGAGATCGATCCGGGGGGGATGGCCGCTGCGCGCAAGGTGATGCCGTGGAGCTACCTCACCGATATCGGGCCCGGCCCGGTGTTCACCGGCGTCGAGAAGCCGATGAAGGTCTATTCGTTCGACAACGTGCTGATCGCTTCGGCCAAGGTGCCGGAGGATTTCGTCTATAAAATCCTCGTCACGCTCGAGCAGAACAAGCCGGATCTGATCGCCGTGCAGCCGGCGCTGCGCGAGTACGGCGCGGAGACTGCCTACAAGCAATACGGCGCGCCCTACCATCCCGGCGCGCTGAAATATTTCAAGGAGAAGAATCTGTCGGCCAAAGCGATCGAATAAGTCGCGGGCCTTTCATAAATCCAAGGAGGGCGACGTCATGACTGGGAAGTTCGAGACCGCATTCCGCCGTGGACTGTTCGGCGCAACGCTCGCCGCAGCGGCATTCGGCTTCGCAGGCGGCGCGAGCGCGCAGACCATGGGGCTCGCCACCATGCAGCCCGGCACGCTGGCGCACACCGCCGCCTCCGCCATCGCCAAGGTGCTCAAGGAAAAGGGCAACCTCAACACGCTGGTGCAGGCGACCGCGGGCGAGTCCGTTCTGATCCCGATGGTGGCGCGCGGCGAGATCGATCTCGGCATCGCCAACATGCTGGAGACCGTGGACGGCATCGAGACCGGCAAGCTGCAGAACGATCTGCGCATCATCGGCTCGATCTACATCCTCCGCACCGGCTTCTTCGCCCGCAAGGACAGCGGCATGACGAAGGTGACGGACCTCAAGGGCAAGCGCATTCCGACCGGCTATTCGGCGATGCGGACACTCGACCGCGTCTCGCTCTCGATCCTCGCGACCGGCGGCATGACGCTCGCCGACGTGAAAGCCGTGCCAGTGCCGAATGTGTTGCGCGGCGGCGACGACTTCATGGCGGGCGCCAACGACGCCTTCCTGTTCTCCTTCGGCGGCCCGAAGG
>BFBZ01000004.1_pt4 | contig 74409 bp, 67 predicted proteins | sample 1888401 | NCBI WGS metagenome assembly BFBZ01 (sample SAMD00112614, study PRJDB3348) | symbiont metagenome | host: Chara braunii
CATGGACCGCGCCTTGCGCGAGTTCCGCATCCGCGGCGTCAAAACCAACATCCCGTTTCTTGAAAACGTGGTGAACGATCCGTCTTTTCTCAACGGCGAAACCACCACCGGCTTCCTCGACGAAACGCCCTCGCTCTTCAAGTTCGCGCCCCGCAAGGACCGCGCCACCAAGCTGCTCTCCTACCTCGGCGAAACCATCGTCAACGGTAACCCCGAAGTGGCCGGCAAGCCGCGCCCTAAAACATTCCGCCCCGCTCCTGTTCCCGCACCCGTTCACTCCGCGCCTCCTCCCGGTACCCGGCAGCTGCTCGACCAGTTGGGTCCCGAACGCTTCGCCGAATGGACCCGCGAGCAGAAGCAGCTCCTGTTTACCGACACCACTTTCCGCGACGCCCATCAGTCGCTGATGGCCACGCGCGTTCGCACCTACGACATGCTGCGCATCGCCAACGCCGTGTCCCACCGCCTTCCGAACCTGTACAGCCTCGAAATGTGGGGTGGCGCCACCTTCGATGTCGCCATGCGCTTTCTGCTCGAGGACCCGTGGATGCGCCTCCGCCGCCTGCGTGAAGCCGTGCCCAATATCTGCTTTCAAATGCTGTTTCGCGCTTCCAACGCGGTTGGCTACACGGCTTACCCCGATAACGTCGTGCGCGAGTTCGTGCTTGAAGCCGCGGCGCAGGGCATCGACATCTTCCGCGTGTTCGACTCCCTCAACTGGCTGCCCAATATGAAGGTGGCGATGGAAGCCGTTCGCGAAACCTCGCGGATTTGCGAAGCCGCCATCTGCTACACCGGCGACATCCTCGACCCCAGGCGCTCCAAGTACTCGCTCCAGTATTACGTCAAGCTGGCCAGGGAACTCGAGAAGATGGGCGCCCACATGCTCGCCATCAAGGACATGGCCGGGCTCTGCAAGCCCTATGCGGCCTACGCGCTCGTCAAAGCGCTGCGCGAGGAAATCGGCATTCCGATTCACTTCCACACGCACGATACGAGCGGCGTCAACGCGGCCAGCTGCCTCAAGGCTTCTGAAGCAGGCGTCGACGTGGTGGATGGCGCGCTCGCTTCGATGAGCGGCACCACCAGCCAGCCCAATCTCAATTCGATGGTCGCCGCACTGCGCAATACCGAGCGCGATAGCGGGCTCGATTTGGACGCCCTGAACCTCTGCTCAGATTACTGGGAGACCGTCCGCACCTACTACCTGCCCTTCGACAACGCGCCGCCCGCCGGAACCGCCGAAGTCTACCAGCACGAAATGCCCGGCGGCCAGTACACCAACCTGAAGGAACAGGCCGAGAGCATGGGGCTCGGCGGGCGCTGGCACGAAATCGCCAGGATGTACGCCGACGTCAACCTCGCTTTCGGCGACATCGTCAAAGTCACGCCTTCGAGCAAGGTAGTCGGCGACATGGCGCTCTTCCTGGTGAGCCACGACCTCACCGTCCGCGACCTCGAACGCCTTGACCCGGACCACACCCTCACCCTGCCCAACTCGGTGGTCGAGATGTTCACCGGCGCCCTCGGCGAGCCCGACGGCGGCTGGCCCGCGAAACTCCAGAAGATCATTCTCAAGGGTGCGGAACCCAAGCCCGGACGTCCCGGCGAGCACCTCGAATCCGTCGATTTCTCCGCCGCGCAGGCTGCCGCCGAGAAAAAGGCCGGCCACAAAATCTCCCGCACCGACCTCATGTCCTACCTGATGTACCCGGACGTATTCCTCAAGTTTTCGAAGGCGCGCTCCGCCTACAGCGACGTCGATGTCCTGCCGACCCCCGAGTTCTTCTACGGGCTCCAGAAACAGGGCGAAGTCTCGATCGAACTCGAGCCCGGCAAGGTCCTGATCATCAAGTTCGGCACGGTGAGCGAACCGCACCCGGACGGAACGCGAATCGTTTTCTTTGAGTTGAATGGACAGCCCCGTGAGGTTCGGGTTCGCGACAAGTCGCTCAAACCCACCGCCGCCGTCCGCGAAAAGGCGGACCCCGCCGCGGTCGAGCAGGTCGGCGCACCCATCCCCGGCTCCATCACCAGCATCGCCGTCGAACTGAACCAGCCGGTGAAAAAGGGCGACCGCCTCATGGTCATGGAAGCGATGAAGATGCAAACCACCATCTACGCCCCACAGGACGGAAAAGTGAAACAGCTGCACGTCCACGTCGGCGACAGCGTCGAAGCCAAAGACCTGCTCGCCGTTATCGGGTAAGCTGCCGCCAGCCCTCGTGTCCCCTTTGCCGCGAATATCCCGCTAAATCTAACGGGAATCGCGTTTTCCCACACTCAAAACCGCAGGGGGGCTATATGGTTCTTAAAAAGGTAGATACCGGGCACTTTAAAGGAGCAGCCCGCAAAACCGCACATCTCACGCTCGAGGCTCGCGATGCCTCCGTCGCAGTTCAAATTCTGAGCGTCGTCTATGGCGAAACCGCCATCGATCATCAAGACACGGCTTTCGACCTCAAGCTCGCCAAGGGAGAACAGGCTCTGGTTGTGGTCTATGCCTGCACCGATACCGTATTCGTCGACCTGTGGGAAGTCGACCAGGATGGCCGCCAGAAACTCAAGTCCGACAAGTTTCTTCCGAGCGAGCCGTACCTTTCTATCTGGGTAGAGGGGGAATAAAGATGCGCCGGCTACTTCCACTCTGCTTGGTCATTCACTATGCGTTCGGCGCCGATGCGCCGCAAACGGTCGAGCCCTGGCTCCAGAAGCTTCGGGACTACTTTGCGAGCGGGCAGGCTGACAAGGCCGACTTGTTGGACTCCGTGCTTTCGAATCCGAACATGTTCGATGCTCACGCGAGTTGGGCGATCCGCGCCGCCACCCGGAACGCCGATCGGGGGCGGGGCGCTCAGAAATTCTCGAGCGCGTCGGCGCGCAACGGGTCCACCTCGCTGGTTTCGCTGGCGGGTTCCCCGGATATTTTGGGCAATGCTCTCGAGAGCGGCGGATTCTCGCAACAGACTTCAGGTACCGTGACAACCCTCACACTGAAGCCTGCCGGCCTTGTGGACCTGCTGCGCGGGAAACCGCAATGCCCGAAGTATCTGGTCCTGCTTCGCCGTGATGCCGGTTGCGCGATGGACGGGCCCTTCGGCGGGCTCTCATTCAACGTTTCGCTCGACGTATCCCGCGATACGGCCGTGAAGTCGAAACCGGAAGCCTTCATCGACAGTCTGGGCAAGACCTCGCCGCTGATTGCTACCGGTGGCAGCGTGGTCCGTCTGATTTCAGATCCACGAACGGTCTCAAGTTGGGGCGCGCGGTACGAACTGAGAAACGCGCGGCGGCCGGGCGTGCCCGCACTCTTGAAGTCCTGGCGGGCGCCGTTGAAGGACGAGAAGGTGACGACTGCGGCGGATCAGCTTGCCAAGACGATCGCCAAACTGAAGCAGGCCGAACTTCAACCGGAATACATAAAATGGCGCGGGCAAGCGAAGGATGAAATTGAGCGCGCGCAAACCTGGGAAGAGGTGCAAAAAGCCTATGAGAGGCAACTAGCCGCGTGGGGCGACCTCAATTCCGTGAAAGAGAGCACCGGCCTCGAAAAAGACCTGATCGCCGCGCGCGACGGTCTCGTCGATGCCGAGAACGCCGCACTGAGGAAGGAACTCGAAAAAGCCATCGTCACCCTCGAGTACACCAACTCGCGCCCGCTCAGCCAACCCGATCTCTCCAACATCAAGCTGGCCATTTCACAGCCCCTCGGAGTCGGCAAAATGCTCGAATCCGGAGGTTCCGAAGGGACGTTCACCTTCAACGCCGGCGTGGACCTCTACAACACCATTCCAAATGGCGCCAAAGTCGGCCGCCTCCGGGACGTTCAGGCGGCCATCCGATTTGATATCCCCGGAGGCAAACTCGGCGACAAAGGGACGCTGACCTACAACCTTGAAGCCTATTATCAGTACCAGATTGAAAAAGGCATCATCGAGATTGGCAGCGGCAGCGTCTTGCCGAATACTGGCATTCAGCTTCCGTCCGATGCCAAAACGCTGCTCGCCCCTAAAGGCGGCACATTTATCGCGCAGGCGAGAGCGACCCTCAAAGCCAAGGACGCCAAAACCAGTATCCCCATCGGAATCAGTTGGGCCAGCCGTAGCGAATTGATTAAAGCCGACCACGTCATCGCCGGCCACATCGGCTTGACCTTCGATTGGAACTCTCTGCTACCCCAGCCTTAACGCTGTAACCTTGTTACACTCTTAGTCCATGGCTGCGTCAGAGCCTGGGCGAATTACGCTGTTATTGGAGCAGATGCGAAACGGGGATCGGGCGGCTGAAGAGTCGCTCATCCCACTCGTGTATGCTGACCTGCGAAAGCTGGCGCGGCAGCGGCTTCGCGGAGAACGGCAGAACCACACCCTTCAAACCACCGCGCTCGTCAATGAAGCCTACCTGCGCCTCGCTCAGAGCAAAGACCCGAAACTAGTCGACCGGAATCATTTCTTCGCCCTCGCCGCGACCTTGATGCGCCGCATCCTCGTAGACTACGCCCGCGCCCGGATTGCCGGCAAGCGAGGCGGTGAAGCCGTAGCCGTTCCACTCACAAATCAGGATGTTGCAGCCGGCGGGCAAAGCTGGGATGAACTGCTGGCAGTCAATCAGGCGCTCACACGCCTGGCCGCCCTCGATGAGCGGCAGGCGCGCGTCGTGGAGCTGCGCTTCTTCTCTGGCCTGGAACTCGAGGAGATCGCCGAGGTGCTTGGGGTATCCAGCCGGACCGTAAAGCGCGATTGGCGGATGGCTCAGGCCTGGCTTTACACCGAAATGTCCTCTCGCGCCCCGGAATCTCGCTTACCCTGACAGGACGCGCTCGGAATCATGGTGGACAAATCGCGTGCGACAAGTCAATGGGAGATGATGAAGGATCTCTACGACCGCGCGTCTGATCTTCCCCCCGCGAGCTGGAGTGAATTTCTGGCCTCAGAATGCGCCGATGTCGAGATGCGGGCCGAGGTCTACCGGCTGCTCTCGCTGTCCGATCCGGCTGCCAATTTTTTTAGCTCCCTGGCCCGCGAAGTGGGCCTGGTCGAAGGGCCGCCTCAAACACTCGAGGTCGGGCAAGAATTGGGCGGCCGCTTCCGGATTCAGGCCTTCATCGCCGCGGGCGGAATGGGCGAGGTATACGAAGCCGAGGATCTCGAGCTTGGCGGCCGGGTCGCTCTGAAGCTGATGAAATCCTCCGTTTCGGCCCGCCTGGGCAGCCTCCAGAGATTCCGCGACGAGATCCGGCTCGCGCGCACCATCTCCGACCCTCACGTTTGCCGTGTACTCGACGTTGCACGGGACGGCGACATGGTCTTCTTCACCATGGAGTTGCTGCGCGGTCAGACACTGGCGGCCATTCTTCATGAACGCGGCGCCCTCCCCCTCGACGAGGCCCGCGCGTTGATCCGCCAGATGGCCCTTGGCCTCGATGCCGCGCACCGGGCTGGGGTCATTCACCGGGATTTCAAAAGCGGAAACGTGATCGTGTGCGAGGGTCCCCGCGCCGTGATCACCGATTTCGGGTTGGCCCGCGCCGTCGACCATGTTCCCGGCTCACCCGAGGGCGCGACCCCTGCCTATGTTGCCCCTGAACAGTTGCGAGCCGAGCCGGAAAGTCCGCGGACGGACATCTACTCGTTTGGCGTCGTTCTCTTTGAGATGCTCACCGGCACCTTGCCATTTGACGGTATCAATTCCCTCGAGACGGCCAGAATCCGCCTGCATCAATCGCCCCGCTTCCCCCGCAAGCTTCGTCAGGACCTGCCGGCTTCCTGGGAACCGGTCCTGTTAAAATGCCTCGAACTCGATCCGGCGCGCCGGTATGCGAGCCCACTTGAGGTCGCTCGCGCGCTCGGATGCCTCGACGAAAAGCCTGCGGTCTCCCGCCGCGATCTCCTGATTGGCGCTGCAGGTTTGATCCCCGGCGCCGCCGCATTGGCATGGTATCGGAGCCGAGGCAGAACGACGGCCGCGCTTTCGATCGCCGTTCTTCCGTTCGAGTCGAGCGATGCCTCCATCCAGTTTTTGGCTGACGGCATCGCCGACCGTCTCACGGACGCGCTGACCAAGGTTCCCGGTCTGCAAGTGATTTCACGCTCCGCCGCCAAGCGGGTGAACAAGCGCGAGGACGCGGGCCGGTTGCTCAACGTTCGGTATTTATTTACCGGAAAGGTCTCGAAATCAGGCCCGCGCCTACACGTCACCGGCGAAATCGTGGACAGCGCCACCGGATTCCAAGCCTGGGCCGGCACCGAGGACATCGACCCGGCTCAAGCCGAAGTGCTCAGCGTTACGCTCAGTAAGGCGGCCATCCAATCCCTGAAGATCGAAGCGCAGCCGGCGGATCTCTCCGCCATGGATCGCCCGCTGACCTCCAGCGCCGAGGCGTATCAACTGTATCTGCTCGGCCGTTACCACGCAGAACGGCGATCGCGCGATTCGCTTGCGGAAAGCGTGTCGGTGCTCGAGAGGGCGGTTACCCTGGACCCGAATTTCACGGCGGCGTGGGCGGCCTTAGGGTACGCGTATTTCGAGTTGGGGATCCGGTCGGGCGACCGGCAGCGGGAGCCGCTCACGCGCGCGCAGTCCTGTGCCGAGCAGGCCCTGCGGCTGGACGGCCAGAACGCAGAAGCGTATCTGGTGCTGGGCGCGGTGAAGCACCGCTGGCTATGGGACTGGGCCGGGGCCGAAGCGGACTTCCGCAAGTCGGTTCAACTGAACGCGAAATCGCCGGTGGCGCACCGGCTCTACGCGATCCTGCTCGCCTACACGGGGCGCAACGCCGAAGCTCTGCGGGAAGCGGATGCGGCGATGGCCCTCGATCCACTTAGTCCCGCCATGGGCGTTTTGCGTGGAGTGGTGCTCAGTTTTGGCGCGCGGTACGACGAGGCGGTGGCCCAGTTTGAGCGCGTGATTGCCGCCGATCCCGCCTATGAAAACGTCTATGTGCCCTACGCCGACGCTCTCGAGCGAAAGGGCCGGTTGAGCGAAGCGATTACCGCGGCTGACCGTGCCGTGGCGCAAACTCATGGTGCCAGCTTTGCCTTGAGCGTCGCCGGAAGGATGTACGGCATCCGGGGCGATTCTCAGAAGGCCGGCGCGATTCTAAGCGAACTGCTCGACCGCAATCGCCGCGGGCAGGCTACCGCGGGCGAGATCGCTCCCGTATATGCCGGGCTCGGCAGGAACGCGGATGCGCTCACGTGGCTCGAAGATGGATTCTCGAAGCGCGATCAGGAAATGTTGGCTCTGCCGGTGGCTCTTGAATACCTGAACCTCCGTTCCGAGCCTCGCTTCCAGCAGTTATTAAGCAAGATGAAGTATTCAAACTAACCACCAGGAGACCATACAAGAATGCCCGATCCGATCAATGGAAATTACTACCTTACGGGTGTTGATCCATACACCCCGTGTCCGAATGGGCTGTACTTTCTCGAGGGAATCCCGTCCGTCCCCGCCGCCGCCGAAGCAGCTATCAGTGCGCAGGCGATCTATCTCAAGACCAGCGCGAATTGGGAAACCAAGCCCGCAGGCCACATGAAGATCGAGAAAGGGGTCTTGTTCATCTCTTGCTCTGGCGCCCCGACACCGGTCGACGTCACGCAACTCTTGGTGTCCAATCTCTATCACCGGCCCAATGATCAGAAGCCGGGCAATGTTCAGGTGGTGGTGGATGTGCCGCCTCCTGACCCGGGGTCCACCAAACCCATTCCGGTTTACCTCTACGTAAATGGCGGCGTGCTCCACGTCTCCACCAAGCCGGTGACGCTATTGGGAACCCTGGAAGAGTAGTAATGATGCGCTCGATTTTTGTCATGGTTTTGGCCGCCCTCACCGCTGCCGGGGAGCCTCCGCCGATGGGGCGCTACCGGCGCTGCACCGGCTCGGAGGCGCCAGGCACGCCTGTTTTGCGTGTCGCCCGCGATCCGCGGGCTCCTGATTTGTTCCTGGCTTACTACATCAAGGACACCTCGTGCCTGTACAGGGTTGGCCAGAGCGCCAAAACATGCGGGATTACGAGCAAGACTCGCTCTTATTGCCCGAGCCCCTCAAACGAGGTTCTGTGGCTGAAGGTTCCCTTAACGCCAAACCGGTTGGTGCTGATGCGCGTGGACCGCTCGATTACCTACATTGAAGGACTCCCAGGGGGATGACCATGACCAGACGCCTGCTGCTGATAATCGCGCTCCTGCTGCCGGGCCGCGCTAGTGGGCCATCAGATCCATTCGAAGACATCCCGCACGGGCAGGAATACCCGCGGGAACCCGAGGAGGTTGACCGTTGGGTTTCCGCCCGGAATGTCACCGCGATGCGGTCTCACGCCTGGTATCTGTTCGACCAACTCACTCACCAGAGCCACGGCGGTTTGCCCCGCTGGCTCACCTGGTATCAATGGGGAGATGATCTCGAACGCCGCGAGCCGGCGAGGGACTTGGTTCTTTTCAAGCCCTTCGCTCTGACTTCCGAAGACCGGGACTCGCCCCACTTGAAAGACACCACCACCCTATACAACCGGAGTGCTTATCAAACCATCATCAACAGGTGTCTAGGTTCGCCGGAAAAACTTGCGCTGTATGCCAAGTGCCCAGGGCGGAACATCCCTTCATTCAAAGAGGACGCAGTCGCCATCAAGGTCAAGTTCATCGACGTGAATCCGAGTGGCTGTACGGAAGTCCCCGTATGGGATTTCCGGAAAACTCCCGGAGCGACGAAGTTTGTCGAGTGGCCTCGGAAAGTCAAGGTCGGCGACTCTGCTTCCTGCGAGGTGCCCTTGAGCCGTTTCTATCGGGCCAAATTTGATGGCACGGTTCATATCCTGGTCGGATTCCACGTTGCAACCCGAGAGATTGAAAACTGGGTTTGGGCGACATTCTGGTGGCACGATGCTCCCACTCAGGGACCCTTCGCCGAGGGACGCCCGCGTCACATGGCTGAGCCTTGGAATCAGTTCTTGATGAACGTGTCCTATTCCATGGACGAACCGCCGGAGACGGATGGCAGTCCCCACATCGCCTACAACCCCTACCTCGAAGGGACGCTCTTTGATGGGACCAAGTCAAACTGCATGAGCTGTCATCGCCGCGCCGCGCTCCTGGTCAAAACAGTCAAAACAAAAGAGGTGGTGGCCCTCGAGCCTGACCATCGCATTCTGCTTTCCTACGGCGACATTCGAACCGAGTCGCCCGGACGAACGGTGGTTCGCGGCTCGGAGTCCGCGGTCACCAGCTACTTCAACCAGCCGTTTGAAGAAATGCTGAAGCTTAGCTTTCTCTGGTCGCTCGCGGCCGACCACAAGGGAGAGCGCGTGCTACCCAAGCCCGCGAAAGAAAGTGACTGTAGCTGCGGAAAATAGAGGCTAGGAAACGGCGGTTGCCGGCTCCGGTTCCGGCGCGCTCGCCAGCAGTTTCAAGATCAGAAGGTCGGAAGGCTGAAAGCTCGCCATCGGAACGTTGTTCAAATCTTCGTCCGTCGTTACGATGTGTTTCCGGATCAGAACCCGAAGTCTGTCCACCGACACTCCTAACTCCTCTGCGGCTTCCACTTCGTTGTAATGGCTCTTGCCTGGTCTTAAACTCATGGCTTTTTCTCCGGCTCCCTTCTGCCTTCCAAGTTCAATTGTATGGTGCAGATTTCAATGACCCAATCAGGCGGAGTGCTGAGTTGGAGAGCGGGAACGTCTGACACGGTTTTCTTAGGTCGTACTAAATAGGTGCTTAAGGCTGATTGGATATTCCAGGCAGGGTTCAGGGCGGGGAGAGCCCCCGCCCCGAGACTTTATTTCAGGCGTAAATACCGCGCAGTTTGATCGCGAACGCAACCCGGTCGAGAGCCAGCATATAGGCCGCAATGCGATTGTTCACATCGTGCTTATCGGCATAACCCACCACGTCGCGGAAGCTGTTCACCATGATCTCTTCGAGGCGACCGTTCACCAGTTGCTCGTTCCAGAAATAGCCCTGCCGGTCCTGCACCCATTCGAAGTAGGACACCGTAACGCCGCCGGCATTGGCCAGAATGTCGGGAATCACGAACACCTTCTTGTCCTGCAAAATCGAGTCGGCTACGTGGGTCACCGGACCGTTTGCGCCTTCGCACAGGATCTTGCACTTCAGCTTGTCGGCGTTGAGCGACGTGATCACGTTCTCTTTCGCCGCCGGGATCAGCACTTCGCAGTCGAGGAAAAGAGCCTCTTCGCGGTCGATATCCTCGCCGCCCTTGAAGCCGGCGATCGATCCGGTTTCGTGCCGGTGATCCATCAGCGCCTGAATGTCCAGCCCTTTTGGATTGTAAACGGCGCCGTCCCACTCGATAATGCAGATGATCTTGAAGCCGGCCCGCTCCATCAGCTTGGCCGCCATGCCGCCGACATTGCCGAAGCCCTGAATCACCACCCGCGTATTCGCCGGCTCGAGGCCGAAGCGCCGCAAGGCCTGTTGTGTCACGATCAGGCAACCGCGCCCCGTCGCTTCCGGCCGGCCCCGCGAACCGCCGAGATTGAGCGGCTTTCCGGTGACCACGGCCGTGGTCGTATGGCGCATGTGCATCGAGTAGGTGTCCATGATCCAGGCCATGGTCTGCTCGTTGGTGTTCATGTCCGGCGCTGGGACGTCGCGTTCGGGCCCGATGAAATCCATGATTTCGGCCGTGTACCGGCGGGTGATGCGCTCGAGTTCGCTGCGCGAAAGCACCGCCGGATCGCAGATCACGCCGCCCTTGCCGCCGCCGAACGGAATGTTGACCACCGCGCACTTCCAGGTCATCCAGGCCGCCAGCGCGCGAACTTCGTCCAGCGTGACATCGGGGGCGAAGCGGATTCCGCCCTTCGCCGGACCGCGCGCAATCGAATGCTGCACCCGGTAACCTGTGAAAACTTCGATTCTTCCGTCGTCCAACTGCACCGGAATGTGCACGCAGATCTCGCGCGCCGGCGAGCGAAGCACTTTGCACATCCCGTCGTCTAGGCCGAGTCGCGAGGCGGCTTTGTCAAATCGCGCCTCGGCCGACAGCCAGGGATTCAGTTCATTTTCGTGGAGCGACGGGGTTTCTACCAACATGGGGTTCTTACCTCCGCCTACATTATGTCACCACCTCCAGTTGGTGGCGAGGGGTTCCGCAACAGTTTACCGAAGCGGAAACGACACGAATTTCCCGCTGCACGACCGCCCGGCCGCTTTTCCCGGCGTGCCCGTTACCGTGACGTTTTCGCCCGCGACGTTCAAATTGAAAGCGCCGGGACCGGTCTCGACCCTCGCGTGCCGGGCCGAGATTTTGATCTTGCCCGCATCGTCGAACACCACGTTGTCGAAGCGGATGCCGAGCGGGTGGGCGGCGTCCAATCCTTCGAGCGTCACCTTCCCGCCTCCCTCCACCGCCACATTCCGCAGGGTGATGTCGCGAAACACCGGCGGGCGGTCCGCGTTCTTGCTCGCGTGAGCCGAGTAGTTGGTATCCATGAACACCGGGTTCGCCGTGTCGCGGATGCAAACATCCTCGAACACGATGCCGCTCACCAGCCCGCCGCGCGTAATGTTCGACTTGATCCGCAGCCCGTTATCCGAGCCGTCGATCGACAGATCCGAAACGCGAACCGAGTTCACGCCGCCGTCCACGTTGCTGCCGATCGACATTCCGTGGCCGGAATAGAAGTGGTTGTGGAGGATGCTGATTTTTGAGCACGGCGGTCCACCGGCGTTGGACTTGATCGCGACCTGGTCGTCGCCCGTGTGGAAGTACGAATACGCGATGGTCACGTTGGTCGCGTTGCCCGGATCGATCCCGTCCGTGTTGCGCGCGCGTTCGGGGCACCACACCTTGACGCCCCATACCGTGAACCCGTTCCCGCCGTTGTAGCCGACATGGAAGTTGGGCGAGTTCATCAGCGTGATGCGGTAAAGCGTGAATTGATCGCACTTGTTGAGCACCAGCAGGCGCGGGTTGTTCTGCACGCCGCCGGCACGCGCTTTATCCGCGAGATTCCACCAGCTCAGGTTCTGGCCGAGCATGATCTCGCCCCCGCGTCCGTCGATCACTCCATCGCCCATCACGCCGGCGCCCGCCACGCCGTCGCCGTTGATCAACGCACGGCAGCCTCGCCCGTCCTCGGTGATGGTGCCGCAGACGCCGGGCTTGAGATCGTAATCGCGCGGATTACGCGAAGCAAACAGGTAAGCGCCGCGGTCCACCACCAGCGTCACGCCCTTGCGTAAGAACAGGGGACCGGACAGAAACGCGTCATTGCGCTGCGACGAGCGTTGGAGCACGACGGCGCGCCCCTCCCCGCAGGCGTCCAGCGCGGCTTGGATGCGCGCTGTATCCGGCTTGGCCTCGTCCTCGGGCGCGATGGATTGCCCCGCGCGTCCGATTTTCGCTTTCAGCACGGTGCAGGCGGCAGGGATGGTCGGTTCCACCACGGTACGGCTGTCCTGTGCCGCGAGCGGGAGAATGATTGCTGCGGCGAGAATGAGTTTCATGAAGAAACTAGGGTAACAGCCGGCTCACTTCGAGATTGCCCCACGGAGTGACCGCCTGCTCGCCGTCGTGAAGCGTTTGGCTCTCCACGTAGTCGCCGTTCAGTGGTTGCGAGAAGACCTCGAGCGTATGGTCGATCAGGTTGATGATCCAGTAAAGAGGAATGCCGGCGCTGGCGTAGATCTGTTTCTTCACAACGCGGTCGCGCGGGAGGGTGGAGTCGGCGACTTCGATCACGAGCGCGACCTCAGAAGCGCCCGGGTGACGGTCGCGGTAATCGTCGAACGCACCGCGGATGACGGCGACGTCCGGTTCCGGTTCACTACTGCCCGAAAGCGTGACGGGCTCTTGCATCTCCACGTACCAACCGGCTGGCACAATCGCTTCGAGTGCCCGTCGCGCGCGACCAGTGGCCACGCGATGAGGAGGATTCTTGGACATTTTCTCCACCAGCACGCCTGCGAGCAATTCGACACGGTCGTCGGCGGTGAGCAAGCCTTGCTGGAGCATTTCGTGGTAGCGTTCGACGCTGATGCGCCAGATGGGCCCGAGTTCCACGGGTACGGTCGTGTTCGGAAGGGCGGCCATGCATCTATTATCCTCAGCCGCCGCCTCTAGCGCCGGTCCTGGAGCTCGAAGCTGAAGTTTTCGCCCAGATACACCCTCTTCACTTCCGGGTCCCTCCCGAGCACTTCCGGAGAGCCGGACCGGAAGATTTTGCCGTTGTTGATGATGTAGGCGCGGTCGGTGACGGCAAGCGTCTCGCGCACGTTGTGATCGGTGATCAGGATCCCGATGCCGGTGCGTTTGAGGTCGGAAATGATGCGCTGCAGTTCGAGCACCTGAATCGGGTCGATACCCGAGAACGGCTCGTCGAGCAGCAGAAAGCTGGGCTCGATCACCAGCGAACGCGCGATTTCGACGCGGCGGCGCTCGCCCCCCGACAGCGCGTACCCCTTGTTGTGGCGCACCGTCTCGAGCCCGAGCTGGTCGATGAGGCGGTTGAGACGGTCGCGCCGCTCGCGGCTCGAGATGGGCAGCGTTTGCAGAATCGCGAGCAGGTTGTTCTCAACCGAAAGCCGGCGGAAAACGCTCGCCTCCTGCGGCAGATAGCTGATGCCCCGGCGCGCGCGCTGATACATAGGCAGCGCCGTGATGTCTTCGTCGTCCACCTTCACCCGGCCCGAGTCCGGCGTGATGAGGCCCACGATCATGTAGAACGACGTCGTCTTGCCCGCCCCGTTGGGGCCGAGCAGCCCCACTACCTCGCCCTGCTTCACCCACAGCGAAACGTCGTCCACGACCTTTCGGCCGCGGTAGGCTTTCGAGATTTCAGCTGTGCTCAGGGTGCGAATCGCGGACATTTCAGGACTTCTTTCGCCGGAGCAGGCTTTCGGCGGGCTTCTTGGCGGTGCCTTCCTCTACCAGGCGGTCGTCGTTCGTGTAGTAGGTCAATTTGCGCGCTTGCGTTGTGCCTTTCAGGCTGTCGACGAATTTCGGGTCGCCTTTCTCCAGGATAATCTTCTCTTCGTCGGCGTAGAACTCGGCGTGTTCTGAAGTCCCCGTGCGCACTCGCCCGGGCGTCGTCTGCACGATGTTCACCGCGCCGTCGGCGTAGGCCTTGTCGAGCGAGGAGTCGGCGTCCTGATCCTTGAGAAAGGCCGTCAGTTCGTGCGATTTCACGTTGAGGTTGGCGCGATTCAGCACCACGCCGCCCTTGTAGACGGCCGTGCGCTCCTGTTCCGTGTAGGTCATTTCCGGAGCCCGCACGATGGTGAAAACGGCCGTCTGCTGCGGCAGCGGCTTGCCGTTTTTGTCCTTCTTGCCCTTGTCCACCAGCTGTGTCACCACGCTGCCGTTGGCTTTGAGAACGCCTTCGTCGCGGTCGATTTCGAGCTTGTCGGCCTGTATACGGTTGGCGCCCTGCCAGGCGACGGCGTTGCCTTCGTAGCGGACCAGCAGGTTGTTGTTGGACGAGGTCATGCGGTTGGCCTTGGCCTGTATGGGCTCGTTCTGATTGAGCATGGCCGAGCCCGTCTCGCCCTTCTTGTCGGGCAGGCGCGTCGAAGCGACGTGACCCTCGGCGGTGAAGTCGCCGGATTTCTGGTTGATCACGATCTGGTCCGCCGAAGCTGAACCGGTGGGGTCGGCCATCCGCGCGTTGCCGGCGAGCGTCATCAGGTTCGAAGCCTGCTCGAGCGTCGCCCGGTCGGCTTGCGCCTTGCGGTCGCCTTCCTGATAGCGGAAATTGAGCGTCTGTTCAAGACGCGATATCTGGTGGGTTTTCGGATCGAGCTCGGCGCGCAGTTCCTGGCTCGAAGTGATCGTGGGCGGCTGCGGCTTCTTGTCCTTCGGCGGATTGTCGGTGCGCGTGGCGGCTTTGACCGTGCGGAAGTTCTGCACCTGGTTGTTTGCGCCGTAGACCACCCACATCTTCTCCCCGGTAACGGTGCGGTGCAGCTGCCCGGCGCGATTAGGCATGAATTCGAGCGTGCTCGCGCCGGTGGTCTCCGCGGTGTCGATCTCCTTGCCGCCTGGCTTCATGCGCATCTCCACCGCGTCGGCTTTGAGGATCTTCGACTCCGACGGCTGAACCCCTGGTTTGGTCACCGGGTTTGAGTCCACCACTGCGTGTCCGGTGGCGAGGGCGCGTGTGAGGTGGCTCTCCTTGCCGGTGGGAGCAAAATCCATCTCGAGCGCGTCACTCCTGACGTCGGTGCGAGCCACGTCCGAAGTGGAGATCAGGTGGGCGTTGTGTTCGGCCTTGAGGCTCGAAACCTGGCCGTCGGGCGTGAACGTGATGACGCCGTTGTCGGCCTGGTATTCGACTCTCTTGCCGGGTTCGGTCTCGACGCCCCAGGGTTTCACGGATTCGACGCGCTGAAGCTTCTTGTTTTCGATGAACACCACCGACATTTCGGTGTTGAGCACCAGTCCTTCGCGCGTGAGCTTGGCGGAGGGGAACAGCACCACCTTCGATTCCTTCTCGAAATAAACCAGGCTGCCCGCTTCGATCTTGAGCGGCTTCGATTTGGGCGTCTTCGGCTTCAGGTGCAGTTCGACCGCCGAGTTCATCTTGAGTTCGCGCTTGTTGGGATCGTACTCGGCGCCCTTGCAGGTGCCGTCGCCCTTCGGAGAGCGGAACGACGTTTCGCGGTCCGTGGCGGCAACCCCGGTTTTCGTCTCGAACTTCACGCCGGAACTCACCACCTGCACAAACCGGTCGCTTTCGGCTTGTCCCGCGGGGATACCGAGCGTGATGTGAGCCTCGCCTTCGGAGAACATGACGCCGCTCACCGTGTCGAACTGCGCCTTCTCGCTCGTAACGTGGTTGTATTCTTTACCGCACTCCCGAAATAGCTTGACGTCCACGCCCTCGAGTTCGAACGTGGACGGGTCCTTGATCTGCCGGAATGCGCGGGCATGCACTTCCACCTGCGGGCACTCGCCGCTGTTCTTCGAAAAAACCCAGCCCTTGGCCGTGGCTTCAATGCCGCTCGGCAGCGGTTGAACCGCGCTGGCCGCCTTGGGAGCGGAGGTCAGGCGGGCATAGTAGACCGAGCCTACTGCGGCGACGACGATGATGAAAGCGGCAGCGATCAGCCACTGAACGTGGCGCATGCGTTAATTTACAGGATACCGCGCCAGCGCGCGTAGGGACTCGTTATAAGGGGCCCGCGCAACGCCATGTTCCGTGATAATGGCGGTGACGTATTGCGCAGGCGTTACGTCGAAAGCGGGATTGGCCACCGCGATGCCTTCCGGGGCCACTTGCACGCCGAATACCTCGGTGACCTCGCGCGCCGCGCGTTCTTCGATGGGAATCTGCGCCCCGGAAGCGAGCGTCAGATCGAAGGTGGAAATCGGCGCCGCGACGTAGAACGGGACGTTGTTCTCTTTGGCGAGCACGGCCACCGAATAGGTGCCCACCTTGTTGGCCACGTCGCCGTTTGAGGCGATGCGGTCCGCGCCCACCACCACGCAGCCGATGCGCCCGGAGCGGAGAAAGTGCCCGGCCATGTTGTCGGTGATGAGCGTGGTGGGAATGTTGTCCTGCTGCAGTTCCCACGCCGTGAGCCGCGCGCCCTGCAGAAAGGGCCGGGTTTCATCGGCGAAGACGTCGATCTTTTTGCCCGCCGCCACGGCGGCGCGGATCACGCCCAAGGCTGTCCCGTAGCCGGCGGTAGCGAGCGCTCCGGCGTTGCAGTGGGTGAGCACGGTCTTGCCGTCGGGGACAAGCGGCGCGCCGTTGGCGCCCATGGCGCGGCAGATCGCGATGTCTTCCTCTTTGATGCGCTGCGCCTCGGCGATCATCGTTGCGGCCACTTCTGCCCGCGGACGCCCGTTGAGCGAAGCGTGAAGTTTCGACATCCGGTCGATCGCCCAGAACAGGTTGACCGCGGTGGGCCGCGTCTTGCCGAGCGTATCGCAGACAGTCGCGAAATCCGCCCCTTCGATGACGCCGAGCGCCACGCCCATCGCGGCAGCCACCCCGATGGCGGGAGCGCCGCGGATGACCATGGTCTTGATCGCGTCCGCTACCTGGCGGTAATCGCGGCAGGTCGCATAGACGGTTTCGCGGGGCAGGCGGGTCTGGTCAATCATGACCACCGTGTTGTCGATCCAGTCGATTGTTTCAACCATGAGAATTTATCCGAGTTCGCCGCTCACCACGGCGTAGGCAAAGACGGTGAGATTGTAGGCGCTGTGCATGGCCGCCGAAGCGAGCGTGGAGCCGGTCCACTGGCGGACGATGCCGAAGATCACTCCGGTGAAGGTGACGAGCACGATGGGTTGCCAGAGCCACCCGTATTGCGGTCCGTGCATCAGTCCGAAGGGCAGCGCCGCGAGCAGAATGCCTAACGGGATGCCGAACGTCCGGCTGAACAGCGGCATCATGAACCCGCGGAAAACCAGTTCCTCGACAAACGGGCCGAGCAGGACGCTGAATACGCCGAACAGGAATATGGATCCCTGGCCATGCAGCAGTTTGCGAAACGGCGTGTCGATGAGCGGCGTGCGCAACAGGGCGCCGAGGAAGCCGACGGTGATGGCGAGCAAAGGTCCGGCGGCCAAAGCCACGATCAATCCGCGCCGCGGGTAAAACCAGGCCAGGCCCTGAGGCAGCGATTCGTCGAAGTAGCGGACCTTCAGGACGAAGTAAAAACAACAGATCCAGAGCAGGTAAAACAGCAGTTGTCCAACCCACACTCGAATGCTTTGCGGGTACAACTGCGCCACTCCGAGGCCGGCAACCAGGCAAGGGAAGATCAGTCCGGCAAGGATCAGCAGGTCGGTATAGTTCCAGAACGGGACCCGTGTTTGCCGGATAGGGTTCATCATGCTTCGGTCTCGATGAGCAGCGCGGCCAGCAGCGGCAGCATGATTTCGTGGTGGCCCGTGATCTGGTGGCCGTGCCCTTGCGCGCCCGAGTGCGGACGCTCGAGCACGTTGACGCGAGGCCGGTAGTGCTGTAGAAAATCGAAGTTCGCGGTGGTGAAGCCGGCAAGCGTGTGGCCCAGGTTGCGAACCGCGCTCACGGCCTTGAGGAACACCTCGGGCAGCACCACGGCGGACCCGCAGTTGAGGTAAACGCCGCCGTCGTTCAGGCCGGCGGCGAGGGAGCAGAACAGGCGGAAATCGTGGTGGGTGGCCGCCCCGATCATCGCCGGGTTCGCGGCCGGGTGTGTGTGGGGCGTATCGGTGCCGATCGCCACGTGGACCGTCACCGGCACGCGCGCCTCGTACGCTTCGCGGAGCAGGCTGGGGTGAGTGGTTCCGGCCAGCGCGCGGCCGAGCGCTTCACCCAGTCCTTCTTCGGCGGTGAGGGCCTGGTTCATCAGGCGGCCCGTCTCCTCGGCTGAGCCGAAGCGGCCATCGGGCAGTACGGCTTCCACATCTTCGCTGGTGTGTCCGGCGATGGCGATTTCGAAATCGTGGATCGAGGCCGCGCCGTTCATCGCGAAGGCCGAGACGTATCCCCGCCGCATCAGGTCGGTGAGGACCGGGGCGAGGCCGCATTTCACCACGTGTCCGCCGAGTCCCCAGATGATGGCGCGCTTGCGGTGCCGAGCTTCGTGAATGGCGGCCACCACAGCGCGCAGAGAGTCGGCGGCGAGCAGGCGCGGCAGGCCGTTGAGCCACTCGCCGAAACCCGAGTAAGGCCGGGCGAAGTGCTCCACGGTGACCTTGCCGCCGCGTTCGGCGATTCCGACCGTCTTGAGGCTCGAAAAGTCGATCGGTTCGACGTCGTATCTAGCCACGGAGTGCCCTTTCGATCGCTCGGGCGGTGTGGCTCTTGCGGCTCTTGATGATCTGCTCCGGCGGACCGCAGGCGACGATGTGGCCGCCCCGTTCTCCACCCTCGGGGCCGAGGTCGATAATCCAATCCGCGGACTTGATGACGTCGATCTGATGTTCGATGACCACGACCGTATTCCCCAGGTCGACCAGGCGTTGAAGAACGTCGAGCAGGCGGCGGACGTCTTCAAAGTGCAAGCCCGTGGTCGGCTCATCCAGGATATAAAAGGTTCGGCCCGTTTGACGTTTCGAGAGTTCCTTGGCCAGTTTGATGCGCTGGGCTTCGCCTCCGCTCAGCGTGGTCGAGGACTGGCCGAGATGGATGTAATCGAGGCCGACGTCGTGGAGCGTCTGGAGCTTCGGGAAAATCTGAGGGATGTTTTCCAGTAGTCCGAGTGCCTGCTCCACCGTGGAATCGAGCAGGTCGGCGATCGAGCGCCCCTTGAATTTCACCTGCAGCGTTTCCGAATTGTAGCGGCGTCCGCGGCAGATATCGCAGGTGACGTACACGTCGGGCAGGAAATTCATCTCGATGCGCTTGAGGCCGTCGCCCTGGCAGGCTTCGCAGCGCCCGCCCTTGACGTTGAAGCTGAAGCGCCCGGGTTTGTAGCCGCGCTCGCGCGATTCSGGCAGCATGGCGTAGAGATCCCGAATCGGCGTGAACAGCCCGGTGTAGGTGGCGGGGTTGGAGCGCGGCGTGCGGCCGATGGGCGACTGGTCGATCTCGATGACCTTGTCGATGAACTCGAGCCCCAGCATCTCGTCGTGAACGCCCGGAGCGTCGTGGGCGCCGTAGATTTCGCGGGCCAGTTTCTTGTACAGAATGTCGTTGACCAGCGTCGACTTGCCGCTGCCGCTCACGCCCGTCACGACGATGAACATCCCGAGCGGAAATTCGACGCTGACGTTTTTCAGGTTGTGCTCGCGCGCGCCGTGGATGATGAGCGAGGATCCGTTGCCCTGACGGCGGATTTGCGGGGGCGCGATGACGCGCGCGCCGCTCAGGTATTGGCCGGTGAGGGAGTCGCCGTTCTTTTCGATCTGCTTGGGGGTCCCTTGCGCGACCAGGGCGCCGCCCAAACGTCCCGCCCCGGGCCCGAGATCGATCACGTAATCGGCGCGCTCGATGGTCTCCGCGTCATGCTCCACCACCAGCACCGTGTTGCCCAGGTCGCGGAGTTGCGTGAGGGTTTCGAGCAGCCGCTCGTTGTCGCGCGGGTGAAGACCAATCGAAGGCTCGTCGAGCACGTAGAGCACGCCCCGCAGGCGCGAGCCGATCTGAGTGGCCAGGCGGATGCGCTGGGCTTCGCCGCCCGACAGCGTGGCCGAGGAGCGGTCGAGGCTCAGGTAGTCGAGTCCCACGGCGGCCAGAAACTGCAGCCGGCTGCGGATTTCTTCAACCACGCGGGCGGCGATGGCGTGTTCCCGCGGCGTCAACTCCCAGTTCTGAACGATCGGCAGGATCGATGCGACGGATTTCGACGTGAATTCCGCAATTGAGACGTCCTTCACGCGGACCGCGAGGCTCGAGGGCTTCAGCCGTTTGCCGAGGCAGGCGGGGCACATCGACGGCGACATGTAGACCATCAGGTATTCGCGATAGCCTTCGCTCACCGAATCGAAAGTGTTCTGGAGCATCTTGAGGATGCCCTCGAAAGCGCCGCTGCCTTTCATGAGAATCGTGCGCGCGCGTTCGCTCAACTGGTCGTAGGGCTTCGAGAGGTCGATGCGGAATTTCGACGCGGCCTCGCCGACCACCGTCGCGGTGTAACTCGAACTGCCCCCCGGCCCGAGACCGCCGTCGAGCAGCGGCTTGGAGCGGTCGACGATGATCTTGGCTTCGTCAAAACTCCATTTGTTGCCGAGTCCGTTGCATTCCTCGCACGCGCCGAAAGGGCTGTTGAAGGAGAACGAGCGCGGCTCGAGTTGCGGGACGTTGGTGCCGCAGTCGGGGCAGGCGAGTTTCTGCGAAAACAGCCGTTCGGGACCGTTCACGACCGCGACGGCGACCAGGCCGTCGGCGAGTTTGACGGCCGTTTGAATGGAGGCTTCGAGCCGTGTTTCGACGCCGGGCTTGATGACCAGGCGGTCGACCACCACCTCGATCGTGTGATTCTTGCGCCGGTCGAGCACGATGTCGTCGTCCAGGTTGCGCAGAATGCCGTCGATTCGGGCGCGGACAAAGCCCTGGCGCTGAAGTTTCTCGAGATCTTTCTTGTACTCGCCCTTTCGGCCGCGCACCACCGGGGCCAGAATCATGACGCGTTCGTCGCGCCCCATGTCGAGCACCTGCTCGTAAATCTGGTCGGCCGACTGTCGCGACACCTCGATGCCGCAGTTGGGGCAGTGCGGAATGCCGATGGAGGAGTAGAGCACCCGCAGGTAGTCGTAGATTTCCGTGACGGTGCCCACCGTGGAGCGCGGGCTGCGGCTCGTGGTTTTTTGCTCGATCGAGATGGCGGGGCTGAGCCCGTCGATCGAGTCCACCTCGGGCCGTTCCATCTGGTCGAGAAACTGGCGCGCGTAGGGCGACAGGGTTTCTACGTAACGGCGCTGCCCCTCGGCGTAGATCGTATCGAAGGCCAGCGAGGATTTGCCGGAGCCCGACAATCCGGTGATTACGGTGAAGGTATTGCGGGGGATCTCAACGTCGATGTTTTTGAGATTATGCTGGCGGGCTCCATGGACGGTGATACGGTCAAGCATGAGGGTTGCGGGGGGTTCAATTCATGGTAGCGCGGGGGTGCGTTCAGTCGCTGATCGGCGCGCGGGGGCGCGTCTTGCAACCCGTTAGTCCACCGCCACTTTCGCCACCACCGGACCCGTGGTCGGACTGGTTACCGTGCCGATTTTGATCGTCACCGGCAACGCGTCCCCGCTGATGTGCGCTCCCGGCACTCTCAGATTAATCTGATAGAGCCCGACGAAGCCCGGCGTCAGCCCGCTCCAGTCCACAATGATGCCCGCTTCCTTGTAGCGCGGGTCGCCGAAGAAAACCTCCACCGTGTCGGTCACCGCCAGCGGCGAAGTGGGCGAAGGACTGCCCGCCGTCACCGCCCCGCCTTTCGTCGGCCCCAGCCCGAGCGCGTACATCACCAGAGGCTCGTCCCGATGCGCCGGATTGTCCTTGGTCACCGCCGTTCCGTCCTGATGGAAGATCGCCGCCTGCCCGGAGTTCGGATCCACCAGCACCGCCGGCGCATACTTGGTCACCGCCACCGTCTGCGGCGAACTCGCGGCCTTCTTGTTGATCGACCGCACCACCAGTGGATAGTTGCCAGCCGCCAACCCCGGCGGCACCTGGGCATTAATCTGCCCGTCTGAAGCCATGAACAGCGGCAGCGGGTTGTTGTTCAACGTCACGCAAACCCCGCCCAGAATGGTCGGCAGCGGCACCGACGACGCCTGCTCGCTCGCCGCCATCCCGCGCCCGAAAATCGAAACCAGCCCGTTCGGCGCAATCGCCGTCTGATAGCTCGCCGCGTTCACCGTGCCCTTCGGCGCCACCACCGGACGTTCCGACGCCGGAATCGGATCGAGCGGAATAATGCTCAACCCGCTTTGCGTAATCATGTACGCGGTCGTGCCCGCTGTATCCACCGCCATCAACCGGCTGTCGATGGTGGCCGCGCGCCCCGTCAACGCCTGCGTCGTCGGACCTTCGAGCGCCGCCACCGAGCGCATCGTATTTCCGCTCGCCACATCCACCACTTCGAATGTCCCCGGATCCGGCGCCGTATTCCCGTTCACTCGCGGCTGCTGCGAATACCGCACGAAATTGGCGCCGCCCTGCGCCGCCACCGCCCCCACCGGAATCGCCGTCGCCGCCGTTGTCGTCGCGCCCGGAATCGAAGGCGGTGCGCCCACCGGGCTCAGCGCCTCGTTCAACACGTACCCGTTCACCAGGTAATACCGTCCGCCCGGACCCGCGCCCACCGGACCCACATACCCCGATTGATTCCCCGAGTAAATCTGCCGCCCCTGGATGAAATCGTCCACCAGCGCGTCGTAGAGATAAACGAATCCATTGCCCGACGCCACGATGATCCGCTCGCCCTGCGGCGTCGCGGCCATGCCGCGCGGAGCTGCAATCGGCAGCGGCAGGCCCGCCGCGCTCGTTCCGATAATCTCGCTCGGCCCCCGCGGCACCGCCTGGTTGCCGATGATCCGCCACAACTGCCCCGTGCTCGAAATGAACATCGCCCCGCGCTGGCTCGCCGCAATCACCGACGGCGTCACAATCGCCAGGTTCGTGTTGATCGGAATCGGCGGGAACACCACTTTGTCCACCACTCTCCCTTGATCCGGATCCACCATGCTGATGCTCTCGCCGCCGGTGTTCACCACGTACAGCGTGTTGCCGTCCGGTGTCAGCGCCAGCGACCGCGGCAGTTGCCCCACTTTGATCGGCGCCGTAAATTGCCGGGAACGGATGTCGAACACCTCTACCCGGTTCTGTCCGCTGTTGGCGATGTACAGCCGCTGCCGCCGCGCGTCGTACACCATGTCCACCAACGCTTCGTTGTCTGAAATGTTGGTCGCCACCGGGATGATGTCGCCCCGCGATTCGGCGTTCCGGCTGTTCTGGTAAATCCGGACCCGGTGCGGAATGTTGATCGCCTGCGGCGATTGCACCAGCAGGTCGTGCGAAGGATTTGCGGTGCCGAGAGTGCGCGCCGCCGCCGGATTGAAGGTCACATCGAATCCCGGGCCGTCCGATGTGTTCACGTTGCGAACGGTCGGCTGTGTGTTCGTAATCGCGCCGCCGATCGTGATGCCCCCCGGCAGAATGATGATGATGCCGCCGCCCGGGTTACCGCCGCCCGGTCCGCCGATACCGCCGATGCCGCCCGGCCCCGTCGCCGTGTACTGCAAAACCTGCGCCGTCGCCGTGTAGTTGCCGCGCCCCGCGTTGCGCGCCAGCACCCGCGTGGTCCGCTGATTCGCCGTCACGCCGCATTGATCGCTCGCCAGCACCGAGACGTCCGTCGCCGGCACGACAATCGGAAACTGATTCATCGTCGACAGCGGAATCGTCATAAAGCCCGATTCCGACAGCGCGTAGATGTTCCCGCCGTCGCGGCTGATCACCATCTTCCCCGTCAGGTTTTCCGGCAGTTGCAGCCCCAGGTTGATCAGCAGGTTGTCCGGGTCGCTCATCATCAACTGCGACACGTTCGGACGCGCCGGCGGATTCTGTACCGGCGATATGTCGAATCCTGCGTACAGCGTCTTGCCGTCCGGCGCGAACACGCTCCCGCCCTGCGCGCTCTGCGTGTTGAAGTTCGTCCCCGGCGCGATCGGATACGGCGAGTTCGCCAGGTTCTGCTGCGCGACTACCGCCAGCGTCGACGTGTCGAACAGCGTCAACCCCGCCATGAAAGTCGCCCCGTCCGGCGCAACCGTGATCACGCTCGATGCGTTCGCCACGCTCCGGCTTCGCAACACCGTCGCCGACGAAACTTCGTAGACGAACACCGTCCGCGTCGTCGCGTTCGGCAGGTTCACTCCCATGATCAACCGCCCGTCGCTGCTCGACGCCAGTTGGCTCCGGCTCGCCAGGTACGGCCGCGAAGACGGCGGCGGCAGCGTCGGAGGCGTCGGAGAAGGAGGAGTAATCGGAATGTCGATCACCGATGGCACGCCGCCCTGCGCGTTCGGATCGTACAGCAGCAGCACGTTGGTTGCGTTTCCCGCTCCCGTGCCGATCGTCGAAATCAGCACCCGCTCGTCGCCGCCCACCGCCACTCCCTCCGGCCGCGCCGCCAGCGACACCCGTACCGTCAGCTTCATCGAATCCAGGTCGATTACGTTCAACGACGATGCGTCGTAGCTCGTCACGTATAGAACTTTGCCGTTCCGCGACATCGCGCACGAAATCGGCGTCCCGTCCGTCGAAATCGGAGTCAGAAAACGCTTCTGCGCGAGCGAGTACACTTCCACTCGCGACAGGCTCGTGTTCACCAGGTAGAGCCGCCCGCGGGCCTCGTCCAGAGCCAGGTCCGCCGCTCCGCCCACCAGCGGAACCGCTGTCCCGAACGTAGCCGCTGAAAGCCCGCTCAGCAACACCCCAGCCGCGATCGCACAACGCAACAAAAACATCGGTATTTCAGTATAACCCCGCTATTTCAGCCTTGTTGCGCCTTCTTCCGCCCTCAACGCACCGTCGGATACCGGATCCCCAACTGCTCCAGATAGGTGTCGTACTTTGACGGATCGTAATAGAACTTCTTCATTTCGGGCCGGTACTTGTCCATGATTTTCTGGTTCAACCACAACGGCGGCTGATCGTTCGGCCTCAGAAAGCTCTGATACTTAACGTCTTTCGTCTGCACCTTGTCGAAGTACTCGTGCGCCTTCCCGACCAGCTCCGGCTTCATCAGCAGGTCGAGCATCGTCAGCGCCTGCGCCTTCGCGCCCGCCAGCACGCCCTTGTGCGCAATCGGCGTCGCCATCGAAATCGCGTTCGCCCAGTTATGCCCCGGACCCGCCTGTATGTTCGCCGGATACCGCAGCGTGATCGTCGGCACCACCCACGAAATATCACCGATATCGTCCGACCCGCCGCCCGTCGGACCCACGTTCCCGCCCTCGCCCTCGTCCTCGTTCGTCTCCCGCGGCGCCCGCAGTTCGTTCACCTTCGTCCGCAGTCCCCGCACCGGCACCTTCAACTCCGTCTGCACCGCTTTCGCCAGCTTCTGGTCGTCCTCGGACCATTGCGGCATCCCGACCTTCTTGATGTTCTCGTACATCGCCTCCGCAATCGGCTTGTTGAAGTGCCCGGACCACGCGCTGCCGAGCAGCCGCGACGTGTACTCCGTGTCCGTCATCAGCGTCGCCGCCTTCGCCATGTTGTCCCCGATCCGCCACAGGTCCATCGTGTGCGGATAATCGGCTTCGCGGAAGTAGTACCAGACCGACGCGTTCTGCGGAACCACGTTCGGCTGATCGCCCCCGTTGGTGATCACGTAATGCGACCGCTGTGCCAGCCGCAGATGTTCGCGCCGGAAGTTCCAGCCCACGTCCATCAGCTCCACCGCGTCCAGAGCGCTACGCCCCCGCCACGGCGCCCCCGCCGAGTGCGCGCTCTCGCCTTTGAACATGTACTCCACCGACACCATGGCGTTGCCGCCGCCCCCGCCGTACGACACCCCGAAGTTCGCCGCCACGTGAGTGAACAACACCGCGTCCACGCCCTTGAATAGTCCCGCCCGCACAAAAAACGCCTTCGACCCCAACTGTTCTTCCGCCACGCCGGGCCACAGACGGATGGTGCCGGAAAGGTGCTCCCGCTCCATCACCTTCTTTACTGCTAGCGCCGCCAGTATGTTCAACGGCACACCCGAGTTGTGACCCTCGCCGTGCCCCGGAGCGCCCTCGATCAGCGCTTCGTGCCACGCCACTCCCGGCTTCTGCGATGCCTGCGGAATGCAGTCGATGTCCGAGCCCAGCGCGATCACCGGCTTGCCCGAGCCCCACGACGCCATCCACGCCGTCGGAATCCCCGCCACGCCGCGCTCCACCTTGAACCCTTCTTTCTCGAGAATCGACGTCAGGTAGCGTGACGTCTCAACTTCTTGAAAGCCCAGTTCGGCGAAGCTGAACACCGAGTCCACCATCACCTGCGCCTGCTTGCGCATCTGGTCGAGTTGCCCCATCAGGTCGGCCTTCAGCGAAGCTTCGCGCTCCGCTGAAACGCCGCTTTGCGCGGCCGCGAGTCCGGCTGCGAGTGTTGTGAGAAGAATCAGGCGAATCATGGTTGATTCGCCATTATGGACGTCTTGTCCCCTTTGCCGCAACAGCCCCTAGAGAAACTTGCGCGCCATCGCCTGCCACCATGGCCAGTCGTGACCCGTGCCGTCGCGCCACACGTCCAGCCAGTGCGGAATGCCCTTGCCGTCGAGGATCCCCGCCATGCGCTCGTTCTCCGCCAGGCAGATGTCGTTCTCCCCCGTTGCCAGCACAATCCGCATGGCGCGAATCCGCTCCAGGTACCACGCGTCCGTCAGGTTGGCCATGTAGTCCGGCGGATTGTTGAAGTAGCAGTGCTCGTCGTAGTAGCCGCCGAGAAACTGCTTGATGTCCGCCGCCCCGCCCATCGACACGCACCACGACACGATATCCGGATGCCGGAACGCGAAGTTCAGCGAATGATACCCGCCGAATGAGCACCCCGTCACCCCCAGGTTCGAACGGCTGCCCCGGTTCGCGATGAACGGCAGCACTTCCTCCATCAGGTAGCCTTCGTACGCCTCGTGCCGCAGCACCCGGTCGCGCGGGTGGATCGCCTTGTTGTACCAGCTCTCGGCATCCACGCTGTCCACGCAGAACGCCTGCAATCGCCCGCTCTCGTACTTCTCCGCCACCGCCCCGATCATCCCGCGGTTCTCGTAGTCGTAGAAGCGCCCCATCGACGTCGGAAACACGATCAGCGGCGCGCCCCCGTGTCCGAACACGAGCAGCTCCATGTCCCGCCCCAGGCGCGGGCTGTACCATTTGTGATATTCGCGATTCAAAGCTTGAGTAGCGCCCGCAGCCGCTTGGTTTGCACGCGGCTCACCGGGATCTCCGTCTGTTTTTTGTCGTCCATCTTGAGCTGATAGCTCGACTTGAACCATGGAATCACTTCCCGAATCCGGTTGATGTTCACCAGAAACGACCGGTGTACCCGCCAGAACGTGTCCGGATCCAGGTTCGACTGCAATTCCTCGATCGTCCGGTAATTCGACTGCCCTTCCACCGCCGTCGCCACAATCGTGATCAGCCCGTCGTCGATCGTCGCGTACACGACGTCGTTCGCATCCACGATGAAGTTGCGGCTGTTGGCCCTCACCAGCAGCTTGGTGCGCTGCGCCGGCGGCTTTACAACCGGCTGCGGAAACGCCTCCATCGGACGCGCGCGTTCGGCAATCACCCGCCGCGCCCGGTCCACCGTTTGCGCCAGCCGGTCTTTGTCCACCGGCTTCAGCAGGTAGTCCATCGCTTCGAGCGAAAAAGCCTCAACCGCGTATTGATCGAACGCCGTCGCCAGAATGAAGTAGGGTAGGGGTACGTTGCGCTCCCGCAACTGTCGGATCACCGTCAGTCCGTCCATCCCCGGCATCTGCACGTCCATGAACACCAGGTCCGGTTCAAACGACTCGATCAGCTTCGCCGCCTCGATCCCGTTCGACCCGGTGGCCAGAATCTCGATGTCCGCGTATTCCTTCAGCAGGTAAGCGAGCTCGTCCGCTGCCAGGCGCTCGTCGTCGACAATGATCGCGCCGATCGTTGCCGTCGCCTTCGCCCCCGCGGCCTGCCCCATCCACTGCCCCATGAATTGCTAGTATAGCGTTTTGCGCGTTCTCATCATCGGCGGCACGCTCTTCATCGGCAAGCATCTGGCTGCCGCGCTACAGGCCGCCGGACACGAAATCTCCGTCCTCCACCGCGGCGATTCTTCCCGCCTCTCCCCCGGCATCCGGAGCCTCCAGGCCGACCGCAACGACCCCGACGCCGTCGCCCGCGCCCTCTCCGGCCAACGCTTCGAAGTCGTCTTCGACAACGTCTACGATTGGCAGCGCGGCACCACCGCCGACCAGGTCGCCGCCACCGCCCGCGCCTGCGATTCCGATGCGCTCGAACGCTACGTCTTCATGTCCAGCGTCGGCGCCTTCGTCCCCGGACTCGACCTCTCCGACGACGCTCCCCTCGTCCCCGACGATTGCCCCGAACTCTACCCCCGCAACAAGGCCATGAGCGAACGCGCCCTCTTCGCCATGTCCGGTTTTCCCGCCGTCACCCTCCGCCCGCCTTTTGTGTACGGCCCCGAAAATCCCTTCAACCGCGAGCAGTTCTTTTGGGACCGCCTCTCGCGCGGTCTCCCCCTCGAAATCCCCGAGGATGGCTCGCGCCTCATGCAATTCGTCTACGTCAAGGACATCGTGTGGGCCGCTCTCCGCATTCTCGAGCGTCCCGCCGCCGTCGGCCGCGCCTTCAACCTCGGCAACGCCGAAGCCATCTCCCAGGTCGACGCCGTTCGCGCCATCGCCCGCGCCACCCATGCCGAACCCGAAATGATCTTCAAGCCTCGCGGACAGGCCGAGTTCGCCGAATACTTCGACCTCCCGCCCATCACCATGCGCATCGACGCGGCCCGCCAGGTGCTCGGCTTCGAGCCAACCAGCTTCGCCGCCGGACTTCAGGAGACCTACGATTGGTGGCGCTCGCGCCGCTCCTGACCTTCGTCGCCGCGCCTTCCGCCGTCGCCGCCGCGCTGGTGTGGACAACCCGCCCCGTCGACCCCGTCGCCTGGCGCGCCGCCCGGCGTTGCCGTTCCTGGGCCGTCCTCGCCCTCATCGCCATCGCCGTCACCGCCGCCTTCTCCACCGACCTCGAACTCGGACTCGCCGTCTCCGGCGCAGGCTATCTGCTGGTCCGCCTCTTGAAAGCCTTCTTCGAATGGCGCTACGCCGGCCTCCCCTCCTGGTCCCCCTGGCTCGCCCTCGCCTTAGCCACCCCCCTGACCGCCCTCGCCGTCTTCCGCTGAGCCCGGCTGGTCACTCAACTGCCTCTGGTAATCCGCTTCGTCGAAGTGCCCCTTCGAGGCGCGGACCAACCCGTTCTCCCCCATCTGCCACTCCTCGTACCCGCTGATCCGAACCGCCTTCCCCGTTCCCCCGAGGCCCGTATTCGTTCCGGTGAGCGTCCATCGGAAAATCACGCGGTCCGCCTCCACCTTCAGCTCGTCCATCGCAACAACCATGTCCGGAAAAGCCGTCATGAACGATTGCGCGGCGGCTGTAATCGCAGCCCGTCCCACCGACGGAGCCCCGCCGTTGATCTGAAGCGAGCCGTGCTCGTCGAAAAACTCAGCCACGCTCGCCGCCTTCTGGCTGCACCACGCCTGGGCGTACCGCGCTCCAAAATCGTTCAATTCCGCGTCATTCATCGCGTTCCTCCCGGAGTTGCAAACATACCACGGCCATCGCGATATCCTATTCAGGCAGTCCATATCAACTCCGAAAGGAATGACAAGCCACGTGAACTCCCGACTAGCGCTTCTTGCTGTGCTGACCCTCACCCTTTTCCTCTCTGCCTGCGCCCCGCAGGCCGGCGGTGACCCTGCCGCCGCCGCCGCGGCCATTCAGGCCGCCGACGAGCAATGGTCCGCCGCAGCCGGAAAGAAGGACCTCGAAGCCACCCTCGCCTTCTACGCCGCCGACGCCGTCCTGCTTCCTCCCAACGCGCCCATCGCGAAAGATCCGAAGTCGATCCGCGAAAACTGGGTCCCGCTGCTCGGCCCGAACACCTCCATCTCCTGGAAGGTCTCCAAGGTTGAGGCGGCCAATTCCGCCGAACTCGGCTATGTCTACGGAACCTACTCGCTCACCCTGCCCGATCCCCAAAGCGGATCGCCGGTTTCCGACACCGGAAAGATGGTGGAGGTCTGGAAGAAGCAGCCCGACGGCAAGTGGAAGTGCATCGTCGACACCTTCAACTCCGACCTGCCCCCCGCCCCGCCGCCGGAATCCAAGAAGTAAATGCAATCCATCCGGTTCATCGACCGCGACGAAGTCTCCCGCCGCCTCACCTACGACCTCTGTATTCCGATCGTGCGCGAGGCCATGATCGCCTTCTCACAAGGCCAAACGAAACAACTCCTCCGCTCCATCCTCTGGCTTTCGGATCACCGCGCCTTCGGCGTCATGCCCGGCGCATTGGGTGAACATGCCCCGTTCGGCGCCAAACTGATCTCCGTCTTTGCCGGGAATGCCGAACGGGGCATCCAGTCCCATCAGGGCTTGGTCGTCCTGTTTGACCCCCTCTCCGGTGCCCCCGTCTGTGCCGTCCATGCCGGTGAGGTCACTGCCATCCGAACCGCCGCCGCCAGCGCCGTCGCCACCGCCGCCTTGGCCCGCCCTGACGCTCGCCGCCTCGCCCTCATCGGATGCGGCGAGCAGGCGTCCACTCACCTCCGCGCCATCGCCAAAGTGCGCGATCTTGAGTCCGTCACCGTGTGGGGACGCTCGCCGGACCGTGCCCGCGCTTTTGCCGGACGCCATCAACCCGGCTTTCCGACCCCCATCACCGTTGCCGCGACCGTTCCCGAAGCCGTCGCCCATGCCGATGTCATCTGCACCGTAACCGCGGCAGCCGAACCGGTCCTCAAAGGCCAGTGGGTTCGCCCCGGTGCCCACGTCAATGTGGTCGGCTCCAGCTACGCCGGTCCCGCCGAGGTGGATAACGAGCTCGTCGCCCGCTCCCGCTTCATCGTCGATAGCCGTGAAGGCATTCTCCGCCAGGGCGCCGAGTTTCTCCGCGCTAAAGAAGCCGGCCTGATCGGCGACGACCACATCGTCGCCGAAATCGGCCAGGTACTCGCCGGCGAAGTAGAAGGCCGCCGCTCCCCCGCCGAAATCACCATCTACAAATCCATCGGCCACGTCGTTCAGGACTTGGCCAGCGCTTGGGCCCTCTACTCCCAGCCCGCGTAGACCTCGTCTCAGTCCGCTACATTGCCCGGCCGCCGCTCAGCGATGTGCCACAGCACCCCCGACGGATCCACCACGAACGCAACCCGCAGGCCCCAGGGCTGAAGCGCAGGCGGTTTGGGCTTTGGTACGCCGAACCGGCCCGGCAAATCGAGCCCGTCGACGTGGCTCCACCAGGAGTCAAGATCGTCCACCATCAACTGCATCATGAAATTCTCAGCCCACTCTTTTTCAAAACGGTTCTGCAGGATGAAACGGCTGGTTCCAATGCCGAAGATGGCCACGTCGCCGTCCAGCAACTTCTCGAAGCCCAGCGCTTCGTAAAAACGTTTGCTCAACGCAAAGTCCCGCGCCGGTACGAATGGCCGCGCCGATTCACTGCCCGATGAAAGGCTCATTCCGCCTCATTCTCCCACCCGTCCTCCGGCCGAGTGTTGTCGAGCGCTTCGCGATCTCCAAGGTACAATCGTTTCCACGCACTATGCCTCTGTCCGTAGGAATCCGTCTCGGACCCTATGAGATTCTCGCCCTCCTCGGCGCGGGTGGGATGGGCGAGGTGCTGTCTCTTATACACATCTAGATGTGTATAAGAGACAGCACTATGCCTCTGTCCGTAGGAATCCGTCTCGGACCCTATGAGATTCTCGCCCTCCTCGGCGCGGGTGGGATGGGCGAGGTGTACCGGGCTCGCGACACGAGGCTGAAGCGCGAAGTCGCACTCAAAATTCTTCCCCCGGACGTGGCGAAAGACCGCGGGCGTCGCGAACGATTCGAGTCTGAGGCGCGTGCCATCGCCGCGCTCAACCATCCCAACATCGTGGCCATACACGACGTGGGAGAAGAAGACGGCGCCATGTACATCGTCACGGAGTTGATCGACGGCGCTCCGCTAAAGGGCGAGTTTCCTCTACGAAAGATTCTCGACTACGCGGTGCAGACCGCCAACGGACTGGCCGCCGCGCACGCCGCCGGTGTCGTGCACCGGGACCTGAAGCCGGACAACATCTTCCTGACCCGCGACGGACGGATCAAGATTCTCGACTTCGGCCTGGCCAAGATGCATTCGCGCGGGGTCGCCGCAGCCGCCGAGACGCTGACGGTTCAGACCGAACCGGGTGCGGTGATGGGGACCGTGGGCTACATGTCGCCGGAGCAGATCCGTGAGCGCGACGCCGATGCCCGGTCCGATCTCTTTAGCCTCGGCGTGGTTCTCTATGAGTTGTTCAGCGGGCGCCGCGCCTTCCTCGGTGAGACCGCCGTCGAAACCATGACGGCCATTCTCAAGGAGGAGCTGCCCGAGTTACCCGAGACAGTACCGTCCGTGGTTCGGCAACTGCTCAGCCACTGCCTCGACAAAGATCCGGTCAATCGGTTTCAATCCGCGCGCGACTTGTCTTTCGCGCTGTCCGCGGTTTCGCTGAGTTCGAGCCAGAGCAACCCGGCGCTGCCTGTCGGGATCGATGAAAACGGCAAGGCAGCCGCCAAGGCGGCGCGGGTCAGGGCAATGGCGGGTGTGGGAATCCTCGCGGCAGCCGCGCTGGTTGCGGTTTACCTATATCGGGCGACGCCCCCGACCTCGACGCCGGCGCCCTCCTGGAGCGGAACCTTTCTCGGAGGACCCGAGATCGTAATGAATCCGCGCGTTTCGCCCGACGGCAAAATGCTGGCGTTTGCGGCATCCGTGGACGGACAGTTTCAGCTGGCGGTAATGAAGCCCGAAACGGGGAATTGGACGGTGCTGACGAGGGAGCGCGGACGCGGGTCAGTTCTGGGCATCACATGGTCGCCGGACGGCACCAGGCTTTACTTCGATCGCTCGCTGAAATCGCTCGACGTTTACAGTGTCCCCGTGCTTGGCGGGGAAGAACGCCTGGTTCTCGAGAATGCGCTCTGCCCGGAGATGCTGCCCGATGGCAGTCTGCTGGTTCTCAGGGTGAACGCCAAACGGAGACAGCAGATTCATCGATTCTGGCCGGAGAACGGAAAGCTTCAGGCTCTTCCGGCCGAACTCACTTACGATGCGCTTTCCCCGCCGCTGCGGCCATTTCCAGATGGGAAGGAAGCGGCATACGTCGGCTGGCCGATCGAGAGCGGCTCCGATCCGGTCGGGACGCTGTATGCGCTGGATCTGGCGACCGGCAAATCGCGCCGCCTCGCGCCGGGTCTCGTGATCCCGCCCAAGCCGCTCGAAATCGGGTTTCCGATCGCGACCACTCCCGACGGATCCAAAGTGTTGTTGCGCTTGCCCGCGGGAGACCTGCGAACCGTGGTGGCGATTCCTCGCAACGGAAACGGGGCGCCGGAACAGTGGCTACACCTGACCCAGGCTTTCTGGCACCTCGACGCCGGTCCCGACGGCAGCCTCTACATGGACCAGGTCTTGGAGCGGCCGGAGGCATTGCGCTTTTCGCCGCGCGGCGGCTCTCCCGAGCGGTTGATGCGCGAGATTATACTGGCGCCGGTGCTGGCGCGCGCGGATGGGAGTCTGCTCGCCTGGAGCGTCTTTGCCGGACACATGCGTCTTGCCATGGGCCGCCCCGGCGCCGGTTTGAATCCGCTTTCCGAAACACGCGAAGAGGCCGGTGTCTCCATGACGCGCCTGGGAGAGAGTTCCGTAGCTTTTCTCCTGGGGCCGCACGGCAATCGGGTGATCGCCGTCGCGTCTCTGCCGGACGGACGCATTGTCCGGCGGATTGCGGTTCCCGGCGGGGCCATCGACGATGTGGCGGCTTCGCCCGATGGGCGGCGTATCTTCTTTGTCGCGAACCAGAGCATCTGGTCGATTCCGGCCGAGGGCGGGGAAGCGAAGAAAGTTGCCGACGGTGACGGAGTGGCTGCCGGACCGGACAGTCTCACCGTGACCTCCAATACCGATGCGGCCCATCTGTTGCGCATTCCCCTTGCCGGCGGCGAGGCCGTAAGCGTTCCCATCACCGGCAGCGCGGTGCTCTCCTCGCCGAAACTGAATCCCGCGGCGGTCGGGCCGGGAGGGCGGCTTCTCGTCCAGGTGACCCTGCCGGGAATGTGGTTTTACCGCATCGCGACGATTGATCTGAACTCCGGACGCATGGAAGTGCTTCCCGCCGATTACGACGGCGACATCTGGTATCCGGGCTGGACACCGGACGGGAAGATTGTCGCGACAGGCCTGCAATATAGCTTCAGCCTGTGGCAGATGAAGCCCAAGTCGGGAAACACGCGTTGAGGCGTTAGCAAGTGCTTTTGGTGCGCGCGCGCCGCGGCCAGAAAAAAGCCGTATGGCGATAGAAGCTCACGCCGATCACCTGAGTTTGGTCTTCGCCGCCCTTGCCGATCCCACCCGGCGCGCGCACCGCATGGCACACACACCCGCTCGGCCAAACGCTCGTCGTCACCCTCCGGCGCCGCGCTCACCCTGCAAGCAGTGGCCGCGGGCGTCGAGGCTCAGAAAATTGCCCTCTACGAACCCCCTTACCTTGCAGGCGCCGGCGCCCTGTCGCTTCAGGACACCAGGACGCGCGTGCAGGCCCTCGTTTCAGCGGGCGATCGCGCTGGCGCCGTGAGATTCTTCATGACCGAAGCCTTCGGTGCGCCCCGCGCATTCGCGTTCGTGATGCCGGTGCTGATGCCGAACGCCTGGAGGAACAACAAGACGGTCGTTCACACAACGGCTTACGATCTCACCATCCTCGGCGACAGAACAGTGCTCGAGCGGCGCAGCAATGCGATCACTGTTCCTGCGCTCGTCATCGGCGGAGAAAAGAGTCCCCAGCCTCTCCGCGATGCCGTCACCGCCGTGGCCAAAGCGCTTCCGAACGGCCAGACCCGTTTTCTCCCCGGCCAGGACCACAACATCTCCGCGCCCGTCCTAGCGCCGGTGCTGGTTGAGTATTTCCGCGCGAATTAGACTCCTCGCGATTCCGTTCACCGGCGGCGCCGGCCCCAGCCCTTTAGCTGAGCCCCGCCGCCGGATCCGATCAACTTAGAGAACCAGCAAAAGCCGGTCCAGTTCCTCGAACTGCGCGCTCGCTCCAGCCGAACCCGTGCTCCCCGACGCGAGTGCCTCGTCGAGAGCCTCTTTCGAAGGATAGAGCTCGCTCACCGCCACCAGCGTCTCGCCGCCGTTCTCTTCGAACGTCACCGTCGTGACCGGGCCGCTTTCTCCTCCTTCATCGTTCGTCCACACCAGGCGCGAGCCCGGAATCACCTCGATGTACTTTCCGAAAAACGCCATCGGCTGCTCGAACGAAGGGTGACTGAACACAAAACGGTACGTGCCCCCCGTCCGTACATCCGCTTCGCAGGAAACGAAGGTCATTCCAAACGACGGCGGCGCCCACCACCGCTTGAGCAATTCGGGCTTCGTCCACGCATCGTAAACGAGGCGCGCCGGAGCGTTGAAGGTTCGCCTCACAACCAGCTCACGCTCTGACTTCCGTTCCGCTGTCGTGTCGTACCTCGGGGCGTTCACTGAGCTACCTTTTCTTTCGTCCATCGGCTCCCTCTTTCTGTTTCAAATCCTCGACAACCTTGTCCAACTGATCAAAACGTGCGGCCCAGCGCCGTCGATACCCTTCGAGCCATGCCGCTTCCTGTTCCAGTCCGCGCGCGCCGAGCCGGCAGGTCCGCACTCGCCCCACCTTCTCGGTGGTGACCAGCCCCGCCTGCTCCAACACGCCCACATGCTTCTTCATGCCCGTCAGCGTCATGCGGAACCTGACGGCCAGGTCTGTGATCGAAGCGTCTTCCCGTCCCAGTTGTTCGAGAACCCCGCGCCGCGTCGCATCCGACAGCGCCGCGAAGGAAACATCGAGGACGGTTTCTTGATACTGAACCATGCGGTTCAGTATATCAGCGCGCCGCCTCCAGGTCAAAGCGCGGCCGGTAAGCCCCATCCGTCAGCGCCACCGTCTCCGCCCAAACCCGCCGCAACAACTCGAGCGAATCCCCGAGTTCATCGCGGTTCCGCCCCGGCCGCGCCAGCACATCCGCCACCCGCCCCGCGCATTGATGGGGAACCTTGGGCAACATCCCGAGCATCCGCTCCGTGTGCTTATCGTTGAGGAAGTATTCTTCGTTCAAGGCGAAGATCGCGTGGACCAGGTAATGCCAGGCGCGTGTCATCGAGCCTGCCGCGTTAGAGACATCGGCTGCTTCGGCGAAACCTCGACACGACCACAAGGCGAACTCCGCGCCCCATAACGCCTCCTGTACGATCCTGGCCTTCAGTGCCCCCGGGTATTCCGCCACCCTTTCCTTTAAGCGCCGGATCGCACCGTCCGGGTCGAACAGCGGAACGCAGTAGTGCGTCTCCGCGAAATAAACGATGCTTCGGAACCCGTATGGCGGTTGCTGATCGAAGTCGTGCCGCCACACGCCTCGCCGCCCTTCTTCGATCACCGCGTCAACCTGCTCGAGATTCCGGTAGATCAGGTCCACCTTCGCCGCCGGCGTCTGAATCCAGGCTCCGCCATTCACCCAAGGCCCCCAGCCGTAGAGCTCGGTCACAACCGGCTCACTGCCCGGAGAACAGATCCGCCTCGCCGCCTGGCGTACTCCGGGCACATCGAGCGGAGCCGCTTCCCGGTAGTAAACCCCGATATCGACATCCGAGCCTTCCCGCCCCAATCCGCGCGCGTAGGAACCGCCCAGCACCAGCGCCGCCACGTTCCCAGCGCCCCTCAGCGCGTCGATAGCCTGATCCAGAACTCGCTGCTTCTCCGCCGGCAATTCCATAGGTTGATGAGACACCCGTCGATTATCTCCGGTCCCAGCGCCTGCTTCTCAACGGGCCGGGACCGGCGCTTGCCCAAATAGCATTCAACGCTCCCTCATCAGGCTTCGTCATAACCTTGTGCTCTCCAGGCTTTTCATCATCGTGGCCGCGTCCCTGTTCGCTTTCGCGCAATCCCCCGAGGAGAAGCGTACGATTGTCGCTCCGTTGCCGGATGAACAGATCCTCGCACCATGCGAGTACCGCCTGTATCTGCCGGAAACCGCGGCCGTCATCCAATCCGCGTGGGTGATTTTCGACCGGGGCCAGGACTATCTGCAATGGTTCCACGACCGGCGAGTCCGTGCCTTCGCCGCCGAGCATCGTCTCGCCCTGGTGATCGCCATGCACTGCCGTTCCAAAGAGCGCGAGGATATGATCGTGCTGCCGGAGAAGGGCGTCGGACGCGCTCTCTTTTCGGCGCTCGATCAGTTTGCCGCCTCCGAGCAACGCCCCGAGTTAAAAACGGTCGGCATCATTGCCATGGGATGGTCGGGCGCCGGCTCGCTCGTCGCACGCTTGGCTGGTTACCGTCCCGGACGATATGTCGCGGGCATCGCCTACGCTCCGGGCCAATACGACCCTCTCGGCATGGATACCATCGAGTTGTCCGATGAGGCGATCCGGCAGCCGCAACTGATCATCGCGAATGGCGGCGATAACGTGAACGGGACCGAACGCCCGTACGGCTACTTTCGGAAATACTACGATCTTGGCGCTCCCTGGACCTTTGCTGTCCAGAATCAGACGCCACACTGCTGTCTCCAGAACGCGCAAACGCTTATCCTCGAGTGGCTGCAGGCGGTGCTGTCGCCCGGCAACACCGGACAATACGGGTGCATCACCCCACAGCCCTCACCTGTTTTCGACGAGTGGAAGCGGCCCGTGTTCAATGCGGCGTCCAGCCGGGTAGGCCGCAGGAACAAGTGCAAGGGTCGAGACCTTCCGGCGGGACGAATGCCGTCAGCGATGTTCTCGCGCGAGTGGCTGGCATTCACAAATAGGTCCGCTCCGTTGGCCGTCTGGAAGCCGTAAAAGCCCATCCCGCAATAATTCCGCTTCACCGCGAAGCCGCGTAGCGTTTGGCCTACGCGAAACGAGTGGCGAATCGTGGTGGGTAATCGTGAAATTGCGAGAGGAATCTTGCTCAGCCTGCGAAGGCCCGAATCTGTTTCATCAAAATGAAACCATGCCGGCGCAACCGCGCCGGAACATTGCGCATCTATCGTTGAATGGGTCATTGCGCGACGGGCACAACTCTGTTCCTACTCCTCGCGGGCTGGCCTTGCATCCTCTTCGCCCAACCCGGAACCGTCGCCGGAACGGTCGTAGACCCCAGCGGATCCACCGTCGCGCGCGCTCGCGTGAAATTGATTCTCGATGACCGGGGTCCACACCAGGAAACGCAATCGGCGGAAAACGGCCGGTTCGTGTTTGAAAACGTCCCGCCCGGCTCTTTCCGCCTGTCTTTCGAGACTCGAGGTTTCACCGTCAAAACCATCGACGTCGAGCTGCGCGCCGGCCAGGCGCTCGAACTTCCGCCCACCGCTTTGGCCCTCGACGTGGTCACCTCGGCCGTCACCGTCAGCCCCAAAACGCAGATCGAAATCGCCCAGGCCCAGATTAAGGCCGAGGAACAGCAGCGGCTCCTCGGCATTCTCCCGAACTTCTTCGCCAATTACGACCGCGACGCAGCCCCGCTGATCGCCCGGCAAAAACTCGAGCTTACCGCCCGAACCTGGCTCGATCCGTCGGCTTTCGTCATCAACGGCATCATCGCCGGAGTCTGGCAGGCGCAGAACACTCATCGTGGATTCGGCCAGGGCGCCCAGGGGTACGCGAAACGCTACGGAGCGTCGTTCGCCGACTACGGCGTGGGCCTCGTCCTCGGAGGCGTCGTCGCGCCGATCGTGTTCAAGCAGGACCCCCGCTACTTCCAAAAGGCGACCGGCACTACGCGCTCACGCGTGCTCTACGCCATCAGCCGGACTTTCGTCTGCCGCGGCGACAACAAGAAGGACCAGTTTTGCTACTCGAGCTTCGTCTCCCGCTTCGGCACCGGCTTCGTCACCAATTATTTCTACCCGGCGGCCGACCGCGACAAAGCCGGCGTGATTCTCCGCAGCGCCACCTACGGCATCGGCTTCGACGCGCTCGGCAACCTGTTCCAGGAATTCGCCGCCCGCAAACTTACGCGCAAGAAAAACTAGTAAACGGGCTGCACACGCATCCCGTTCTTCAACGCCCTCTCCGTCGGCAGCGCCACGCTGTCGCCCGCCTGCAAACCATCCACCTGCGACCGCGCCGCGCTCGACACTCCCGTGCGAACCTCGCGCCAGCGAATCGCATCGCCCGCCAGCACGTACACGCCGGTCCTCCCGTTTTCGCGGCGGATCGCCGCGGTCGGAATCACCACCGCGCCTTTTACCGCCTGCGCGCGAATCTCCACGTTCACGTTCGTCCCCGGCAGCAGGTCCCGATCCGGATTGCCGATCACCAGGCTCACCTCACCCACCTGCCGTGTGCCGAGCGCCGTCACCTCCGTCGGCATGCGCTCCACCACGCCCTTCCACACGCGCCCCGGCATCGCGTCCCACGTGATGGTCACCGGCTTGCCGGCTTCAACGCGCCCCAGGTCCGGTTCATCCACGTAAACCAGCACCCGCACGCGATCCAGTTTGCCCACCGTCGCCACCAGGTCGCCCGCGTTCAGATAACCGCCCGGACGCAGGTTGAACTGATACACCGTGCCCGCGATGGGCGACCGCACCGTGGCCAGTCCGATCCGCGAACGCGCCGAGCCCACAGCCGCTTCGGCTTCCTGCAACCGCGCCCGCGCCGCCGCCACATCGGTTCGGCCCACCAGCGAGCCGCGCCGGTTCTCCAGCCCGGCTATCTGCGCCCGCGCACGCTCTACCCGATCGCGCCCCGCGCGCACTTCTTCCGCCGTTGCCGCCTGCTTCGCCGACATCCGCTCGAGCGATGCCAGTTCGCGCTGCGCCACCTCGAGTTCCTGCCGCGCGGTTGCCAGGCTGCTTTCGAGGGTGGAAATGTCGCTCGTTCGCCCGCCCTGTTCGAGCGACTGCAACTCGGCCTGCGCCTGCGCTGCCCGCGCGTTTGCCGCGCTCAGGTCGCTCTGTGCCGCCCGCGCCGCCAGTTCCACCAGCGCCGCGCCCGCGGCGATCTCCTGTCCCTTGGCCACCAGTGTTCGCGACACCGCTCCCGCCGTCTCCGAATGCACTTCCGCCCACTCGAACGGCTGCACCTTCCCGTTCGTCGAAAGCGTGCTCACAATGTCTTCGAGCGCCGCGCGCGCAAACGGAATTTCGGGCGGCGTGGATCGTTGCCGGACGGCGAAAAAGAAAATGGCGGCACCCGCCGCCAGGGGCAGGCCGAACAAAAGCAGTCTTCTCAACTGGACTCCATCACCATGGACGCATCAGGAGCGCGGAAGGGCGCAATAATCGAACAGCCCTACGGCCGTGGCTCCAATCCCGGCAGGGCGAATTCAAACGGCTTATCGTACCGCGCCGAAGCAGTAAACGGCATCGTGCGCGCGGATGTAGACCCGGCCGCCGGCTAGCGCCGGGGTGGCGTGCAACTCGCTGCCGATTTCGTTTACGCTCAGGACCTCCCACTGCGGTCCGGCCTTAAGAACTGTGATTTTGCCTTCTTCACTCGATAGATACACCTTACCGTCGGCGGCAACCGGCGAAGCTAGATAGTCACCCGGCGCCTGCGGGGCGCGGCCGGCTTTCAAGACCTTGCCCGTGGCCGGGTCGAGCGCCGTTACGATGCCGCCGGTGCGGACCATGTAAAAGACGTTCTGGTATAACAGCGGCGCGGGAATATAGGGGAGGCTTTTCTTCACACGCCACTTAACGGTGCCGTTCGCCGTGAGGGCGATGGCTCCGTAGTCGCCGTCGCCGAGGTCCCGGGCGGCGTTCCATTCCTTTTCATCGATGAACTTATCATCGTTGGCGTCAATCCAGCCGAAGTGCTCGCCGAAGTCGGGGTCGGAGTGGAACTCGTCGTAGGAGAGCCGGCCGTCCTTGTCCTTGTCGTACTTCTCGAGCGCGGCGGCGAAGGTCGGAAGGTAGGGCTCGTCGGTGGCCATGCTCGAGACGAAGATGGTGTCGCCATTGGAGAGCGGCGTGCCGAGCGAACCGCCGGTGCGGATGGGCATCGACCAGTGACGCTCGCCGGTGGCGAGGTAGTAGGTGTCGAGTCGGATGGAGCCGAGGACGATCAGTTCAGCGGGTCCGTTGGGCGGCTGATGGACGGCGGGTGTGGAGAAGCCGATGGGCATGCCGGGGCGGTCGGTTTTCCAGCGGCGGGCGCCGGTCTTGCGGTCGACGGCGAGGAGATAGGAGTTGAACTGCTGGTCGCAGAGCATGACGACGAGGTCGGCGGCGATCAGCGGCGAGGCGGCCATGCCGTAAAAGTTTTTGAAGGGGCCGAGGGGGACGCGCCAGCGTTCCGCGCCTTCCGGTGAGTAGGCGATGAGGCCGAATTCGGCGAAGAAGACCACAACGCCCGCCGCGTCGGCTGCGGGGGTCGGCGAGGCGGGGTCGTTCGCTCTGAAGGTGTTGACGGGCTTGTCGCGGTTGATGGCTTTGCGCCAGAGTTCGCGGCCGGTGCGGGCATCGAGGCAGATGGTGAGGAGGTCGGCCTTAGTGGAGGCGGTGAGATAGACGTGGTTGTCAATGACGACCGGCGAGGATTGGGCGTACGGAATGGCGGCTTTCCAGACTGCCTTTTTCAATTCCGCCGGATAACCGGTCCCATCTCCAACGCCGGAGCCGTTCGGGCCGCGGAAGCCCGGCCACTGGGCGAATGACACGCCGCAGCACATACCCGCCCACAGCAGGCTTCGCAACCTGGATGTCATCGTATGTTCCTCTGAATCCAGAGTGTACACGCGCCGGCCTTTCTCGCCAAGCCGGTCAGCAAGCTGGAAACCATCAGGAGCGCGGACGGGCGCAATAATCGAACAACAACTGCCACTCGGCAAGTTGTATCTCGAGTGCCGCCGCCGCCGACTCCGAACCCGGCATATCCCGCGCGCGTTCGCAAAACAGGATAAAGCCGAACGGGTCCCACTTCGCGCTCGGCCGGAATTCCGCTTCCGGGTGCCGGCTCACCACCTCGAGGGCCCGCTTTACCAGTTCGGGATAAATCGCGTGCGACTTGGCCTGCCGGAACCAGTAAGCGGCGTTGCCCGAGTCCGGTTCCTGCCGGTGCAGTATCCCGTGCCAGAGGCTGCCCTCGACGGTCGAAATATTCTGCGCGATTTCGTGCGCTTCCTCGAAACAGGAAAAGTACAGCCACAAACCGGCCATCGCCGCTTCGGGCGCCGGCGCGGAAGGAAACAAAGTGCGGGCATTCTGTTTCTGGAGCGCCGCGTGCGCTTCAAGCGACGAACACTGGCGCGCAACGAGCGGAATCAAGCGGTGCCCGCCGCCGTCCATCGCCAGTATGGCCGCCACTTCGGGCGTGTAAGCGTTGATGTCGAAAGGCATGCTTCCAACTTCTATTTTGCCGGAAAATGAAAACGAGATGAGAACGGCCGTCGTCTTTTCCGCCGGAGGCATGTTCGGCGCCTGGCAGGTCGGAGCTTGGAAAGTCCTTTCGGACCGGCTTCAGCCCGGCCTCGTGGTGGGCGCCTCCATCGGCTCGCTCAACGGCTGGGCCGTTGCCGGAGGATGCCCGCCCGCCGAGCTGGCGCGCTACTGGCTCGACCTCGGCGCGGCCGGCAGGCTCAAGTTCCGCCTCCCTCGCTCGCCGCTCGATGGCTGTCTCGATGCGAGCGGCTTTGAATCGGCTGTCGCGTCCCTCTATTCGGCCTACCGCCCGCGCACGGATTATGCGCTGGTAGCGACCGACCTGTTCCGCCTGCGCCCGCACATCTTCCCCGCCGATGCCGTCACGGTTCGCCATCTGCTCGCCTCCTGCGCCGTGCCCGTTTTTTTGAAGCAACAACGCATCGGCGAGCGCATCTACTCCGATGGGGGGCTGCTGAATGCCCTTCCGGTTTGGGCGGCCATCGAACTCGGCGCCGCCCGTGTAGTGGCGCTCGATGCGTTGCCGTTCATGCCGTCGGCGACTGTCAGGATGTTCGGAAAAATGCTGCGTGCCGTTGTGCCGCAAAAGCCGGCCGCGCCCGGGCCGGGCGTCGTGCTCGCCCACCTGACCCCCGGCCGCCCGCTCGGTCCGGCGGTCCGCATGATGACATGGGACAAAGACCGGATCGCGGGCTGGATCTCACAGGGGGAACGGGACGCCCAGGACTTCCTGGCCGCGAATAAAACATTTCTCTCTGAATTGTTTTGAGCTTACAATAGACCTTTCGAACCCATTCATATGCCCAGCTACCGTGTATTCCGTTTGCGTGAGGCCATGCGCCAGCAGTTCCGGTGGACGCCGCATCTGAGCGGCATCACCGCCGTGAAGCCCAGGGACTACCAGGAAGTCTTCGCCGTCGAAGCCCCTTCCCCCTACGCTGCCTGGCATTCTCTCAAGGGCACCGAACAGCAGCTCGAAGTCGGCGACCTGCTCGCGCTCGGCGAAAACGAAGTCCGCATCCTGAAATACATCGGCTTTGAAGAAGCCCGCTGGGTGCTGCCCGAACCGCGAAGCGAGGCGGCGCACATCGCCCTCGAAGCGCAGCCGGCCGAAGCCGCTCAATGAACCCGTTCGCGAACAGTTTCGCGGTGGTCTGCTACCTGCCCGATCCGCTGGGCGCGTTTCTCAACCGCCTGCGCCGCGAGCTCGTGCCGGGCTGCACCGCCCGGGCGCACCTCACCGTGCTGTCACCCCGCAGCCTCGAAGTGGATCCCGCCCGCGCCGCTGCCTTTCTCCACGACCGGCTGCGAATGTTCCGCCCGTTCCGTGTCGGCATCGCCGAAGCCGAACTGTTCGAATCCACCTCCGTCGCTTACCTCGGCATCTCCGGCGGAAGCCCGCAACTCACCACGCTCCACGACACTCTCAACCGCGAAGCTCTGGCTTTCGACGAACCCTTTCCCTTTCACCCGCACATCACGCTCGCCCAGAACTTCGATCCGCAGCGGGTTCCCGAGGTGATGCGGCTGGCGCGCGAGCGATGGGGCGAATACCGCGGTCCGCGAACCTTCGAACTGGAAGTGCTGACCTTCGTTCAAAACACGCTCGCCAACGAGTGGTTCGATCTCGAACACCTGCCGCTGGCCGAACCGGTCACCCTCGGCCGGTAGACGTTACTTATCGAAAATCGACAACTGCCCGTCATCCGGCTTGGGCCGGGTCCTACGCTGCTTTCCCACCACGCCCATCACGGTGGTCTCTTTGAGGGCGGCGCGCGGGATAAACACCCGCTGATTCAGGAAATTCGGGTCGGGCGGCGAAATGGTGAATCCCTGCTGTTCCCAGGTCAACAGGTTGGACGGCAGAACGCCGTCAATCTGGTCGCCGTCCCGGAAGTGGAACCGCGTCCAGATGCCTTCGGACTTGGGGCGCGCGACAAATACGCGATTCTCGCGCCACCCCGGGAATGACTCGAAATCCCGAACAAAACAAAGCGCTTTTACATCGCCGTACGGCGCCACCGTCACCGCGCCGGCGGGGCTCAGGATCTCGATTCCGTCGGTTTTGAGGTAGCCCGCCGGGTCCACAAACCCGGGCAGTGATTCGCGGTCAAACCGGACCGCGACCACGCGTTTACTGGTCGATCCTGCCATGCAAGTTCAAATTGCCCGGCCTAACTCAAGGCGCCCGCTGAAGATAAAGACTTCCAAACAATTTCGCGGATATTGTATCATTGCGTCTAATGGGATGCCCGGCAACTTTATCCTTCAGGATAAAGGCGTTTCTCGAATTCTGCCGGATTGAAAAAGGACTGGCGCCCAACTCAGTGGAGTCTTATCGCCGTGATCTCATGAAGTTGCAGTCGTATGCCGAGGTGCAGCGGCTCAACGAAATTCCGCATGACGCGGAGTTGCGCGGCTATGTCGATTCTCTCTACAGTTCGGGCCTCAAGCCCCGCTCCGTGGCCCGGCACGTTACCACGCTGCGAAATTTCTACCGCTTCCTGCTGACCGAAAAGCTGATCGACCAGGACCCCACCGAGTTTCTGGCGCTGCCGAAGCAGTGGAGCACCCTGCCCAAGCTCCTCAATCTCGAGGACCTCGAAAGGCTGTTCGCCGCGCCGGACCCGTCGAAGCCGACCGGGGTTCGAGACCGCGCCATGCTGCAACTGCTCTACGCGAGCGGGTTGCGGGTATCGGAACTGTGCGCGGTGGGCGTGAGCGACCTTGAACTCGACCTCGGAATTATCCGGGTGACCGGAAAAGGCAACAAGCAGCGCCTGGTTCCGGTGGGCAAAGAAGCGATTGCCGCGGTTCGAGCTTACCTGGACGGCGCGCGCGGCCTGCTGCTCAAAGGGCGGGCGAGCCGGTATCTTTTCGTGACCGCGCGCGGCGGGCGGATGACGCGGCAGGGATTCTGGAAACTGCTCGGCGAACTGGGAAAGAAAGCCGGGATTTTCAAGGATCTGACGCCGCACGTGCTGCGGCACAGTTTTGCGACTCACCTTTTGGAGGGCGGCGCGGACCTGCGCAGCGTGCAGACCATGCTGGGCCATGCCGACATTTCCACAACGCAAGTTTACACGCACGTCATGCGGCCCCGGCTGCGGGAGGTTTTCGACCGCCACCACCCCCGAGCCTGATGTGCATCGTCGGAAAGCGAGACAGCGATGAGCGACTACATGTTCATGTTGGAGAGCCACCTGACACCCGATCAATTCCGGGTGGTCACGGAAGTGCAGACGCACGCGGCGCAGGCGAACCTCAATATTTTTCTCACCGGCGGCGCCATGCGCGACATGCTGGCCGGGTTTCCGATTCGCGATCTCGACTTCACGGTAGAGGGCAACGCGTTCAAACTCGCCAAGACGCTGGCCTCGAAAGCGAACGCCGAAATCATCGCTCAGGACGACCACCGCAAAGTGGCCGAGATGCTGTTTCCGGGCGGAGTGCATGCCGCCATCGCCATGGCGCGGCAGGAGAAGTACGGCAAGCCGGGGGCGCGGCCCTCGGTGGCGCCGGCCACCATTCACGAGGATCTCCGCTGCCGCGACTTCACCATCAACTCGATCGCGCTTTCGCTCAACCCGGCTTCGCGCGGGCTGCTGCTCGATCCCAACAACGGCGTGGCCGACATCGAGCACCGCGAAATGCGCACCGTGTCGAACTACACGCTCTACGACGACCCCTCGCGCATCGTGCGCCTGATCCGCTTCAAGGCGCGGCTCGGCTACACGATTGCCGAGCGCACGCAGAGCCAGTATGAGAACGCGCGCGACGCCAAGCTCGAAGAGAAGATCACGGCGGCGGCGCTCGGCGAGGAACTGCGCGCCATTGCCGACGACCCGAACGCGGGCGAGATTCTGAAGGCGCTCGAGGACGAAAAACTGATCGGGCTCTATCTGCCGTCGCTCGCCGGTCCGAAGCTCAACCTGCCTGGTTTTGCGAAGCTGCAAAAGGCGCGGCAGATGGTGCCGTTCGGCGTCGAGTTTCCGGTGGAGAGCATGGGGCTGTTTCTTTCCGTGCTGTGCGAAAAGCTGACGCCGAAGGAGCGCACAGAACTGGTGAAGCGCGCGGCGCTGACCAAGGCCGATTTGAAATCGTGGCAGAAGATCGAGCCGGATTCGAAGAAACTCGAGCGGGCGCTCAAGAGCGCGAAGCTGCAAAAGCCTTCGCAACTGTACGAGGCCTTGATCCACGTGCCCGGCGAGCAGATCCTGTTCCTGCTGGTGAAGAGCGGGGAGCGCCTGGTGCAGGACCGCATCCGGAACTATTTCCAGAAGTACCTGCCGGCGTCGCTCGAAGTCACCGATAAGGACGTGACGGCGGCCAAGGGCGTGGAGCCGGAATCGCCGAAATTCAAGAAGCTGAAGGCGGAGCTGATCGCGGCGCGCCTCGACGCGCGGCCGAAAAAAGTCGCTCCGCCGCCGGAGCCCGAACCCGCGCCCCCGCCGCCGCCCGCCGGTCCGCGCGGGCGAAGTCCGCAGATCGCGGCGCGAGGGTAAGACCATCGAAGAACGATTGAACCCGCAGCCTTCGAAATCGGACAAGCCGTGGATGGCGATGCTGGGTGCGCTGGAACACCTGCACGACGAGAACCGCCGCATCGACCGGTTGATCGAAAAGGAGTTCGAGCAGATTGAGCCCGAACTCTGGAAATGATCCTCGACACAGATGCACGGTCGGCTGTCGCAGACTGGGTGAATACCGGTTCGGGATTCAGCAGCCGCGGAGAACGCGGACTCACCCGGGTGAGCTGGTAGGGCGGCAACATTTCCGCAGCGCATTCGCGGCACTTGGAAGATAATTGCTTCATGCCCGCACGGCCCAGGCTTGCCGCCATCGCCACCATCTACTTCAAGTACTCTCACGCGCAGCATATCGTCGACCGGTTTCTCGACGGCTACGGCTGGAACGGAGCGCACTATCATCCGCCGATGGACCTGGTTTCGCTGTGGGTGGATCAAACGGGGCAAGGCGACCTGAGCCGCGAGCGCGCGGCGCGTCACCCGTCGATGAAACTCTGTTCCTCGATTGCCGACGCGCTGACGCTCGGCACGGGGCGCCTGGCGGTGGACGGCGTGGTGCTCGTTGGCGAGCACGGAAAGTATGAGCGCAACGAAAAGGGGCAGACCAAGTACCCGCGCTACGAATTTTTCGAACAGATTGTGGACGTATTCCGCTCGAGCGGACGCTCGGTGCCGGTGTTCAACGACAAACATCTTTCGTGGAATTGGGAGTGGGCGCGCAAGATGTACGATCAGTCGCGGGAACTCGGGTTCGCGTTCATGGCGGGGTCGAGCCTGCCGGTGACGTGGCGCACGCCGCAGGTGGAAATGCCGTGGGGCGCGCGGGTGAAGGAAGCGTTGTGCGTCTGCTACGGGGGCGTGGACAGCTACGATTTTCACGGGCTCGAGACGCTGCAGTGCATGGTGGAGCGGCGGCGCGGCGGCGAGACGGGGGTCAAGTGGGTGCAGGCGTGGCGCGGCGATGCGTTCTGGAAAGCCATGCAGGAAGGCGTCTGGCCGCGGGCGCTGATGGAGTCGGCGCTGGCGCGGAGTCACACACTGGTTTCGGCGCGCCCGGGGTTCAATCACGTGATGCCGACTGTCGATGAGATGCGGAAGCTTGTGAAAGACCCGGTGGCCTACCGCTACGAGCACGCCGACGGGTTGCATTCGACCATGCTGCTGATGAGCGGCCTGGTGCGCGACTTCAATTTCGCGGCGTTTGTCGAAGGCGAGCGCAAACCGCTGTCGACCCAGATGTACCTGCCGATGCCGGACGGGCGCACGACGCTGGCCACCTTCTTCAGTCCGCTGGTGAACAACATGGAAAAGATGTTTCTTACCGGCAAGCCAACCTACCCGGTGGAGCGGACGCTGCTGACGACCGGGTTGACCGCGGCGGGCGTCGAGAGCCTGTATCAGAACGGCAGGCAAATTGAGACGCCGCATCTGGCGATTCGCTACGAAGCGGCGCGCGAATCGACTTTTCAGAGGAGCTGAGCGATGCTGACGAGACGTTTGTTTTTGCAATCGGGCGCCGCGTTCGCGGCAGCCGGCAAGCCGAAGCAGGTGGCGATTGTGGCCGATTCGTACCGCGCTCTCTCGCCCGCGCAGGTGCTCGGCGACCATCTGCTGGCGGGCTATCCGCACGACGGAGAGTGGCTGCGTCCGAACCTGAAAGTGGCGGCGATGTTTGTGGCGCGCAGGGGCGAGGGCGATCTGTCGGCGGAGCGCGCGCGGGAGTTCGGCATCGCGGCGGCGGCGAGCGTCGCCGAGGCCGTGAAGGGCGCGGACGGAGTGCTGGTGGCGGGCGCGGGGCTGCTCGAGGAATGCGTGCAGAAGATGAAGCCGGGGGCGGTGTTCCAATACGGTCCCGTGGCGGAGAGCTTCGACCGGGCGAAGAAGATTGCCGCTCTGGCCCGGCGGCGGGGCATTGCGCTCTCGGCCGGGACGGCGACGCCGTTTGCTTACCGGTTGCCGGACACGAAGCTGGATGGTCCGGCGCGCGAGGCCCTGGTGGCGGCTTACGGCGAGGGGCAGGAATTCGAAGCGCTCGATGTTCTGCAGTCCCTGGTGGAGCGCGAGGTTCAGAAGGCGCGGTGGGTGGAAGGCGCGGAGGTGTGGACGAGCGGCGCGTACTCGAAGGACCTGCTGGCGGCGGCGCTGTCGCGCAGCGATACGCCGTTGGGGCTCACGGTGGAGGACGGGCGCACGCAGAACCTGATGGCGCCGGGTCTGCTCCAAAGCCTGGTGGCGAAGCCGAAACTGTGTGCGATTGAATACCGGGACGGGACGAAGGCCTCGCTGTTGATGCTGTCGGGCGCGATTCGGGATTTCACCTTCGCGGTGCGGACCAGCGGAATCCGCTCCGGGCAGTTCCTGCGGGGTCCGGAGCCGGCGCTGACCCACTATTCCCTGCTGGTACATAAGATCGTCCAAATGTTCGAAACAGGAAGGCCCGCGCGCGGCGTCGAGGGTCCGCTGATGGCGGGCGGCATTTTACAGGGCGCATTCACGTGATCGAGCTGCGGAACGGGCTGGTTTTTGACGGCAGGGGCGGCGCTCCGCGGGCGGAGAGCGTGTTTCTCGACGGCGGTCGGATTGCCGCGCCGGGGACCCCGGCTGAGGTGGTGGACTGCAGCGGACTCGCCATTGCCCCGGGGTTCATCGACCTGCACAGCCACTCGGACCTGCAGGTGCTCGAGCGCGAGCGGCGGGAGAAAACGCTGCAGGGCGTGACCACCGAGGTGGTGGGAAATTGCGGATTCTCGCCGTTTCCACAAGGCGAGCACCCACGCGAGTTGTGCGAGTTCGGCGGCGGCATCCTGGGTCATCCGGAAGGCTGGGGCTGGGCGTCGGCGCGCGGCTATCTGGACGCGGTGGAGCGCGAAGGGCGCAATGCGAGGGTGGCGGCGCTCGCCGGGCACGGCAGCCTGCGCGTGGCGGTGGCGGGCATGCGGCAGGGTCCGCTGAGCGCGGCGGAACTCGACCGGGTGGCGGCGCTGCTCGAGGAATCGCTCGACGCGGGCTGCGCGGGATTTTCGACGGGGCTGATGTACGCGCCGGGGTCGAGCGCGGGTCACGACGAACTGGCGCGGCTGTGCGGCGTGGTTGCGCGGCGGGGCAAGCTGTATGCGACGCACATGCGCAGCTATTCGCGCGGACTGGTGGACGCTGTGCGGGAGCAGATTACGCTCGCGCGCGAGACCGGATGCCGGCTGCAGATTTCGCACCTGCAGGCGGCGGGGCGGGCGAACTGGGATTTGCAGCGGAGGGCGCTCGAGGAGATCGAGAACGCTCACGCGGCGGGAGTCGACGTCGAATTCGACATTTATCCTTACCAGTGCGGCAGCACGGTGCTGACTCAGTGGCTGCCCGAGTGGGCGCTCGACGGCGGTACGGCGGCGCTCATGAAGCGGCTCAGGAACGCGGCGGACCGGGCGCGGATTGCCGCCGAAGCCGGCGCTCAGCGGGCGCAGGAGTGGAGCGACATCACGGTATCCGGCGTGGGCAGCACGCGCAACGCGCACCGCGTGGGGACGGCGCTCGGCGACGTGGAGGATGCGCTCACGCTGCTCGAACAGGAAGAGGCGCGGGTGAACGTGATCTCGTTCAACCAGAGCGAGGAGAACCTGCGGCAACTGCTCGCGCATCCGCTGTGCTCGGTGATCAGCGACGGATTCTACGTGAGCGGGCGTCCGCATCCGCGGCTGCACGGCACGTTTCCGGAACTGCTCGGCACGGTGGTCCGCGAGCGCGGATGGATGAGCCTCGAGACGGCGGTCCACAAGGTGACGGGCAAGCCGGCGGCGCGGCTGGGGCTCGCGGGGCGGGGCGAACTGCGCGAGGGCGCGGTTGCCGATGTGACGGTGTTTGACCCCAAGCGGGTGCGCAGCCGCGCGACCTACGAAGAACCGGAACTGGCGCCGGAAGGAATCGTCGCGGTGTACCGGGGCGGCGAAATCCAAACCGCCGACTGATCCGTAACTGAGATTGCGGCGGCGAAATGCCGGCGCGAGACCACTCAGGAGGCGGCGATGATCACTCGAATTTTGTTTGCGCTCGGCGTGTGCGCGTTGAGCGCGGCGGCGGAAGATGGCGCGATGCGGCACTGCACCAACGGGTCGCTGCGGGGCACTTACGGTTTCACGGCGCAGGGTTCGACGGTGGCGGGTTCGCCGGTTCCGGCGCCGCTGCAGGGTCCGTTTGCGAGCGTGGGCACGGCGGTTTACGACGGCAAGGGCGGCGTGACGCTGACGGCGGCGGCAACCTTCAACGGGTTGACGCAGTCTAGATGTGTATAAGAGACAGCCGCTGCAGGGTCCGTTTGCGAGCGTGGGCACGGCGGTTTACGACGGCAAGGGCGGCGTGACGCTGACGGCGGCGGCAACCTTCAACGGGTTGACGCAGTCGCTGCCCCCGGTGCCGGGCACCTACCAGGTGAACGCGGATTGCACGTTCACGTCGAAGCTGGCCAACGGGGCGACGTTCTACGCGGTGATCGTGGACGGCGGCAACGAACTCGACGTGATTCAAACCAACACGGGCGTGATTGCGTCGGGCGTGGCGGCGCTCGAGGGCGCGGCGCGCGGCGAGGGGGATGAATTCGCCGGGGGCTGCCGGGCGGCGCTCACGCGAGGCGTTTACGGGTTCATCTCGCAGGGAACCGGAGCCCCGCCGACGGTTCCGCCGCCTGCCGCGGGACCACTGCAGGGGGTGGGCACGGTGGCCTTCGCGGCGAACGGAACCTTTCACCTGACGGCGGTCAGGAGCGCGAACGGCATCATCGACCCCGCGCCCCTTTCGCTCACGGGCAGCTATGTTTTCACCGACGGCTGCAATTTCAAGATGACCTTCAACGGCGTGGGATTCCACTTCAACGGGACGGCGGTGAATGGGGGAAAAGAGGCCATCTTTCTCGAGACGGACCCGGGGACGACGTTCGTGGTGAAGGCGAAGAAGATGTAGCCGGTTCGGGCAGGCTGGGAGCGGTGCTGGTTGCCGCGGCGGCGCGGGGATTCCTGGAAACGGCCGGAGCTTGCGGCGCGAGACGCGATTTGAGCATCTGTTCGGCGCGGCGGAGCGCGCGATCGAAGGCGATTTCGGCGTCGCGGATGGCGCGGAGAATCTGGGCGTAGCCGGAGTGAGCCTGGTCGAGGAAGATGACTGTTTCGGCGCCGTGCTGATGGGCGGCGCCCGGCGGGACGCCGTCGCGAACGGAGCAGGCGTGGCGCTGAAGGTCGAAGAAGAACTGTTCGCGCTGGCGGGCTTCGGCGAGGCGCTGCCACGTGTGAGCGATTTCTTCGACGATGAGGCGCTCGCGGGCGCCGCGCGGCGCGTAGTCGCCGAGGAGTTCGGCGCGCATCGCAGCGGCATCGTTTGGGGTAAGGGAGAGCATAGATTCGATTCCGGCCCCAGGATAGCGGGCGGGCGCCGCGGCTTACGCCGAAGATTGTTTCTATGATGTTGATTCGAAATCGGAAATTTGGTGGTCGCGGGAATGACAGCCGGCTTTTGTAACGTTGGGCCGTGATTTGTAAGGGAACGTATTGCAGAGATAATCCTCCTGATATATGATTCAAGCGACAGTTTAATTTCAGGGGGTTTCATGTCGAAATTGAAGGCACTGTTCCTCTGTGGCCTGATTTCACTGGCGGTCAGCGCACAGGATTTCCGGGCCACGCTGTTAGGACAGGTGACGGACGCGACGGGCGCCATGGTGCCCAACGCCACGGTGAAGGCGACGCGCGTCGAGAACAACATTACGACCGAGGTCAAGACGACCGCGAACGGTTTTTATACGATTCCTTTTCTCAACCCGGGCGAGTACACGATTGAAGTGTCGGCTGCCGGGTTCAAGATGCTGAAACGCACCGGCATTATTTTGCAGGTGGCGGACAAGGTGGAACTGCCGGTCCGGCTGGAGGTCGGCGAGCTGACTCAGGAAGTGACTGTGACGGGTCAGCAGGAGACGATCGAAACAGCGACGGCTTCGCGCGGGCTGGTATTCGATCCGATCAAGACGCAGGAATATCCGCTCAACGGGCGGCAGACGTACATGCTGATGGCGCTGACGCCGGGCGTGATCTTCACGCAGGAGGCGTTCGGGTCGACGGGCTTTTCGGGCACGCGCGGCTGGGACGTCAACAGCAACTACATGATCAACGGCGGGCGCACGGGAACGAGCCAGTTTCTGCTGAACGGGGCTCCGATTTCAGATACCGGCGGGACGTGGCAGCTTGCGCCGAACGTGGAAGCGGTGCAGGAGTTCAAGGTGATGACGAACACCTACGACGCTTCCTACGGGCGGTTCACGGGCGGCGTGGTGAACACGACGTTGAAGTCGGGAACCAACGACTGGCACGGCAGCGTGTTCGAATATTTCCGCAACGCGGTATTCGACGCCAACACGACGCAGAACAACCAGATCGGCGCGCGCAAGGCAAAGCACAACCAGCATCAGTTTGGCGGAACGGCGGGCGGTCCGATCCGCCGGGACAAGGATTTCGTGTTTTACAGCCAGGAAAGCTGGCGCGAAGTGACGCCGTTCGGGCGCATCTCCGACGTACCGCCGATGGACATGCGGACCGGGCAGGCGTTCTCGAACTACGGCATTCAGATCTTCGATCCGCTGACGGCGCATCCGTGCAATCCGGCGAGCGAGCCCTGCGGCGGCACGATTCAGCCGAACTCGCAGAACAGCACCTACATCCGCAATCCGTTTCCGGGGAACGTGATTCCGGCGTCGCGCATCAGCCCGATCGGGGCGAAGATCCTGGCGCTGTACCCGTCGCCGAACGGGAATCTCGCAGCGCTGAACCAGAACTTTTTTGCCACCTCGAACACCGGGAAATACAACTACAACCAGCCGATGGGCCGTTGGGATCACGTCTTCAACGAGCGGGACCGTTTCTACGCGATGGCGACCTACCAGCACGGGTCGGAGTTCCGCAACTCGAACGGCTTCGCGCCGCCGGCGCAGGAAGGCGATCTGTTCTCTCAGCGCACCGACCAGAACTACATTGCCGACTGGACGCGCGTGGTGAACGCCAACCTGGTGCTCGACGTGCGCGCGAGTTTCGGCCGGTTCACGTCGATTTTCCCGCGCATTTCCGACTGGAGCTTCACACCGCAGAACCTCGGAATGGCCAAGATGATCCACGCGCCGAGCGTCAGCTTCAACATCGCTCCGACGTTCACGATGGACAACTACTCGCGCGTGATCAACAACACGGTGGACTGGAACACGTATAACCAGTGGGACTTTTCGCCGAGCGCGACGATGACGCGCGGCAAGCATTCGCTGCACGTGGGCGCCACCTACAACTACGTGGCCAAGCCGGCGTCGACGACGGGGAACGCCAACGGGCGGTTCAATTTCACGTCCGGGTGGACGCGGCAGCTCAGCTCGCGCGGGCAGGGGCTGGCGGACGGTTATCCGGTGGCGAGCCTGTTACTCGGGCTGCCCAACGACGGCGCCATCGAATACCGCGACACGTTCTACCGCTCACGTCCCTACTACGCGATTTACATACAGGATGACTGGAAGGTGGGGCGCAACGTCACCATCAACGTGGGGCTGCGCTACGACGTTCAGGTTCCGTATCTCGAACGCTACGACCGCACCAACGGCGGCTTCGCGGCGGACACGGTGAGCCCGTACAGCGATCAGATTCTGGCCAAGTGGAAACAGTACAAGGCCGACTACGACGCAAACAATCCAAAGTACCCGTATCCGGATCCGCCCAAGGCGATCTACGGCGGGCTGCTGTTTGCGGGCAAGAGCGGAATTCCGCGGCGCAACCTGGACACCGACTGGTCGAATTTCCAGCCGCGTTTCGGCATTGCCTGGCAGTTTGCGCCGAAGACGGTGCTGCGCGGCGGGGGCGGGATCTTCTACCGTTCGCAGACGCAGGAGAACACGACCACCGGATTCACGCAGACCACCGATTACAAGAACTCGCTCGACGGGATGCTGCCGTCGGCGAGCGGGCTGACGGGACCTTATTCGCTCGAGAATCCGTTTCCCGACGGGCTGCTGCCAGTGGCGGGCGCTTCGCTCGGGCTGCTGACGAATGTGGGCAACGGAATCAGCTATGACAGCCGCAAGGTGCCGATGCCGCGGTCGTACCAGTATTCGTTCGGCATTCAGCGCGAGATTCCGTGGGGAATCGTAGTGGACGTGTCCTATAGCGGGAACTACAGCGTAAAGGACACCTACGGGCTGTCGATCGACGAGGCGGGCGGCATCAGCCCGCTCAACCAGGTGTACCGGCAGTCGGCGATCAACGATCCGTCGTTCTACGACACGCAGTTGAAGAATCCGATGGCGGGCATTGTGCCGTCGACGGTGAGCTTCGGCAACTCGACCATCTCGCGCGGCAACCTGCTGCGGCCGTATCCGCTGTTCAACGGCATTACGGCGAACACGATTCCGACGGTCCACTACCGTTACGACGGGCTGCAGGCGAAGATCGAGAAGCGGGCGTTTTCGAGCAAGAACGCGGGCGTGATGACGTTCGTTGTTTCCTACACCTTCTCGAAGGGCTTCGAGCAGAACCACCGGCTGAACGGGTGGAACTGGCAGGAGCCGCTCATCTACGAAGTGGACAATCAGACCAAGCCGCACAACTTCGCGTTCTCGGGCGTGTACGATCTTCCGATGGGGACCGGCAGGCGCCTGCTGAACGTGAACAACCGGGTGGCGAAGGCTCTGGTGAACGACTGGCGGTACACGTGGATCGCCACCTACTACTCCGGCTACCCGACGGGCTGGCCGGACCTGGTGAACCTGTGCGGCGACTGGCACTATACCGGCAGCGGCAATCCGTTCGACCACTGGTTCAACAACGACAAGAGCTGCTACAAGACGCGTGCGGCGAACACGCCGCGCGTGGTGCCGGACCGGTTTCCGAACATCAAGAACCCGGCCTCGCCGCAGTTCAACATGGCGCTCGAGAAGACGTTCGCCGTCACCGAGCGGATCAAGACGCAGATTCGCGGCGAGGTGTTCAACCTGGCGAACACGCCGCTCTATGCGGGGCCGGACACGGGCTACAGCAGTCCGCGATTCGGGATGATTCCGGCGGGGCAGCAGAACTTCCCGCGGTTTGTGCAGTTCGCGGCGAAGGTGCTGTTCTAGGGCGGATTGGAGTGGTTTGGTCGATGGGGAGCGGGGCAGCCCGCTCCCCGGTCACGGAGTCGATAGGTGAATCAGGAAAATTGTCCTAGTTTCCATCACATAAGAATAGAAAAATTGAATTTACAACCCACCTAAGGCAATCTTGGCGCCAAGACCGCAGATGGGCAAATCGCTCTTTCTTTAGGCGTAAGCGCAGCTGCTGGATCTCGCGCGAGCCTTTGAAATTGAGTTGTCGTCAGCTCGAAACTGGCTGCATCGACGTTGTCGCGCAGTCCATACTCAGAAGCGCGTGAAGGATTTCTCTTCAACCAAGCCACTCGCTCCTCGTGCGATAGAACATTCTCGAAAGCGTCGATGTAGAACACCACGTCACGCCCAAGCCGATCGGTTTTCCGCGACGTTGGCCTGAAGTTTTGAGCAAGCCAACGTCGGACTTCCGCTCCTGATTTCCCTTGTAACAATACCCGAGCTTGTTTCGCCACAGCATCGGTCGGAGCGCCCATTTGCGTTGCCCGATCCAAGAAGAAGGCGTAGTCCACTTCCGATGGGACAAGGCCCAATTCAGAATAGAGATGGTAGTACCTTTCCATCTTTCCTCCGTCAAATTCGGCTGAGGAATAAACTATGTCATAAGCGTTTCGAACGAGCGAGTTCGATCCGAACTCTCGAAATCCTTGCTGCCAACTCCGACGGGTTACCGGATTCAGCCAAATTGAACATAAGAATAGCTCCGTATCGGCTTCGTCCAACTTGAGCAGCCGCCGCACGGAAGGTGCATCGCCTTTAAACGCGCGGTCAACCTGACTCCTCGCAGCTGAGTTAGAGTCGATCGCTTCGATGATATACTGCAGTTCTGCGCCGTGCCCGGCTGTCGCGCCCCGAGGACCCCAAGTTAGGAAAGACTTAGGATCGTTTGAAAAACATGAAGGTTGAATGGGTGGATCGAAAGTCGGGTTGTTCTGACAGAAGTTCCATTCTACGGTGTCGTAGTCGGTTGCCTCGTGAGTCAGGACAACGACCATAGCCCTCTGGTGGAGGTCAGGAATCGCCCGGTTTGGAAAGAGGGCTTTCCAGAAGGTGTCTGTCAAAGCACCACTATGAGCAGCCGAGTTGCTATTAAGCTGACTGCGAATCTCAGGGCAGCCTGCTGCTACCTGGATGGCGAGGCGGGTAAATTTACCAAATTTCCCGTCCGCTACGATGCCCGGTCCAACGCGACATTGAGAAGGCAACTCGTTTAACCGCTGCTGCACATCGGCAACAAAACTAAACTTTCCACCGATCGGAGTCACTGCTCGAACGCCGAGCAGGACTAATTCGGCACCGGTCACCGTAGCGATTTGAAGCATAAAGAGCAGCAAACGACCAGTCAAGTTCATATAGAATTCTTCCCGGCACCACTTGAATTGAATGTTGACGAACGATCCCGATGGCACCAGGAAAGCTCGGCGTTGTCGGCCGCCTACTTCCTATCTTCGCGCCTACGGTTTCAGCGTGAAGTCGGCTTTGGAAATAGCATTCGTTTGCTTGTCTTTGGCCTTCCCTGCCACTCTTAACTTAATGGGTTCATTGCCGGTCACTAATTGGTCGAGATCGCTCTTTTTGAATACAAGGGTATTTTTGCTTGCGTCGTACTCACCCATAGCCTTGTTGGATGTTCCATCGCTCAGACCAACACTGGTCAACTCACTTAGTCGCGCCCCAACCAACTGGAATGACACATTGGGGCTAGCCTTCGAATAGTAATTAGGCGTGATCGAGTTGATCGCTGGGATAAGCGTTACGGTCACAGGTATCGTCACCAAAGTCGTGCCGTTATTTTTTAAGAGTAATTGGTAGGTAGCACTTGCGGTGATAGCCGCTAGGGTTGTGAAGTGGGCCTTGAGAATCGTGGCGGTAGAAGTTTTATCAATGTCACCCGCAGCGACTTCTTTGTCGGCGCCGTTGTATAGAAGGGCCTGCTTTGCTTGCAGCATGTTATTGCCTTCCACCGTTAGGGTACAATCCGATTCGCTACAACCGTCCCCGCCGAGCGAGAGCGTGAGGGATTTGGTCGAGGCCGTCGCGTTGACTGACAGCGTGAGCGCCGTCGGACTGTCTGGCTTCGTGCTCCCCATCACTAGGAACACCGCGTAAGATGTGCCCTTGAGTTTGGCCAATTCATCGGACTGGAACGTGACAGTCGCCGCAGAGTTCTGTCCTCCGGAAAGGCTCAGTACGCCATCTACGGTGACGGGATCCGTTGTCTCGCCGGCGTTCCTTAGTCGCACCGCGCTGACCTTCTCAAGGTTGGTTCCGCGCAGGGCGCAGGCCAAGGTTTTCGTCGTCAAGTCCGCCTTAGTCAGATCAAGAGTGCCGACGGTCGCCGCATGACAGTCAATAGATGTCACTGTCGTCTGAGTATTTACCGTCTCCGTGACGTGAACTCCTGAGACCACGACGTAAGTCGACTCAGCGAAGGCATGCAGGCAGTCAACACCCCACGTCTTGTAATGCCATGTGCTCTTTTCATTAGTGCACGGGGATGAAAGTTTGGTTGAAAAGATGTCAGCTGGAAGAAATGTCACAAACGGAGCAGACCCCTTCACCGGAATCATCATCTTGTACGCGGTCGACGAACTGAAGCCCAGGTCGTTCAAAGCGTTAATTTGGCTAATGTACCGATCTGGGAAAACCTTCTGCATTCCGGGTATGAACGCTGCCCTAAACACGCCGATGCCGCTTTGGGTGTCTCCGGAGCCGTAGGGCGCCGCGCCTGCTGCGATATCGCCCGCGACCTCCAGGACGCGAACCAAGAAATTGCGGCGATCATAATAGTTCCCATGGTTCTGCGTATTGCGTACGATCATCTTGTCGATGCCCGCATAGAAGCGACTTTTATCGACAGCGACGTCGGTGTTGTGCAGCACGAACTCCTGGGTGGTGTTGAGATTGCGAACTGTGACTTGAAATGCAATAAACTGGTCGGCCACGTGACGGCCGAACGAGTCGGCTGTCACTCGCCACGGCAATACTGACATCTGGCAGCCCACATCACGAGGCGATCCGCCCGCAACGCCTGCGACAGTTCCAGTGAGTACTTCCGTCGCTACCCGCTTGATGTCATCCTTGGACTGATTGACGGTTCCTCGGATCTTTCCCGCGTCAACCAATTCCGCGATAGCTGCGGCGAGGGGCGCAGCCGAGCCTTGGTTCAGCTTCTGTGTGAGCGAATCTATTAAAGCATTCTCGTCAACCTCAATGTTATATTTGGTTTTCAACAGGTATATACCTGAGAGGAGATCCTCGGCGTCAAGTTCGGTATTTTGGAGTTTGAGAGCATCGCTGTTCGCCTGCGGCAGTTCACATGGAACATAGTCGTCCAACACCCGCCCTGCAGCGTTGAGTTTGGCGGCCGCCTGCGCGCGATTCGCTAGCGTGCGTGAGACCAATCGGTCGGTAAGTGTCTTGAGTTGCGATGATAAAGAAGAGACCGTTTGATCCACGCTTACTAGGCTCGCAACCAAGTTGGCGCTATCACTGAGGTGCTTCGAGCGTATTGCCAAGAGGTCGGACTGCAGTGTCCCGGTGGAGGCGGCTAGTTGATCGGTCCGCAGCCTCAGGTTGTCCAGATCCTGTCGTACGGTCGAGACATCCGCCGCTGCCTTCTGAAGTTCTCCGATCGCCGCGGCGTTCGCGCGCACCTGTGGGTCGAGGTCCAAGATTCTCTTTTCCACTCCAGCCAGCACCGAATCCTGCGCTCCAGTCCTTGATGTCGATTGGGCCTGGAGCGCCCTGACTGAGGCTTGCAGGGACGAGAGGGTCTGCAGTACCCTCGCGTTGGCTGTCTGCAACTGGTCCAACTGATTCGCCACTTGCGCAGCGTTTGCCTCGATCTGGGGAGCGGCGGTCACGCTATGGGCGCTGTGCGGGTTTCTGTGGCATCCATCGTTGGTTACGGCAGCGACGGCAAGAATGCAAATATGTCCAATTGAAGCTCGTGTTGTCATGAGTAACTTCCTTCTGGCGCGGACCTAGCCACAATCCATACCCTATTCCCGCGTGCTACAGCTTCTTCGTTGAGAACACTCGGCGGTTAACGAAAGTGCCTCGTCAAAAACTTGGTCCCTAATTGTACACCAAGCCGCCTGCAACGATGCTAACCGTCGATAATCGCTATGAGCTCGAAGTGGGAGCCTGCGGGCGCTACAGAAGGGCAGCACCTTGGTTTACGTGCCATTCCGCATCGCATCAGGTCGGAAAAGGTTCAAGCAATCGGTTTCCGGCTCGATGTCAAGGCCGGCGGCGGCGTTTGGAGTCGGGCTGCGGTTGAACCGGGACGGGGGAGCGCATTTCGATTACGGGGATCAGCGAGTGGTTCGACGGCTCGGGCTGCGGGGTGGAGCGGGCGCTGATTTCGCGGTTCAACTGTGAGACGAACTCTTCGATCTGGCGCTGCATGGCGGCCATTTTTTCGCGCATGTTGAGGATGATCTCGACGCCGGCGAGGTTGACGCCGAGTTCGCGGGTGAGCTTGAGGATCACTTCGAGGCGTTCGATGTCGTCGTCGGTGTAGAGGCGCGTGTTGCCTTCGCTGCGGGAGGGCGTAAGCAGGCCTTCGCGCTCGTAGAGGCGGAGGGTCTGGGGGTGAATCTGGTATTGTTCCGCGACGGCGGAAATCATGTAGGCGGCCTTGGATCGCTTCGCCATGAGGTCTAGCTCCCTACTTTAGCCCAAAGATCGGCGCGGGGGTCGGAAGGGTCGGCTTTGGCGAGGTCGCGGAGAAGTTCGCGGGTGCGTTCGTCGGCGGTGACGGGGGTGTGGAGGACGACCTCGACAATCTGGTCGCCGCGGGTATTGCGGCGCGAGTTGAAGACTCCTTTTTCGCGCAGGCGGAGTTTCTGGCCGTTTTGCGTTCCCTGCGGAATCTTGAGCAGGGCGCGGCCGTCGATGGTGGGGACTTCGATTTTGGCGCCGAGGCCGGCTTCATCGACGCGGATGGGGACGGTGATTTCGATGTCGTCGCCGTTGCGGCGGAACAGCGGATGGGGGTCGACGCGGACGGTGATGTAGAGGTCGCCCGGGGAGGCGCCGAGGGTGCCGGCGTTGCCTTTGCCGGCGACGCGCAGGCGCGAACCGGTTTGAGCGCCGGGCGGAATGCGGACGTCGACGGATTCGGTGTGGGCGGTGCGCCCTTCGCCGTGGCAGGCGGGGCAGGCGTTCTTGAGCCGCCCGCTGCCGCCGCACTTGGGGCAGCTGAGCGAGAAGCGCATGGCGCCGGCGCGCTGGGTGACGTTGCCCGAGCCGTTGCATTCCGGGCAGACGGCGGAGTTGCCGCCCGAAGAGCCGGAGCCTCCGCATTCGGCGCAGCTTTCCTGGCGGGTGATGTTGAGCTTGATCTGGGTGCCGCGGATGGCGCGCCAGAAATCGATGTTGAGGGCGTACTCGAGGTCGGCGCCTTTTTCGGGGGCGGGCTGGGACTGGCGTCCGCCGAACATCTGGCTGAAGATGTCGCGGAATCCGCCGAAGCCGCCGGGGGGTTCCTGCTGCTGGGCGCGTCCGCCCTGGGCCTGGTTGAAGATATCGGAGAAATCGAAGCCGCCGAAACCGGGACCGCCGGGGTTCGGGCCGGCGCCGCCGGGCGCTCCGGTTTCCGAGTAGAAGCCGAACTGGTCGTACATGGACTTCTTCTTGGGGTCGGATAGGACGTCGTAGGCTTCCTGCACCTGTTTAAAGCGCTCCTCGGCGGCTTTGTCGCCGGGGTTGAGGTCGGGGTGGTGCTTGCGCGCGAGGCGGCGGTAGGCTTTGCGGATTTCATCCGTCTCGGCGTTGCGTTCGACACCGAGCGCGGCGTAGTAGTCCTGTTGTTTGGGCATGGTGCCTCGTTCGAGGAGCGCTGTCTGGGGGGAAGAGCGGGCGGGGAGGAGCCCCGCCCTTCAGACAGAGTGCGAGTTTACTTCTTGTCGTCCACGTCGACGAATTCGGCGTCGACGACGTTGTCCTTCTTGGGTTCCTCGGCTTTGGCGCCGCCTTCAGGACCCGGTGTGGGACCCGAGCCCGGCGTGGGAGCGGCGGCCTTGTACATGGCCTCGGCGAGCTTGTGGCTGGCCTGGGTGAGCTTGTCCTTGGCCGAGTTGATGCGGTCGAGGTCGCCTTCGGCGATGGCCTTCTTGGTATCTTCGACGGCGCTCTCGATGGTCTTGCGATCGTCGCCGGAGATCTTTTCGCCGTGCTCCTTGAGCATCTTTTCGACGTTGTAGACCATGGCGTCGGCCTGGTTGCGGGCCTCGATTTCATCCTTCTTGCGGCGGTCGTCGGCGGAGTTACTTTCGGCGTCCTTGGCCATCTTCTCGACTTCGTCCTTGCTGAGGCCGGAGGACGAGGTGATGGTGATYTTCTGTTCGTTGTTGGTGGCGCGGTCCTTGGCGGTGACGTTGAGGATGCCGTTGGCGTCGATGTCGAAGGTCACCTCGACCTGCGGGATGCCGCGCGGGGCGGGCGGAATGCCGACCAACTGGAACACGCCGAGCAGGCGGTTGTCCTTGGCCATGGAGCGCTCGCCCTGGTAGACCTTGATTTCGACCGAGGTCTGGTTGTCGGCGGCGGTGGAGAACACCTCGCCCTTTTTGGTCGGGATGGTGGTGTTGCGCTCGATGAGCTTGGTGAAGACGCCGCCGAGGGTCTCGATGCCGAGCGAGAGCGGGGTGACGTCGAGCAGGAGCACGTCCTTGACCTCGCCGCCGAGGACGCCGCCCTGGACAGCCGCGCCGACCGCGACCACTTCATCGGGGTTGACGCTGCGGTTGGGTTCCTTGCCGAACAGGTTGCGGACGATTTCCTGAACCTTGGGGATGCGTGTGGAGCCGCCGACGAGCACGACTTCGTCGATTTTGTCGGGGGTCAGCCCGGCGTCCTGAAGGGCCTGTTTGCAGGGGCCGACGGAACGCTGGAGGATGTCGTCCACCATCTGCTCGAAGCGGGCGCGGGTGAGTTTCACCTGCATGTGCTTGGGGCCGCTTGCGTCGGCGGTGAGGAACGGCAGGTTGATTTCGGTTTCGAGCAGCGTGGAGAGCTCGATCTTGGCTTTTTCGGCGGCCTCTTTGAGGCGCTGGAGGGCCATCTGGTCGCGGGAGACGTCGACGCCCTGGTCGCGCTTGAATTCCTGGATGAGCCAGTCGATGATGCGCTGGTCGATGTTGTCGCCGCCGAGGTGGGTGTCGCCGTTGGTGGACTTCACTTCGACCACGCCGTCGCCGACTTCGAGGATGGAGATGTCGAAGGTGCCGCCGCCGAAGTCATAGACGGCGATGGTTTCGTCCTTCTTCTTGTCGAGACCGTAGGCGAGGGCGGCAGCCGTGGGTTCGTTGATAATGCGCTTGACTTCGAGCCCGGCGATCTGGCCGGCGTCCTTGGTGGCCTGACGCTGGGCGTCGTTGAAATAGGCCGGGACGGTGATGACGGCGGCAGTGACCTTTTCGCCGAGGTAGGCTTCGGCGGCTTCCTTGAGCTTGCCGAGGATCATGGCCGAGATTTCGGGCGGCGAATACTTTTTGCCGTTCGCGTCAACGCGGACATCGCCGTTGTCGCCGCGGTTGGCGTGGTAGGGGACGAGTTTCATTTCCTCGCCGACTTCGTCGAAGCGGCGGCCCATGAAGCGCTTGATCGAGTAGACCGTGTTTTCAGGGTTGGTAACTGCTTGACGCTTAGCCACTTGGCCGACGAGACGTTCGCCGCTCTTGGCGAAGCCGACGACCGAGGGCGTGGTGCGGCCGCCTTCCTGGTTGGGGATCACCACCGGCGTCCCACCTTCCATCACGGCAACCACGGAGTTGGTCGTTCCAAGATCGATGCCGATGATTTTGCTCATTAGGTTTTAAATCCTCCAGCCTGGGCTGACGCAAGATCTGCGCGCCCGATTAGCATGATTTGATTATGAATGTTGAGTGGTTCATTGTCAAGTAGCCTTCGCGTTAATCTTCCTTGAGATTTGCAAGGGCTGGTCGCGCGCCTTATATGTGAGAATGACAGCATGAAGCTCGTATCCATTTTGTTGCTCTTTCTTCCCGCGATTGTGCTCGGTCAGGCGAGCCCAAAACGGGATACTTCGGTAACGATTGAAGGCAAGACGATTACGGTGCGCTACTCGGCGCCCTCGGTAAAGGGGCGGAACATGTTGGGCGCCGGGGGGCGGGTGAGTCAGGACCCGACGTACCCGGTGTGGCGGTTGGGCGCGGACGCGGCGACGGCGCTGCACACCGACGGGACGCTCGAACTGGAGGACCTGAAGGTGCCGCCGGGCGACTACACGCTTTTCGCGCAGATTGACTCGAATCCCTGGATGCTGATTGTGAGCAAGCAGACCGGGCAGTGGGGGCTCGCCTATAAAAAGGACCTGGACCTGGGGAGGACGGCGATGAAGATGAGCCGGCCGGCGGCTCCGGTTGAGACGCTGAAGATCACGCTCGAGGCGGCGGGCGGGAACAAAGGCACGCTGACGGTGGAGTTCGAGAATACGGTGGCGAGCGTAGGCTTTACGGTGAGATGAGCAATCCGTTCGGGACGGCGGAGATGGCGGCGGGGTACGCGAAGGCGCGGCCGCCGGTACATGAGAAGGTGCTCGGGATGGTGCGGGGGCGGATGGGCGCGGTGGGCCGGGCGCTGGATGTGGGATGCGGCGCGGGGCTGTCGACAAAGCCCTTGACCGGGTGGTGCGGCGAGTGCACGGGCCTCGAACCGGCCATCGCGATGTTGCCGTATGCGGCGGCGGCGGTGCCCGGGGCGCGCTTTGTGGGCGGGCAGGCGGAGGCTCTGCCCTTCGGCCTTATACACATCTAGATGTGTATAAGAGACAGCTATCGGGCGGGTGTTTGGGGGGCGGGAACGGGAAGTGATCTTTCGGGGATATTTCGCTTGCCTCGATCGGAAGCTAGACTGAACTGATGCAAAACATCGGGCTGCTGCGGTTGATGTGCCTCGCTGCCGTGATTTTCGCGACGGCGCGCGCGGGTGAACTTTCCGAGGCGAACCGCGCGCGCATGGAAACGGTGATCGCGGCTTTCCTTGCGAGCAGCAAAACTCCGGGGGCATCGGTGGCGGTGGTGCAGGACGGAGAGATCGTGTGGTCAGCGGGATTCGGAATGGCCGATCTCGAAAGCTCACTTCCGGCAACCGCGCAGACGGTGTACCGCATCGGCTCGATTTCAAAACCACTCACGGCGACGGCCGCGATGGCGCTTTGGGAGCAGGGCAAGTTGAACCTCGACGCAACGACGGAGGCCCAATGCCCGGCGTTTCCAAAGAAGCCGTGGCCGATCACCACGCGGCAGCTATTGGGCCACCTGGGCGGAATTCGTTCCTACCGGGTGCCTGAGTATCCGTACACCGAGTCGCAAAGCGACCCGGAGGTGGGCAACACGCGCCACTTCGAGGATGGGATCGCGGGCGGGATCGGGTTTTTCGGCAACGATCCGCTGGTGGCGCAACCCGGGACGCACTTCAACTATTCGACGCAAGGCTACACGCTGGTTGCGTGCGCGATGGAGGCAGCCTCGCACGAGAAGTACGCGGACATCGTGCGGCGGACGGTGCTGGGGCCGGCGGGCATGGCGCAGACGCGCCCCGATGACCGGCTGGCCATTGTTCCCAATCGCACCCGGTTTTACTCGAAGGACAAATCCGGAGCAGTGGTGAACGCCGAGTTCCTGGATTCGAGCTACAAGGTGGCGGGCGGAGGCTGGCTGTCGACGGCGCCGGACCTGGCGCGGCTGGCGGCGGCGCTGCTTTCGGGCCGGCTGGTCGAGCGCAAGACGCGCGACCTGATGTGGACCTGTCTCTTATACACATCTAGATGTGTATAAGAGACAGGCTGGCGGCGGCGCTGCTTTCGGGCCGGCTGGTCGAGCGCAAGACGCGCGACCTGATGTGGACCGAGCAGGCGCCGACCGACGGGATGGGGCGCATGGCTTACGGGCTGTCTCTTATACACATCTAGATGTGTATAAGAGACAGGAAGCGGGCGGCGGTGGTGGGACTGACCAATTCAGACGGTGTGGATTCGCCTGGACTCGCGACACGGCTGCTGAAGATTGTGCTGGGAGTCGGGGCGCCGCAGACGGACGGGGTGGTGGTGGATCCGCGGGTTTTTGAGAACTACACGGGGACCTACCGGCTGATGGATTTCAAGATCGAGATCGTGCGGGAGCAGGACCGGCTGGTGGCGAAGATCGGGGAGCGGAGGCTGCCGCTGGTTCCCGAGTCGGCGCGCGATTACCTGATCGCGGGGAGCGAGAGCGAGATTGCGTTTGAGACGGACGGCAGCGGGCGGGCGGCGGAGTTGATTCTGCGGGAAGGCGCGACGGACGTCTATTTGAGCCGGCTGAAGTAGTAAATTGAAGTTGTAGCTTTCCGCTCACGCGCCCGGGTGGCGAAATCGGCAGACGCAACGGACTTAAAATCCGTTTTCACGCAAGTGGAGTGCGGGTTCAAGTCCCGCCCCGGGCACCACTCAACCCTTCGGACCAGCCGCAGCACCGCCTGCAGGCGATGGGTCCCTGTTCCCTCAGGTAAAGTAATGAATCGATACCGCCGATGGATCGTATATGGGGGCGGAGATCAAGCTGGTGGACCGTGCTATGCAGCCGGATACCTTCTTCGATACTCTACCTGTGCCCTGCCATGAGATCGACTGCGATGGCATTCTGCAGCGGATCAACCGGGCTGAATGCCAGTTGCTCGGCTACAAGCCAGAAGCCGTGCTGGGCCGTCCTGTATGGGACATGTTGCCGGCGGAGCTGCGGGAAATCAGCCGGAAGACGGTGGCACGCAAGATCTCGGGCGAACAGCCGCTCCATGTCTTCACCCGAGACTACAGCAGCCACGACGGCCGCCGCCTGACGATGGAGATTCACGAGACCCTGCTCTACGACGAGTCGGGTCATGTTCGCGGCCTGCGCACGCTGCTCCTGGATGTGACGGAACGGCTGCGCGCCGAACAAGCGCTCCGCGATTCGGAGAGCCGCTTCCGCGCCTTCTTTGAAAACGCGGCGATCGGTGTCGGGCTCGCCGACGCTGAAGCGCATATGATCGACTGTAATCCTGCGCTTTGCGGGATGCTCGGCTACACGGTTGACGAACTCCGCAGCATGTCCATTGTGGACTTCGCGCACCCTGACGATGCGGCTCGGGGCGCGGCGATGTATCGGGAACTGGTCGCCGGGAGGGAAAAGCACTACACTGCCGAGAAGCGCTACGTCAAGAAGAACGGCGAATCGTTTTGGGTTCGGACGACGGTTTCCGCGGTGTACGATGCAGCCGGGGGATTTGTTTTCTCGATCGGCCTGGTGGAGGACATCACACAACTGCGGGCATCCGAGGATCGATGGCATTTGGCGCTGCGCGGCACCAACGACGGTATGTTCGACTGGGATGCGAAGACGAATGCCGTCTACTATTCGAAGCGTTGGAAAGAGATCCTCGGCTATGCCGAAGATGAGATCCAACAGAGGCCGGAGGAATGGTCGAGCCGTATTCATCCCGATGACCTTGAGCGGACCATGCAGGCCATCGCCGATCACATGTCGGCGAAGACGGCGTTCTATCATGTCGAGTACCGGCTGCAGGCTAAGGACGGAACTTACCGCTGGATTCTCGGACGGGGCCAGGCGCAATGGGACGATCAGGGCCGGCCGGTGCGATTTGTGGGATCGCACACCGACATTACCGAACGCAAGCAGGAAGAAGAGAAGCTGAGGCAAGCGACCATCGCGGCCGAAGCAGCCAGCCGTGCCAAGAGCGAGTTTCTGGCCAACATGAGCCATGAGATTCGTACGCCTATGAACGGCGTCATCGGACTGACGGAACTGGTGCTCGACACCGAGTTGACGGACGTTCAGCGTGACTATCTCGACGGCGTGCGTTCCTCGGCGGAGTCTTTGCTGTCCATTCTGAACGACATCCTCGATTTCTCGAAGATCGAAGCCGGCAAGATGACGCTCGATGCTGTGCCGTTCAATGTGCACGACGTGGTCGGCGAGGTGATGAACACGCTGGCAGTGCGGGCGGCCCAAAAGGGGCTCGAGCTGATCTATCACATTGGGGTGCAGGTGCCCGAAGTGGTGGTCGGCGACCCTGTGCGCATCCAGCAGGCCCTCTGGAATCTGGTCGGCAACAGTATCAAGTTCACCGAGCGCGGCGAGGTGTTCGTACACGTCGACCTCGAGTCGGAATCGAGCGACGGGATGGTGGTCGGGTTCAAGATCACCGATACGGGCATCGGTATTCCGAAAGACAAGCAGCGCGCGATCTTTGAAGCGTTCACGCAAGCCGACGGTTCGATTACGCGGCGCTTTGGCGGCACCGGGTTGGGGCTGGCAATCGTGGCCCGGCTGGTTCACCTGATGGGCGGAAAGGTGAATGTTACGAGCGAGGTCAACCGCGGCAGCACGTTCCACTTCACCGCGCGATTCGGACGACCTACCACGGCCCCGCCGGGGCGCCCCGCCGAACTGCCGGAAATGGCCGGTCATCTGGTGCTGGTGGTAGACGACAACGGGACCAACCGCTGGATCCTCGAAGAGTACTTGCGCGAATGGTCAATGATTCCCGTGTGCGTACCGGGCGCGCAGGAGGGCCTGCGAGCGGCAAGGAATGCCGCTACGACCGGAGATGGGTTCTCGCTCATCCTGCTGGATGCGCACATGCCGGAAATGGACGGTTTCGGTTTTGCCGAGGCTCTGCGCGACGACCCTGACCTGCGCGCGATCCCGATGATTATGCTGAGCTCGGCCGACCAGCCGGACAGCGGCCAGCGATGCGCGGAACTCGGCATCGAAGACTACATGGTGAAGCCGATTCGAAAAGCCAAGCTGCGGCGCTCCATGGCCACGGTGCTCGATCCGGAGCATCGGCCGCATATTCCCCACGTTCCAGCCGCTGCGCTGCCGCCGGCGGCGCGGAGTCTTTGCATACTCCTGGCGGAGGACAACCTGGTGAACCAGCGGTTGATTGTGGGCGCGCTCGAAAGGCGTGGGCATCACGTGACCGTTGCCGGCAGTGGACTGGACGCGCTGGCTGAGTTTGACCGGCGGCCGTTCGACGTCATTCTTATGGATCTGCAGATGCCGGAGATGGACGGTCTCGACGCCACTCGGATGATTCGGTCGCGGGAGGCGCGCTGCGGAGGTCACAAGCTCATCGTGGGACTGACGGCATGCGCCATGCATGGGGACCGGGAGCGCTGCCTCGCCGCCGGCATGGATGACTACCTTTCCAAACCGATCAGCATCTATGCGTTGACCAGAGTGGTGGAATCGCTGCCCGCGGCAACAGACCATCCGTCGACGGTAGCAGGCTGATTCGGTCATCGCACGTGCGAAAACAGGTGATCGCTCGCATGGCGAAGAGGCCCTCTTGTGCGGCTTAGCCAACAGAACGCAATCCCGTACTGTCCGGAAATTCAGACGAGCCGCGTGACGAGTCAGCCCCAAAATTGCGTCCCTTGAGCGAGCATTGAGTGAGGCTCGCCAATGCCTGGGCGCGCGAACCAGCGTGATCCCATGCGACGTGCCAGAATGGACTTAAAATCCGTTTTCGCGCAAGTGGAGTGCGGGTTCAAGTCCCGCCCGGGCACCAGACAAATCGAATGAAGTCACGACGCCGGTTTTTGTCGCTGCTGGCTGGGTCCGCGGGTTTGATGCGCGGGCAGGGCGTGGCGACCCGTGGGGTGACGCCGCAACCGCGAGCCAAGGCGTCGGGGCTGCCGTTTCACGCGCGGTTCACCAATATCGCCGAACAGGCGGGGCTGGTGCATCCGACCATCTGCGGTCCGGTGGACCACAAGGATTACATCCTCGAAACGGTGGGCTGCGGGTGCGCCTTCCTCGACTACGACAACGACGGGTGGATGGACGTGCTGGTGCTGTCGGGGTCGCGTGTGAGCGGGGCGCCGGCGGGGACGTCGAACCGGCTCTACAGGAACAATCGCGACGGCACGTTCACGGACGTGACGGCGAAGGCGGGACTGCTGTCGGCGGGGTGGTGGTCGGCGGTAACGGTGGGCGATTACAACAACGACGGCTTTGACGACCTCTTCATCACGGCGTGGGGCCGCAACACGCTCTACCGCAACAACGGCGACGGGACGTTCACCGATGTCACGAAAGAAGCGGGGCTGCTCGACGGGGAGGGGCGTTGGGGCGCGGGCTGTTCCTTTGTGGATTACAACCGGGACGGGCACCTCGACCTGTTTGTGTCGAATTATCTGAAGTTCGACCTGAAGACGGCGAAGAAGCCGGGCGAGGATTCCAACTGCAACTGGAAGGGCGTGCCGGTGAACTGCGGTCCGCGAGGGTTGCCGTTCGGGCGGCACTCGCTCTACCGCAACAACGGCGACGGAACGTTCACCGAGGTGAGCGAGCAGGCGGGGATTTCAAAAGCGGCGCCGGGCTACGGCATGACGGTGGTGGCGGCGGACTTCGACAACGACGGCTGGCCGGACATTTACGTGGCCTGCGATTCGACGCCGAGCCTGCTGTTCCGCAACCGGCACGATGGGACGTTCGAGGAGATCGGCCTGGTTTCGGGCGCGGCGCTGAGCGAAGACGGGATGGAGCAGGCGGGCATGGGGCTCGGCATCGGCGACATCAACCTGGACGGTTCACTCGACATCTTCAAAACGCATTTCGCCGACGATACCAACGTCCTCTACATCAACGACGGCAAGGGCAACTTCGACGATCAGACGCGGCGGTTCGGGTTGGGCGTGGAGACGCGGTTTGTGTGCTGGGGCGCGGGCGTGGCGGACCTCGACAACGACGGCTATCCGGACATTTTCGCGGTGACGGGCAACGTGTACCCGGAGGTGGAAGCCAAGGTGCCGGGGTACAAGTTCGAGACGCCGCGGCTGATTTTCCGGAACCTGGGCGGAAAGTTCGAAGAAATCATCGAACAGGCGGGTCCGGCGATGGGGGAACTGCGGGCGAGCCGCGGGTGCGCGTTCGGCGATTTCGACAATGACGGCGATGTGGACATTCTGATCGTGAACCTGAACCGTCCGCCGTCGTTGTTGCGGAACGATGTGACGGGCGGTCATCACTGGCTGAAGGTGAAACTGACGGGAACGCGGTCGAACCGGAGCGCTCTGGGTGCGCGCGTGACCTGTTACTATGGCGGCAAGCGGCAGGCGCAGGAGGTGCTCGGGCAATCGAGCTTCTATTCCTGCAACGATCCGCGGCTGCATTTCGGGTTAGGCAAGGCTACGGAGGCGGATCTAGAGATCCGGTGGCCGAGCGGGACGAAGCAAAAGCTGACCGGTGTGAAGAGCGATCAGATTCTCAACGTTCGAGAACCGGAGAAATGAACTTAGTCACGAGACGAGTCCTCCTTGCGGCGCTCTGTTTAGGGGCCGCGGGATTCGCCCAGCCGCCGCGCTGGAGCGAGGCGGAGGCGAACGACTGGTACGCGAAACAGCCCTGGCTGGTGGGGGCCAACTACATTCCGTCGACAGCCATCAATCAGCTCGAGATGTGGCAGGCGGACACCTTTAATCCGGCGCGCATCGAGGAGGAACTCGGCTGGGCGCACGGATTGGGCATGAACACGATGCGGGTGTTCCTGCACGACCTGCTGTGGCAGCAGGACCCGGAGGGGTTCCGGCAGCGCATCGACCAGTTTCTGGCGATCGCGGAGCGGCAGGGAATCCGGCCGGTGTTCGTGCTGTTCGATTCCTGCTGGGATCCGGCGCCGAAGCTCGGCAAGCAGCGCGACCCGCGCCCCGGGGTTCACAATTCGGGTTGGGTGCAGAGTCCCGGGCGGTACGCGCTATCGGGCACGGCGCAGCACGCGCGGCTGCAGGCTTATGTGAAGGGCGTGATCGGGGCGTTCGCGCAGGACAGCCGGATTCTCGCCTGGGATCTGTGGAACGAGCCGGACAACGTGAACCGGGGCAGCTATTTCACGCAGGAGCCGTCGAACAAGGTCACGCTCGTGAATGCGCTGCTGCCGAACGTGTTTACGTGGGCGCGGTCGGCCAAGCCTTCGCAGCCGCTGACGAGCGGTGTGTGGCAGGGCGACTGGTCGAGCCACGATCGGCTGTCGGCGACGGCGCGGATTCAGATCGAGAACTCGGACGTGATTTCGTTCCACAGCTACGATCATCCGACCGAGTTCGAGAAGAAGATCGTTCAACTGGAGCGCTACAACCGGCCGCTGTTGTGCACCGAATACATGGCGCGCGGCAACGGCAGTTTCTTCCAGGGCAGCCTGCCGGTGGGCCGGGCGCACGACGTGGCGATGATCAACTGGGGGCTGGTGGCGGGCAAGACGCAGACGTTTCTGCCGTGGGACTCGTGGCAGCGCCCGTACGACCGGCGCGAGCCTTCCATCTGGTTTCACGAGGTGTTTGACGGCGACGGGCGGCCCTATCAGGCCGAGGAGATGGCGTTCATCCGGCGGATGATCAAAGAGGCGGGGCCGAAGCGGAAGGCGGCGGCGGGGAAGTGATGGGCGCCTGCGGGGCGGAAACCAACTAAACCGGCGGACGGGACAGGCCGGTCTGTCCACTCGCAAAATGCGCTCGGGACAGACAAGCCAGTCCCGTTGAAAACGGCGGGGCGGGGCGGAAACCAACTAAACCAGCGGACGGGACAGGCTCGCCAGTCCCGTTGAAAACGGCGGGGCGGGGCGGGCGGAACCAACAAAACCAGCGGACGGGACAGGCCGGTCTGTCCACTCGCAAAAAACGCTCGGGACAGACAAGCCAGTCCCGTCTAAACGGCGGTTAGCGGGTTTTCATTAGGCGGGCTAGCAGGGTTTGGAGGCGCACGGGGTCTAGCAGGTCGGGGTCTTCGTGCGAGAGGTCGGCGACGATGGTTCCCTTGGGATTGATGATGAACAGGTGGGGTGTGTCGAAGGTCGGGTTTTTGGGCGTGGCGTTGAAGTAGGACGCGGCCATCTGGCCCTGGTCGAAGACCACCGGAACGGTGATGCGCTGGTCGGCGATATAGGCGGCGACTTTGGCGGTGTCGTCGGGCGGGAGGACGATTTGCAGGATGGCGGCGCGGTCGCCGTGGTTGCGCTTCACATCTTCGAGGATGCGGGCGAGCTGTTTGCAGAAGGGGCAGGAGGTTTGGGTGAAATCGAGAAGCAGCCACTTGCCGCGGTAATCCTGCAGGTCGTAGCGGGTGAACTGCGCATCGGGGAGCGAGAATCCGGGCGCGCGGCGGTTGGAGAGTTGGTCGCGGGCAAAGAGGCTGCAGGCGAGCAGGGCCAGGGCGGGGATTCTCATAATCCCAAAGCTATCATGGGGTCTTGACGCCCGCCGGGCGCGAGTGCAAGAGTGAAGTAGGGCCTAAGCAAAGGCCGCGACGGGAGAGGCCGGCGAAAAGCCGGAGCCGAAGGAGAAACCGCCCCGGAAACTCTCAGGCAAAAGGACCGTCCGGTTGGGCCTTCTTGGAAAGAGGCGGCTTCGGGCCGCCCGCCGACGGGATAACGTTCTCAGGCAAAAAGACAGGTGGGGCGTGCTGGAAATTCTGTCTGGGAGCACGCCTGATGAACGCCGTCGTCAACCAACTTCAGAACGCCGCGGAGCCGCCCGCGCTCACCTTTACCCGCCGCCACGTCGGACCTTCGCCGCGCGACATCGCCGAGATGCTCGAGACGGTGGGGGCATCGTCGCTCGAACAGTTGATCGCCGAGACGCTCCCGGCGGCCATCCGGCAGAAGGCTCCGCTCGATTTGGGCGAGGGGCTGACCGAGACAGAGGCGCTCGAGCGAGTGCGGGCGGTCGCAGCGGAGAACCAGGTTTTCACGTCGCTGATCGGGGCGGGCTATCACGGAACGATTGTGCCGGCGGTGATTCAGCGCAACATCCTCGAGAATCCGGCGTGGTACACGGCATACACACCGTATCAGCCGGAGATCAGCCAGGGGCGCCTGGAGGCGCTGCTGAATTTCCAGACCATGATTTGCGAGCTGACGGGGCTCGATGTAGCGAATTCGTCGCTGCTCGACGAAGCCACGGCGGCGGCGGAAGCGATGGCGCTCGCCGAGCGCGGGTCAGCGTCGAAAGCGAAGGCATTTTTCGTGGATGCGCAGGTGCATCCGCAGACCAGAGCGGTGATCGAGACGCGCGCCGAGCCGCTCGGCTGGCAGGTGGTGAGCGGCAATCCGCTGACGGACCTGGATGCCGGCGCGGTGTTCGGGGCGATTTTCCAGTATCCGGGGACGCACGGCG
>BFBZ01000203.1_pt1 | contig 74315 bp, 74 predicted proteins | sample 1888401 | NCBI WGS metagenome assembly BFBZ01 (sample SAMD00112614, study PRJDB3348) | symbiont metagenome | host: Chara braunii
GCCCGACGTCGGCACAACGACGGCGCGGCAATGGGCGGATGTCGAGAAGGTCGACGTCATCGTCGACGTTCTGAACTCCGGCGTGGCTCTCGCGGTCAAGAACGTTGTGACCGAGAAGAACATCATCATGATTAACTCGGGTGCCGCGTCATCCGCGCTGACGGATGCACAGTGTTCGCCGAACGTCATCCACTGGGTCTATGACACCTATATGCTGGCGAACAGCACCGGCACCGCGCTGGTGAAGGCCGGCGGCGACAGCTGGTTCTTCCTCACCGCCGACTACGCGTTCGGCGCTGCACTCGAAAAGGACACCACCGCAGCCGTGACCGCGGCCGGCGGCAAAATCCTCGGCGGCGTCAAGCATCCGCTGAACTCGTCGGACTTCTCCTCGTTCCTGCTTCAGGCGCAGGCGTCGAAGGCCAAGATCGTTGGCCTCGCGAACGCGGGCGGCGACACCACGAACTCGATCAAGCAGGCGGCCGAGTTCGGCATCGTCAAGGGCGGCCAGAAACTCGCGGGCCTCCTGATGTTTGTCAGCGACGTCAACTCGCTGGGCCTGAACGTCGCGCAGGGCCTGAACTTCACCGAGACGTTCTATTGGGACATGAACGACGGCACGCGCGCATTCTCCAAGCGGTTTGCGGAGAAGATGAAGAACAAGGCGATGCCGACGATGGTGCAGGCAGGCGTCTATTCGGGCCTCATCCACTACTTCAAGGCGCTTGAAGCAATGGGCGGCAATCCGCACGACGGCGCCAAGGTCGTCGCCAAGATGAAGGACATGAAGACGGACGATGCGCTGTTCGGCCCCGGTGAAATTCAGATCACCGGACGCAAGATCACGCCGGCCTATCTGTTTGAAGTGAAATCGCCGGCCGAATCCAAGGGCCCGTGGGATTACTACAAGCTGGTCGGCACGACGCCGGCAGACAAGGCGTTCCGTCCGCTCTCGGAAAGCACTTGCCCGCTTATCAAGAAGTAGTGACCGGCGCCCGGCGGCCTCGCGCCGCCGGGCTTCGTCTGGATACGATGCGCAAACGAGGCTGAGAGAACCGAACCAATGCAAGCCCTTTATGCCCAGCTCCTGGTCGGACTTATCAATGGCTCGTTTTACGCGCTGCTCAGTCTCGGGCTCGCCGTCATCTTCGGCATGCTCAACATCATCAATTTCGCGCACGGCGCGCTCTACATGGCGGGTGCGTTCGCGGCGTATTTTCTGCTGACGCTGGCGGGGCTGAACTATTGGTGGGCACTGATTCTTGCGCCGATCATCGTCGGCGGTGTTGGCGTGTTGCTCGAGCGAAGCATGCTGCAATGGCTGACCGGCCTCGATCACCTTTACGGTCTGCTGCTGACCTTCGGACTGGCGCTCGTCATTCAGGGCGTGTTCCAGAATTATTTCGGCTCGTCGGGACTGCCTTACGCCATTCCCGAAATCCTGCGGGGCGGTGTCGATGTCGGGTTCATGTATCTGCCGATCTATCGCGGCTGGGTCGTCATCTTCTCGCTCGTGGTCTGCCTTGCGACCTGGTTCCTGATCGAGAAAACCCGGCTCGGTGCCAATCTGCGCGCCGCGACCGAAAACCCGACGCTGGTGCGTGCCTTCGGCATCAACGTGCCGCGCATGATTACGCTCACCTACGGTCTCGGAGTAGGACTGGCGGCGCTGGCCGGCGTGTTGTCGGCCCCGATCAATCAGGTGCGTCCGCTGATGGGCGCGGACCTCATCATCGTGGTGTTCGCGGTGGTTGTGATCGGCGGTATGGGATCGATCATGGGGTCGATCATCACCGGCTTTACGCTCGGCGTGATCGAGGGCCTGACCAAATATTTCTATCCGGAAGCCTCCAACACCGTCGTCTTCGTGTTGATGGTGATTGTGCTGCTGGTGAAACCGACCGGACTGACAGGAAAGGCGGCATAACATGACGTCGATCACCGATAACGCAATTCCGGAATCCGGACGCTCCACTTCCGACGAGATGATCGCGTTCGTTCTGATGGCGGCGCTGCTGGCGATCGTGCCGCTGACCGGTCTCTATCCGTTCTTCGTGATGCAGGCGCTGTGCTTTGCGCTGTTTGCCTGTGCGTTCAATCTTCTGATCGGCTACGGTGGCCTGCTGTCGTTCGGCCATTCGATGTTCCTGGGCACGGCGGGCTATGCAGCGGCGCATGCAGCCAAGGTCTGGGAATTTTCGCCCGAGCTTTCGATTCTGTTCGGTGTGGCGGCCGCAGCCGGACTTGGCGTCGTCACCGGATTGGTCGCGATCCGCCGTCAGGGCATCTACTTCTCGATGATTACGCTGGCGCTGTCGCAGCTGATGTATTTCATCTATCTGCAAACCCCGTTCACGCATGGCGAGGACGGCATCCAGGGCATTCCGCAGGGCAAGATGTTCGGCGTGCTCGATCTGTCGAACACCGATACGCTCTATTACGTCGTGCTGGCCGTGTTCCTGTTCGGCTTCCTGCTGATCTACCGCACGATCAATTCGCCATTCGGTGAGGTTCTCAAATCGATCCGCGAGAATGAGCAACGCGCTATTTCGCTTGGTTATAAAGCCGATCAATACAAGCTGATGGCCTTCATTCTGTCCGGTACGCTGGCGGGGCTTGCGGGCGCGATGAAAGTCTTCGTCGCGCAGAATGCGTCGCTCACCGATGTGCACTGGACGATGTCGGGTGAAGTCGTGCTGATGACGCTGGTCGGCGGTCTCGGCACGGTGTTCGGGCCGGTGGTCGGCGCGTTTGTGATCGTGGCCATGCAGCAGTATCTCGCCGGCTTCGGCCAGTGGGTGACGGTCATTCAGGGCGCGATCTTCGTGATCTGCGTGCTGACGTTCCGCCGCGGCGTGATCGGCGAAATCGCCCATTACTTCAAGCGTTCGCTCTAAAGCCTGAGGGTCGGCCGCAATCGACAAACCGGTGGATACCGCCGGGTTTGGCGGGCCGGGCTATCCACACCGCTGAAAATCGGTTTATGACAGGCGCATGACAGTTCGATGTCACGCCGGAAGACACTCATGAATCGATGGTTTCGGGCAATCTTGCCCCGCGAGGAAAGGTTCTTCGACCTTTTTGCCCGCCATTCGCAGGCGGTCGTGCAGGGCGCGCAGGCGCTCGAAGGCATGCTTCGGGGCGGCGAGGAAGTCCCTGTCTACTGCCAGCGCGTCAATCAGTTCGAGAACGACGCCGACCAGATCACGCGCGAAGTGCTGACGGCCGTCCGCCGCACCTTCATTACGCCGTTCGACCGCGGCGACATCAAGAATCTCATCACGTCGATGGACGATGCTATCGACCAGATGCAGCAGACGGCGAAGGCCGTGATGATGTTCGAGGTACGCAGCTTCGAGCCGCCGATGCGCGAGATCGGCGCCATTCTCGTGCAATGCGCAAACCTCGTCGGCCGTGCCGTGCCGCTGATGCAGGCGATGGGCGAGAATGTCACGACGCTTACGAGCCTGACCGAGGAAATCACGCGGCTCGAAGGCCGGGTCGACGATCTCGACGACATCGGCATGAAGGAATTGTTCCTCAAGCATCGCGAGGGCAACGCGATGGATTTCATCGTCGGCGCCGAGATCTACAAGCATCTCGAAAAGGTCGCGGACCGCTTCGACGATGTCGCCAACGAGATCAACAGCATCGTGATCGAGCAGGTTTAAGGTCAGGAAAGAGCCGTGGACGCTTCGCTTGCCTTTCCGATGCTCGTTGGATTGATCGCGGTCGCGTTGCTGTTCGATTTCCTCAACGGTCTGCACGACGCGGCAAATTCCATCGCGACGATAGTTTCGACACGCGTGCTGCGGCCGCAATACGCGGTTGCTTGGGCGGCGTTCTTCAATTTCATCGCATTCGCCGTGTTCGGTCTGCACGTCGCACAAACCATCGGCACCGGCATCATCGATCCCGGCGTGATTGACGAGCAGGTGATTTTCGCAGCCCTGATCGGCGCCATTGTCTGGAATCTGATTACATGGGCGCTCGGCATGCCGTCGAGCAGTTCACACGCATTGATCGGTGGCTTGCTGGGCGCGGGTGTCTCAAAGGCGGGATTCCACGTCATGGTGTGGAGCGGCCTGTCGAAAACATTGCTTGCGATCGTGCTGTCGCCGTTCGTCGGCTTTGTGCTTGCGCTGATGCTCATGGCCATCGTGTCGTGGGCGGCCGTTCGTTCGACGCCGTTCGCGGTCGATCGCGCATTCCGCATTTTACAGTTTGCGTCGGCGTCGCTGTATTCGCTGGGCCACGGCGGCAACGACGCGCAAAAGACAATGGGCATCATCGCGGTGCTACTGTTTTCGCAGGGGCATCTGGGATCGGAATTCAGCGTGCCGTTCTGGGTCGTGCTGGCGTGTCAGGCAGCGATGGCGCTTGGCACTTTATTCGGCGGCTGGCGCATTGTCCGCACCATGGGCCTGCGCATCACCAAGCTGACGCCGATGCAGGGTTTTTGCGCGGAGACGGGCGGGGCGGCAACGCTGTTCATGGCGACATATCTCGGCGTGCCGGTGTCGACGACACACACGATCACGGGCGCCATTGTCGGTGTCGGCGCGGCGCGGCGCGTTTCGGCGGTGCGCTGGAACGTGGCAAGCTCCATTGTCGTGGCGTGGATTTTCACCATACCGGCATCTGCGGCGGTGGCGTCGATCACCTATTTCGCGGTGTCGTTTTTCACGCGATAAATCAGGTCACGACTTTCAGTCCCACGATCCCGGCGACGATCAACCCGATGCATCCGAGTCGAACGGCAGTTGCAGGATCGCCGAACAGTACGATTCCGAGGATTGCGGTGCCGACAGTTCCGATGCCGGTCCACACCGCATAGGCCGTCCCCACCGGCAACGTCTTGAGCGCAACGCCAAGCAGGACGATGCTGACCGTCATGCATATCAGCGTCAGAATCGAGGGGACGGCGCGCGTAAATCCTTCGGTATATTTGAGCCCGACGGCCCAGCCGATTTCCGTCAGTCCCGCAACGAACAAAATTGCCCACGCCATAGCGCACCTCGACAACAGGGCCGTCCCTGATTTGATGGATGAAGCGAGGCCGTCCTCGCGATAGCCAGTTGGACCGCGCCGGGATGAAATTCAAGGGCCGCGAGGCGCAAGCAACTCTTGATCCTGCCGCGTTTTGCTGTCACAGGCTCGGCCATGTCCGACACCGCAATATCCCTTGAGTCGCAGCGTTCGCCGCTGGCCAATGAGGTCGCGCGGCGCAGAACTTTTGCGATCATCTCCCATCCCGACGCCGGCAAGACGACGCTGACCGAAAAGCTGCTGCTGTTCGGCGGCGCGATCAATCTCGCGGGCCAAGTGAAGGCGAAGGGCGAACGCCGCAACACGCGCTCGGACTGGATGAAGATCGAGCGCGAGCGCGGCATCTCGGTCGTCACCTCCGTGATGACATTCGAGTTCGAGAATCTTGTCTTCAACCTGCTCGATACGCCGGGCCACGAAGACTTTTCCGAAGACACCTATCGCACGCTGACTGCTGTCGATTCCGCCGTGATGGTGATCGATGCGGCAAAAGGCATTGAGGCGCGCACGCGCAAATTGTTCGAGGTATGCCGGCTGCGCGATATTCCGATCATCACCTTCATCAACAAAATGGATCGCGAGAGCCGCGATCCGTTCGATCTGATGGATGAAATCGAAAAGACGCTGGCGCTCGATACGACGCCGATGACGTGGCCTGTCGGGCGCGGCCGCGATTTTCTCGGCACCTATGACATCGCAACCGGCGGCGTGCGGCTGCTCGAAGGGGGCGGCGCCAAGACAGGGCAGGCCGAGCAGATTGCAATCACCGATCTCGCGTCGCGCAGCGCCAATCTCGATGCTGCTGCGATCGAGGAAGAGCTCGCGCTGGTCTCGGAAGCGTGCAAGCCGTTCGAGCTTGCCGCGTTCCGCGAAGGGCATCTCACGCCGGTGTTCTTCGGTTCGGCGCTGCGTAATTTCGGCGTCGGCGATCTTTTGGAAGGGCTCGGCAAATACGCGCCGCCGCCACGCGCGCAGGAATCCGACAAGCGCAAGGTCGAGGCCGGCGAGCCGAAGATGAGCGCATTCGTCTTCAAGATTCAGGCGAACATGGATCCGAACCATCGCGATCGCATCGCGTTCGCGCGGCTGTGTTCGGGCAAGCTCGACCGCGGCATGAAGGCGAAGCTGGTACGAACCGGCAAGAACATGAGCCTGTCGTCGCCGCAGTTCTTCTTTGCGCAGGATCGCGCCATTGCGGATCAGGCTTTCGCGGGCGATGTGGTGGGCATTCCCAATCACGGCACGCTGCGGATCGGCGACACTCTGACGGAGGGCGAAGACATCACCTTCGTCGGTGTGCCGTCGTTCGCGCCGGAAATTCTGCGCCGTGTGCGGCTGACCGATGCGATGAAGGCGAAGAAGCTGAAGGAAGCCTTGCAGCAGATGTCGGAGGAGGGCGTAGTGCAGGTGTTTCGTCCGCGTGACGGCGCACCTGCGCTCGTCGGCGTTGTCGGATCGCTGCAACTGGACGTGCTGAAAGCGCGGCTCGATGCCGAATATCAGTTGCCGGTCGATTTCGAGGTCAGCGAGTTCCAGCTTGCGCGCTGGATTTCGGCGGACAATCCGAAAACGCTCGACGCGTTCATCGCCGCAAACGGTTCCGGCGTTGCCGACGACGTCGATGGCGATCCGGTGTTTCTGGCCAAGAACGAATTCTATCTTGGCTACACCAAGGAGCGCGCCGAAGGTATCGTGTTCTCGAACGTCAAGGACGTGAAAAAGCGCGCCTGAACCCGCTTGCAAAATCTCGCGGTGAAGCGAGACTGCGGTGGCAGGGTTGCATTATGCACATCAAACTTCAGTCGACCGTTGGCGATTTCGACGCGAGCTTCGTGAAGGCGTTGCGGAAGTTCGAGATCGTGATGGAAGCGCAGGGCCTCGACCCCTCCGTCTATGTAATTTCCAGGGACCGGCCGCAGTTCACCTCATTGCCGTTCTTCGTGCGGCCGGGCGGCGATGGTTACAACTATACGGTTTTCATCGACGGTGAATCGTTCACCGTCACCAAGGCCAGCGATCTCGCCTTCCTCGATCATTTCGAGCAGCTCTGCGCCGGCGCGATCTACGGAAAACCGGATGGCGGTTCGCTGTTCAGGACAATCGGTCAATTCTTCAGTCGGGTTCGGGCGTGGTTCGACGCGCCGCTCTACGAGAATCCGAAAAAGTAAGCGCCGCCGAACTAGTTGATCCTGATGTCGCTCTTCGCAATCACGCCGGACCAGAGCTTGATCTCGGCGTTCATCCGCGCCCGCAGTGCCTCGGGCGAGGACGGCGTCGGCTCCATCAATTGCGTTTCCAGCCGCGCACGCACGCTGGGTTTCGTCAGCGCATCGCGGACTTCGTCGTTGATCTGAGCGACGATCGATTGCGGTGTGCCGCCCGGCGCAATCAGCGCATTCCACGCGTCGGACTCCACATCGACGCCGCTCTCTTTCAGGGTCGGTACGCCGGGCAGAAAGCGCGAACGATTGGCGGTGGCGACCGCGAGGATTTTCAGTTTGCCTTCGGACAATTGAGGCGTCACGGCAATCGCGGGCAGACATGCCGCCTGCACGTCGCCGCGAATGACCGCCGTGATCGCGGCGGGTGAGCCGCCATAGGGAATGTGCGTCAGCTTCACGCCGGCCTTGATCGCAATCGCCTCCATCGTCAGATGCGACAGCGATCCCGCGCCGATCGAGCCGAACGCGATCTTGCTGGGATCCGACTTCGCAAGGGCGATGAAATCCGCAACCGAATTGACGCCGAGCGACGCGGGAACGACGAGCACACTCGGCAGCGACGTGAGCAGTGAAATCGGCGCGATGTCGGTTGCCGGATTATATGGAAGCTTCGAAAACAGAAGCGTGTTGATGGCGAGTGGCCCGCCAAGGCTGATGCCGAGCGTTGCGCCGTCGGGCAATGCCTTCGCGACCGCATCGGTGCCGATATTGCCGCCTGCACCGGGCTTGTTCTCGACAACGAAACTCGATCCGGGATGACGTTCCTGCAACTCGTCGGCGACGATCCGTCCCACCAGATCGGGCGTCGAACCCGCTGCGTAAGGCACGACGATTTTGACGATCTTCGGCGGCCAGTTCGGTGTCTGGGCATGGGTCGGGAAGATCAGGCTTGCGGATAACGCAAGCGAGGTGAGAAAGGCGGTTTTCATGCGATCTGGCGGCTTCTAAAGGAGAGAGACGATGAAGGCGGCATTGCCTGCGGCATGATAAAAATGATACCGGGGCAGGCATGCTTCGATCCTAGCCGGGACCGCGGGGCTACGAAAGCGGGGGGAGCGCATGGGCTTGCTCATCATGATTCTCGGGCTGGTGCTGTTTCTCGGCATCCACACCCTGACGACAATGCGCGGCGCGCGGGCGCGCGTCATCGCGCGGCTCGGCGAGGGCGGTTACAAAATTCTCTACACGGTGGTTTCGATTGCGGGCATTGCGCTGATCGCGTGGGGTTTCAGCCAGTATCGTCAGTATGAATGGACCAACGTCTGGCACCCGCCGATTTGGACGCGCCATCTCGCGCTGGGTCTGATGCTGCCAGCGGTCATTCTGGTCGTTGCGTCCTATATCCGGGGACGCATTTTCACCAGGCTCAAACATCCGATGCTGGCCGGCGTGAAGCTGTGGGCGCTTCTGCATCTCATTGCCAATGGCGATCTCGGCTCCATCATCCTGTTCGGCTCGATACTGGCCTGGGCGGTGTACGATCGCATTTCGCTCAAGCGCCGCAGCGATCCGGGCAGTCCGCCGATTCCGGTCGGTGGCGTGACCAACGATCTGATTGCGGTCGGCGTCGGCGTTGTGGTCTATGTCGCGCTGGTGTTTGCCTTCCATCCGCTGGTCATCGGCGTTCCCATCGTTGGAGTTTCCTGAATGTCGGTTCAATCCGCGATCAAGCGCAAGACCGCGCCGGATATTCTCGCGCGCAAGGGCGGCGATCCCGTCGTGATGCTGACCTCCTATCACGCTCATACGGCGCGGCTGGTCGACAAATATTGCGACATCATTCTGGTCGGCGATTCGCTCGGCAACGTCATGCACGGCTTCGAGACGACTGTTCCGGTGACGATGGAGATGATGATCCTGCAAGGCCACGCGGTGATGCGCGGCTCGCAGCAGTCGCTCGTCGTGGTGGATATGCCGTTCGGCTCCTACGAAGCCTCGAAAGAGCAGGCGTTTCACTCCGCCGCGCGCATCATGAAGGAAACGCTGTGCGGCGCTGTGAAGATGGAAGGCGGCGCGCGCATGGCGGAGACAATCGAGTTTCTCACCACGCGCGGCATTCCGGTGATGGGCCATGTCGGTCTTACGCCGCAATCGATCAACACGCTCGGTTCCTTCAAGGCGCAGGGCCGCACCGAAGCCGATTGGGGCCCGATTGAAAACGACGCGCGCGCGGTCGATCAGGCCGGCGCATTCTCGATGGTGGTGGAAGCCGTGGCCGAGCCGCTCGGCAAGCGCATCACGGAAATCGTGAAAGCGCCCACCATCGGCATCGGCGCGAGTGCGGCGTGCGACGGACAAGTGCTCGTGCTCGAAGACATGCTCGGCCTGTCGCCATGGGCGCCGAAATTCGTCAAGCGTTACGGCAATCTTGGACCGGGCATTGAAGCCGCCATTCAGGACTACGCGAAGGAAGTCCGCTCGCGCGCGTTTCCGGGGCCGGAACATGTCTATGGCATGAAGAAGACCTGACCGCGCGGCGGAATAGCCCGTGGGATTTTGCGCGCTGCCAAATTCCCTTAATTCAGTAACCCTTTGTTTCGGCTGGCTTTGCCTTGCGCCCGCCATACCGATAGGGTACCGCCGCGCCAGACCGGGGACGCGCCATGCGCGCCGGGTCGGCGGATTTTCCGATATTCGGCGGGGACTGACTTAAGTGTCTGAAATATTTGACGAAGTTGACGAGGAATTGCGCCGCGAGCAGGTCTCGAAGATCTGGGCGCGTTATCGGTTTCTCATCATCGGTGTTGCGTTGGTCATCATCGCAGGCGTCGGCGGCTGGCGCGGCTATCAGTATCTGGAAGCCAAGAAGGCGGCGGAGGCCGGGTCGGCATTCCAGGCAGCTGCGGCGCTCGCAGACGACAACAAGAGCGCCGAGGCCGAAGCCGCTTTCAACAAGCTCGCGACCGACGGCAGCGCGGGCTACCGCGCGCTGGCGCGTCTGCGTGCCGCAGGTGAAGTCGCCAAGCGCGACCCGAAGGAAGCCGTGAAACTCTACGACGCGATTGCAGCCGATGGCAGTGTCGCGGCACCCGAACAGGATCTCGCGCGCATCCGCGCCGCAGGCCTGTCGATGGAAACCGCCCCTTACGACGCGATACGCCAGCGTCTCGAACCCGCGACCGGTCCCGACCGCGCCTATCGTCACACCGCGCGCGAATTGCTTGCGCTGTCGGCGTGGCGTGCGAACGATGCAGTCGCCGCGCGGCAATGGCTCGATATGATCGGCAACGATCCGCTGACGCCGTCGAGCATGCGAAGCCGTGCAGAGGCTTTGCAGGCGCTGCTGCCGCCGGCGGCGAAGAGCTGATTTGAATTCCGGATCGGGATCGATGCGAATTGGCCAACGATTGATTGCTGCAACCGTGCTCGCCGCGCTGTCATGCGCGCTTGCGGCTTGCGGGACCAATGGCAGTTTCGATCCGACCGACGTGCTCGATATGATCGACACGAAAAAGAAACTTCCCGGCGAACGCAAGCCGGTGTTTCCGAACGGCGTTCCGGGCGTCGAGCAGGGCGTGCCGAAAGAACTTTACAAGGGCGCGCAGCAACAGCAGCAGGACCAGCCGCCGGTCGTAGAGGCTGCACCTTTGCCGGAGCAGAAATCCAAGAAGGGGGCCGCTGCCCATGTTCGCCCTTCGGTCGCACCGTCCACAGACCAGCCGACGGCTGCGCCCGAAGCGGAGCAGGACAGCGGTCCCGCATCCGACGACAATGTCGCGGCAGCGCCTCCCGCGCCGCCAATGAAGAAGCCGAAGCGCCGCAGCATCACCGCGCCCGATGCGGACACGCAGCCTCCTCAGCAGACGCAATCCAAATCTTCAGCACAGCCTGCGCCTCTGCAGCAATCGGCCAATCCATTCCCGGCGCCATTGCCGAGCGGTGGATTCCAGCGTTAGGCGAGGCGCACTCCACGCGTCCGCAAGGTCATTCTACTGTTCTTGACTTGATCCCATGAAAGGGCGAACGGATCGATCATGCCCTTCACCATCGCCATCATCGGCCGTCCCAACGTCGGAAAATCGACGCTGTTCAACCGTCTCGTCGGGCAGAAGCTTGCACTCGTCGACGATCAGCCGGGAGTCACGCGCGACCGCCGCGAGGGCAACGGAAAGCTCGGCGATCTTGAATTCACGCTGATCGACACGGCGGGCCTCGACAAGGGGGAGCGCGGCTCCTTGACGGCGCGCATGCAGGAGCAGACCGAAGTCGCAATTGCCGCCGCCGATGCGCTGATGTTCGTGTTCGATGCGCGCGCCGGATTGACTCCCTCGGATCGTGAGTTCGCCGATTTTGCCCGCCGTGCCAACAAGCCGGTGGTGCTGATTGCCAACAAGAGCGAAGGGAAATACGGCGAAGACGGCGCGATGGAATCCTACGCCCTGGGGCTCGGTCAGCCGATCCCGATTTCTGCCGAGCACGGCGAAGGCCTGAGCGATCTCTACGATGCGTTGCGCGCATTGATGCCGGAGCCGGTCGCCCATGACGATTTCGATAGCGATACAGAAGACGACGAATTCGGCGATGTTGCGCTGACGGACGAAGAACTCGCCAGGCGGCCCATTCGCGTTGCTGTTCTCGGCCGCCCCAATGCCGGAAAGTCCACGCTAATCAATTTTTTGCTCGGCGAGGACCGGTTGCTGACCAGCCCCGAAGCCGGGACGACGCGCGATTCCATCGCGGTCGACGTGACGTGGAAAGGCCGCGGCTTTCGCCTGTTCGATACGGCCGGATTGCGCCGCCGCTCGCGGATCGAGGACAAGCTCGAAAAATTGTCGGTGTCCGACGCGTTGCGTGCCGTTCGTTTCGCCGAAGTCGTCGTGCTGATGATGGATGCGCAGACAAAATTCGAGGAACAGGATTTACGTCTGGCGGATCTGGTCGAGCGCGAAGGCCGCGCCATCGTGATTGCCGTCAACAAATGGGATTTGATGGACCGCGCGCCGAGCCAGATCGGCAAGTTGCGCGAGGAGGCCGATCATCTGTTGCCGCAGGTCAAGGGCGCGCCGGTGGTTGCTGTCTCCGGCCTGATGGGCGAGGGCATCGACCGGCTGATGACTGCAATTCAGGACGCCTATGCGGTGTGGAATCGCCGTGTTTCGACCAGCCAGCTCAATCGTTGGTTCGAGCAGGCGGTGACGGCGAATCCGCCGCCGGCCAAATCCGGCGCGCGGATGAAACTGAACTATGCAACGCAGGTAAAGGCGCGTCCGCCGAGCTTCGTGATGTTCTGCACGCGCGCAGGCTCGGTTCCGGAATCCTATCTGCGCTATCTCATCAACAGTATCCGCAACTATTTCGATCTGCCCGGAACGCCGATCCGGATCACGCTGCGCGAGAAGGAAAATCCCTTCAGGCACAAACGCAATCCGGAAGCGCACAAGCGCAAGCGGCCGTCCTGATCAGTTCGACCGGGTCCAGGTCGTCGATTTGCAGATCACGCCGCCCATCGCGCAGCCCTGGGTGGTGAGCGTTCCGCCCGACAGCGACATTTTGCCCGAATAGTTATTTCCATCCTCGGGATTGAAGGCAGAGCCTTTCCAGGCATCGGCACCATCCGGCTTCATATCGAAGAACACACGCTGGCCGATCTTGCTTTTGGTTTCGACGTCGGGCTTGAGCCAGACGATCGTGCCGCAAAGCGCACCGCCGCCGCAGGGCGCGAATTTCACTTTCGAGGCGCCGGTATCGCGCAGCCAGACGCCACTGGCGTCGGCGGCAACCGCAGCCGTTGCAGCGAACGCCATTCCTGCCGCGGCAATCGTGAACAAAATTTTGGATGTCATTAGGAGGCTCCCGGATGCGCGGCGTCATTGGTGTCCGCTTGCGCAAATGGAACGTGCTTGTGGAGCGGTGTCAATGCGCGGTGCCGATTGTCCGCGCGACCCTGCGCCGCAGCTCTTACGCCGAGGGCGGGCGAAAGCTCATCAGCGATTTTGTCCGATAATCGTAAAGTTTGCCGGTCTCGGCCCAAAGCGGATCGCACAATGGAACAATGTATTCGGCGGCGTTCTCCGGCGTATCGAGCGTCATCGGATCTTCGCCCGGCATCACGATCGCCCGCATGCGTGTGCGGATCGGACCGGGGCTGAACAGATTGACGCGGATCGGCGTGTTCTGAGTCTCATGCGCCCAGACGCGCACGAGCGCATCGAGCGCGGCCTTCGATGCTGCGTATGGCCCCATATAGGCGGTGGCCTTGCTGGCGATTCCTGAGGTGATGAACACCGCGCGTCCGGCGTCGGACTTTTGCAGCAGCGGTTCCATGCAACGGATGAGCTGGAAATTGGCGTTGACGTTGATCGCCATCACGCTGTCCCAGAATTTCGGATCGGTGTGGCCGAGCGGCGAGGACGTGCCCGCCATCCCGGCATTGCCCACGAGAATATCGAGTTTGCCGTGCCTCTCATTGAGCGCCGCGCCAAGCCGCGCGATGCCGTCCATGTCGGTGAGATCGAGAGGCACCAAAGTGGCGCTGCCGCCCTCTGCGCGGATCGCGTCGTCGAGTTCTTCAAGCCCGCCCTGGGTGCGGGCTACCGCGATGACATGCGCGCCGGCCTTGGCGAGCGTAAGAGCCGTTGCGTAGCCGATGCCGCGCGACGCGCCGGTGACGAGAGCGATGCGGGAGTGGAGGGGGCGGGACATGCTTTACTGTTTCCTCATCCTGAGGAGCGTTGCGGAGCAACGCGTCTCGAAGGATGGGACCTCATGGTTCGAGACGCGCGTTCCGCGCTCCTCACCATGAGGGCGGCCTCACGTCAAGGTTGGACTCAGCTCGCCTCCGCCAGCAGCGACAATTGCCGGGGCTGCGGCTCGACCTGATTGCGGTCGGTGAGATTGGTCGGATAGGCGCCGGTGAAACAATGATCGGCGAATTTCGGATGGGCGGGATCGCGGCCCGGTTCACCCATCGCGCGGTACATGCCGTCGATCGAGAGAAATGCCAGCGAATCCGCGCCGATGATGTCGCGCATCTCCTCGATGGAGTGGGTTGCGGCGAGAAGTCCGCCGCGGTCCGGCAGATCGATGCCGTAATAGTCGGGGTTAATGATCGGCGGCGAGGCGAGGCGGAAGTGAACTTCCTTTGCGCCCGCGTCGCGCATCATGCGGACGATTTTCTTCGAGGTGGTGCCGCGCACCAGCGAGTCGTCGATCAGGATAATGCGCTTGCCTTCGATGGCGGCGCGGTTGGGCGCGTGCTTCATGCGAACGCCAAGTTCGCGCACGCTTTGCGTCGGCTGAATGAAGGTGCGCCCGACATAGTGATTGCGGATGATGCCGAGTTCGAACGGCACTCCGGAGAACTGGCTGTAGCCGACCGCAGCGGGCACGCCGGAATCCGGCACCGGAACGACGACATCGACATCGGCGTGGCTTTCACGCGCCAGCTGCGCGCCGAACGCCTTGCGAACCTCATAGACCGAGCGTCCGCCGACGATGGAGTCGGGACGCGCGAAATAGATGTATTCAAAGATGCAGGGGCGCGGCGGCTGCGGCGGGAACGGCTTGTGAATTTCGGTCTCGATCACGTCGCCTTTGTAATCGAACACGATGACTTCGCCGGGTTCGATGTCGCGGATGTATTTCGCGCCGATAATGTCGAGCGCACAGGTCTCCGACGCCAAAATCGGGCAACCGTCGAGTTCGCCGTAAACCAAGGGGCGAATGCCGAGCGGATCGCGCGCGCCGATCAGCTTCTTGTTGGTCAGCGAGACCAGCGCGTAAGCACCTTCGAGCGCGCGCAGGGCTTCGATGTAACGTTCGATGAAGCGGCCGCGCTTGGATCGCGCGACCAGATGCAGAATGACCTCGGTGTCGGTGGTCGATTGCATCATCGCGCCGTCGTGAACGAGCGCGCGGCGCAGCGTCAGTCCGTTGGTAAGGTTGCCGTTATGACCGACGGCGAAACCGCCGGCATTCAATTCGGCGAACAGCGGCTGCACGTTGCGAAGGATTGTTTCGCCGGTGGTGGAATAGCGGACATGGCCGACGGCGGAATTGCCGGGGAGACGGCCGATCACGTCAGCGCGCGAGAACGTGTCGCCGACGAGGCCGAGGCGGCGCTCGGAGTGAAAACGGTGGCCGTCGAAAGAGACAATGCCGGCGGCTTCCTGGCCGCGATGCTGAAGCGCATGAAGGCCAAGGGCCGTAATGGCAGCGGCGTCGGGGTGGCCAAAAATGCCGAACACGCCGCACTCTTCGCGCAGCGTGTCACCGTTCATGTCCAGGTCGAGTTCTCGGTCCAGATCGTAGCCGGAGTCGGGCGGTCGATGGTTGAGGTCAACAGAAGGTTTCATGTGGTCCACCACGCCTCTATTGCTCACGGGGTCAGCGCCCCGCCGCTCTGCTCTCGATCAGTTGTTTGAGCCCATCGCGCGAAGCCTTGGGGTATCCGCCCTCATTGCCACCGATTGACCCGGTGGTGCGCAACTCCGGAGAAGCGTCAGTCTGCTCCTCGTCGGTGCCTTTCTTCTTGAACCTCTTCAAGATGGTGTTCTCAGGGTCATCCGGCAAGAGCGACATCAGCCAATCGCCGGTTCCCTGAAGCACCGCCTTCGACTTCGCACTACGCACCCAATCGGGCTGTTGTTTGTCCGTGACGAGCCAGGCGAAAAACAAAAACGCAACCACCATGATGAGGAGACCGCGCGCGAGGCCGAACAGGAAACCCAGCGTGCGATCCAGCGCGCCGATGCGCGAATCCAGGATCATGTCGGAGATGCGGACCGTGACGATCGAAACCAGAATAAGCGTGACGATGAAAATTCCGGCCACGACCGCGAGCGTGGCGGCGGTGTCGTTGGCGATATAGGTTTTCGCGGTCGGAACCAGCTTCTGATAGGCATAAAGCGTGGTCAGGGCGGCGGCACCCCAGGCGGCGATCGACAGGATTTCGCGCATGAAGCCGCGGATCATCGCCAGCAGGCCAGACAACAGCATCACGGCAAGGACGATAATGTCGAGAAGCGTTATCGGCATCGGTCTGTCTGGTCCGCCTGTTGCTCAAAACCACGAATCGGCGCGGCTGCTTGCCCTTTAGGTGAGGGCCATATCGCACGTCCCGCAAGGCCAGAAAACCCGTAAATCCGTTTGCAGAGTCAACGAAGGGTTGTCCCTGTGGATTCGACATTCATGGGCCTTGGACGCGCGCGTTATCTAGCCCGCAGAAGGTGCCGCGTCAGCCCTCCCGGCGGACCAATTTCGGCGTCAGCGGGGCTTTTTCGCCCGTTGTGGCTTTTCGCCCGAAGTTTTGTCCATTGGCGGCAATATCGGCAACAAGCGAGGTGAGCGAGCCTACCGAGGTCAGCGACAGGCCGGCATCGCCACCCACATCTCCGCGCGCCGTTTCGGGCAGGACGGCGCGGGCAAATCCCAGCTTTGCGGCTTCCTTCAGGCGCGCAGATGTTTGCGCCACCGGGCGCACGGCACCGGACAATGAGATTTCGCCGAAATAGACCGCGTCCACCGGCAGCGGCGCATTGACGAGCGAGGAAACGAGAGCGGCGGCGGCGGCCATATCGGCTGCGGGCTCATTGATGCGAAGGCCGCCGGCGACATTGAGATAAACATCATGGCCGCCGAGCTTGACGCCGCAATGGGCCTCCAGCACGGCAAGCACCATCGACAGCCGCGACGGATCCCAGCCGACCACCGCGCGGCGCGGGGTGCCGAGCGATGTCGGCGCGACAAGCGCCTGCAATTCGACGAGCACGGGACGCGTGCCCTCGATGCCGGCGAACACGGCGGTGCCCGGCGATCCGAGATCGCGCTCGGACAAAAACAATTCGGACGGATTGGAGACTTCGCGAAGACCCAAACCAGTCATCTCGAACACGCCGATCTCATCAGTCGGCCCGAAGCGGTTTTTCACCGCGCGCAGCACGCGAAACTGCTGCGAGCCTTCGCCCTCGAACGACAGCACCGCATCGACCATGTGCTCGACGACGCGAGGCCCGGCGATCTGGCCGTCCTTGGTGACATGACCGACGAGAATGAGAGCTGCCCCGCTTCGCTTTGCGAAGCGAATGAGTGCCTGAGCGGACGCGCGAACCTGTGTGACGGTGCCCGGCGCGGACTCGACTGTGTCGGTCCACATTGTCTGGATGGAGTCGATGACGACGAGGCGAGGAGGCGCACCCTCCGACAGCGTCGCGATAATGTCCTCGACGGATGTTTCGGCGGCGAGTTGGACTGCCGCGTCGGAAAGGCCCAGACGTTCGGCGCGCAGCCGCACCTGTCCGATGGCCTCTTCGCCAGAGATGTAAACTGCGCGATGCCCTGCGCGCGCCATGAGACTGGTTGCTTGCGTGAGCAGCGTCGATTTGCCGATGCCGGGATCGCCCGCCATCAAAATCACCGAGCCGCGCACCAGTCCGCCGCCGGTGACGCGGTCGAGTTCGGCCACGCCGGACGGCAGACGGGGTGCGTCTTCCGATGCGCCCGTCAGCGTTTCGAGTTTAATGAGGCGGCCCTTGCGTTTGGCGCGCAGATTGACCGGAACGGAGGCCGCGTCGGAGCCTTCCTCAGAGAGCGAATTCCATTCGTTGCAGGCCTCGCACTTGCCCTGCCACTTGTTATAGGCGGCTCCGCAATTCTGGCAGACGAATGAAAGAACGGCAGCGCGCGCCATTTTGATAAGCCCCGCAGGCCAAAAGCCCCAGAATCCAGCCCGAAATCTGTTCTATATTTGTTCTCTATTTTCGGGCAAAAGTCAAGGCCAATCCGGGCCTTCCACAGCCGCTACTCAGCAGCGCCCTTGTAGATGCGCGCGTAACGATGACCGAGGCTGGTCAGCGCCTCGTAGCCGATGGTCCCAAAATGATGCGCGAGTTCGTCGATGGAGATGCCATCTCCGATCAGCGTGACCATGCCGCCGCGCTTGATCGCATTCGGCGGCAGATCGGTAATGTCGATCGCCATCAGGTCCATCGAAATGCGCCCCGCAATCGGGCATCGTTGCCCGGCAACGATCGCTTCGGCGCTGCGCGATCCGTCGCTGCCGCCCGCCGCCCGGAAATATCCGTCGGCATAACCGGCAGCCGCAATGGCAAGACGCGTCGGCCGGCGCGCGGTCCAGATCCCGCCATAGCCGACGGTCTGGCCTTGTTCGACTTTGCGAATTTGCGCGACGCGGACTTTCAGTTCGACCACCGCATGCATCGGCGTGTCGGCTTCCGGCGTCGGATTGACGCCGTAAAGTGCAGCACCCGGCCTCACCATGTCGAAATGGAATTGCGATCCGAGAAAAATTCCCGACGAGTTCGACAGCGACGCGGGAACGCCGGCGAACTGGGAGGCGATCTCACGAAACGCGCCGACCTGACGGCCGTTTGAAGTCTCATTCAGCAATTCCGCGCTGATGAGGTGGCTCATCACCAGCGAAATTCCGTGCTCGCCGCGCCGGATACGCGGAAGAAGACTCTGCGCCTCGGCCATCGCAAAGCCGAGACGGTTCATGCCGGTGTCGATGTGGATGGCGCAATCGCCGCGCCAGCCGCTCTGCAAGCGATAGACGTCCCACTCGGCGAGTTCGCCGGGATCGCCGATCACCGGCCGGCAATCGATTTTCACGAAGGCATCGCCGGTGCCGGAGAAAAATCCGTCGAGCACGTAGATGACCGAGTTCGGCGCTGCTTCGCGCGCGGCCTTCGCTTCATCCAAAGTTGCGACGAAGAACGTCTTGCAGCCGGCTTTCACCAGCGCCTTCGTCACCGGCGTCAGGCCGCAACCGTAGGCATCGGCCTTCACGACGGCCGCGCACTCCGCAGGCACGGCGGCGCTGTCGAGCTTGGCCCAGTTCGCCGCCAGAGCTTCGAGATCGATGGTGAGAACGCCGGTCGCAGCCGCAAGAGCCGCGGCATCGTCGGGGTTCGCCATCGGGGCGCTGTCGGCGGTCATGGTTTTGGGATCGGAAACGCGGTTCATGGGTCAACAAATGCGGCAAATACCGTCGGAATTTGGCCCGTCTTAGCACAAACGGCGCGGCGTAAAGGGCAGATTTAGCGTCGGGCTGGTACAGACTCGGCGTCCGCTAAATTGGAAAACCGAGTAAATTGTCCGTCGAAATGAACCTCGACCGTTCCGGTAGGTCCATGCCGCTGCTTTGAGATAATGATTTCCGCTTTGCCTTCGGCATTGTTTAGATCGCGCTGCCAAGCAGCGTATGCTTCCGCCTTTTTTGAATCGTCAGACCCACCACCCCCTGGCTTAGGTGGCTCTTTCCCTTTCAAATAGTATTCCTCGCGATAGACGAACAATACTACATCGGCGTCCTGTTCGATCGATCCCGATTCACGTAGGTCGGATAACTGAGGACGTTTGTCGTCACGGCTTTCGACTTGACGTGACAACTGCGACAAAGCGACCACAGGAACATCAAGCTCTTTCGCGAGAGCTTTAAGGCCCGTGGTTATCTCAGTCACTTCTTGTACGCGGTTGTCCGAACGGCGACCCGAACCTTGGAGTAGTTGAATGTAATCGACGACTAGCAAGTCGAGTCCACGCTGTCGCTTTAAGCGACGAGCGCGTGCTGCAAGCTGGGAAATCGAAAGCCCTCCGGATTCATCAATATAAAACGGCAGATTCTCCATTTCTGTAGATGCGGCGGCTATGACGTCAAATTGCGTGGGCGAAATCTCGCCGCGTCGCATCGCAGACGAAGAGATTTCCGTTTGCTCAGAAATTATTCGCGTAGCAAGTTGTTCGGCCGACATTTCGAGCGAGAAAAAACCGACAATCCCGCCTTTCGCGGCAACAAGAGTGCCATCTGTTTTATGCTCGGGAACGTAATTGCTAGCCACATTGAAGGCGATGTTTGTCGCTAAGGCCGTCTTGCCCATGCCGGGACGTCCCGCTAGCACGATGAGGTCAGATTTTTGCAGACCGCCCATATCGTGGTCTAGCTTGTCGAGACCCGTGGCAAGTCCAGAAAGTTTGCCATCGCGTTTATAAGCATTTGCAGTCATCTCGACGGCGCGCGCTGCTGCGCGCTTAAACTCAGCGAACCCCTTTCCAAATTTGTCCGCTTCAGCGAGTGCGTAAAGCTGGCGTTCGATTTCCTCAATTTGCTGCTGCGGATTGAAATCGACTGGCGTGTCAAAAGCGACGTTGACCATCTCGGTGCCGATACCGATAAGATTGCGGCGTTTTGAGAGGTCTTGAATAGTCCGTCCGTAGTCTAACGCATTGATAATCGTCGTTGCTTCAGCAGCTAGCCGGGCAACGTACTGCTTGACAGTCATCCCGCTGATTTCGGTTTCTGCGGGCAAAAAGGTCATAAGGGTTCTAGGATCCGCTAATTTTCCCGCGCGGATAAGATCGCTAGCCTTCTGATAGATGTCCTTATGCGCTGTTTCGAAAAAATGGTCGGCCTCTAAGAAGTCCGATACGCGATAGAACGCGTCGTTATTGATTAGGATCGCGCCGAGAAGCGCCTGTTCCGCCTCGATATTATGCGGCGCGCTGCGAAACGCAGGCGTTCCGCCTTCGGGCGCAAGTTTGACGATGTTCGAATCGAGGTTTGCCATGAATGTTCAATGGTCTTTTATTCGGACGAAAGCAGGGCGGACTGGCACTCGATACGGGCGATTACCTAATACTCTGCGAGTCGCGAATGAAAGTCGTAAACGGACTGTCCCCGCCAATTCACAAGCCGAAAAGAAAAATTCAAGAAACGCTTGATTCCCAGCGTCTCTTGAGACTCGGCAGCGGCCATTGGAAAGGTTGAATTATTCGCCCGCAAGCCGCAGCGGCGGACCTTTCGATGCCTCGTCCGAGCGCAGCCGGGCTTCCTCGCGGCCGAGGTAATCGCGTGTGATCGGGACCACGTTCTGCTTCTTGCTCAGCTGAAACTGGAAAACCATCATGTTCTGGTAGCGGAAGCTCATCTCCGAACAGGCCAGATAGAATTCCCACATTCGCACGAAATGCTCGTCGTACAGCTTTGCCGCTTCCTCGCGGCGCGCCAGAAAGCGTTCGCGCCAGGCTTTCAGCGTCTTGGCATAATGAAGCCGCAGAATTTCGACGTCATCGACCAGCAGGCCTGCGCGTTCGATTGCAGGCAACACTTCCGACAGCGCCGGGATGTAGCCGCCGGGGAAAATGTATTTAGCGATCCACGGGTTGGTGATGCCGGGCCCCTCCGAGCGGCCGATGGCATGCAGCACCATCACGCCGTTGTCGGCGAGCACCTCGGCGCAATGGCTGAAATAGGCGTCGTAGAAGTCGACGCCGACATGCTCGAACATGCCGACCGAAACGATGCGGTCGAAAGGACCGGGAACGGTGCGATAGTCCTGCATCAGAAATGTCGCGCGCGCGCTCAACCCCATTTCGCCAGCGCGGGCGTTGGCGACGCCAAGCTGTTCCTTCGATAGCGTCACGCCAGTAACCTGCGCGCCCGCAACGCCAGCCAGATACAGACCCAGTCCGCCCCAGCCGCAGCCGATGTCGAGCACGCGATGATCCGGCTTGACGAGAAGTTTCGCGGCGATGTGACGCTTCTTGGCGAGTTGCGCGTCGTCGAGCGAGGTATCGGGCGTCTCGAAATACGCGCAGCTATATTGCATGTCCGAATCGAGGAAGAGGCGATAGAGCCGCCCGTCGAGATCGTAGTGGCGCGCGACGTTGCGCTTGGCACGAAATTGCGAATTGAACTGCTGGAGATGACGGCCGAGATAGCGGACCCACCACAATAGCCTGCCCCATCGCGGCAGCATATCGGGCTGGCCCATTGCAATGGCCAAAAGATCGGCGATGGAGCCTCGCTCCATGACGAAACTGCCGTTGGTGTAGATTTCGCCAAACGCCAGTTCAGGATCGAGAAGGAGGTGAAGTTCGGATGCGCGACTGCAAAATCGGGCACTCACCGGCTCTCCCGTACCGTCACCGCAAATGAATTGGGTACCGGTGGAGGTCGTAAACGTCACTGAGCCTTTGCGAATGAACTGGCTCAGAAAAAACCGCAGCAAACGGTTCATCGGAGTGGTCCGGACGACATAACCTTAAGAACGCGTGTCGGATCAATGCGTTCCGTCGGCTCTCAAAAGGCATCCCAGAACTTCGATAATCTATGATCGGTCTGTTTCCATGCCAATGGCCCGAAAAGCCGCAGCATAAAAATTCTTCCATGCCCGCTATTTCGCCTCACGCAGATGAGAAGCCTAAGGCCTTCCATTCGCGGCATAATCGGCTAAAGGTGACGGACGATTGGCTGCCGGTTCGCGCCCGGTTCGCGGGGCGGCCTCATATCTGGAGAATTTGGAATGCTGAGCCGAGCGCTCATTTTGGCGGCGGTGACTTCTATGCTTTGCGGCATCGGCACCGCAGGCGCAGTCGAAAACCTCGAAGCCGGCAAACCGCCCTCGGCCATCTTCTCCTCAACATGTTCGCTCTGCCACAAAAGTCCGCGCGGACTTTTGAAAACGGTAGCGCCCGGTTCTCTGCCGGGATTTCTACGCCAGCACTACACGACCAGCACCGACATGGCCGGCGCAATGTCGGCCTACGTGCTCTCGAACGGTGCTGCCAACGCGGCCTTGCCCGGCGGCAATCTGACAAAGCAGGGCGAGGAATCAAAGAGCGCACCGAAACCTGACACTGCCTCGCGCGAAGGCACGAAGGACGGGACCAAGGACGGCACGAAAAGCCGCAAGCCGGTTCGTGAGGCGTCACGTCCGGATGCCGACGGTCTCGAAAGCGTTCCGACCAATCCTGAATCGGCGGCGGAAGACAACAAGCCGGCCGATGCATCCAAGCAGGGCGCGAAACAGAAGGGTGCCAAAGGCAAGCCGCCGAAGCCTGAAGTTGCGGTCGCGCCTCCGCGAGAGGAAATCGTGCGCCCCGATCCTGTGCCGGCAGTGACGCCAGCGCCGCAGGGCAACGAAACGCCCGCCGCTCCACAGGGGCCGAAGTCCGTTGCCGAATTGCCGACCGGACCGCTCACGATCGACCTCGGCACACCGGCACCTTCCACCGTGACGACCGAACCCGCAGGTCCGCCGCGCGTGCCGATCTCGCAGTAGTTCATCTTTTGGAATCGAAAAGCCCGGCGAAAACGCCGGGCTTTTTTTGTTCGCGCAAGATCTGCGTTGCGATCCTACTTCTCTTCCACGGCGGCGGGCGTTTCTTCCGCGCGCTGGGCCGCCTGATTGTCGAGCGCCTCCGGATCGAAGAACTCGCCGGCGGCTGCGATGGCTTCGGCCGCCGCGTCCTGATCTTCCTTGCGGGTGTTGACGTCTTCGCCGCGGTTGATGCGCTCGGCTTCTGCCTCAGAACGCGCAACAGTCGCGGTCACATGGATTTCGACTTCGGGATGCACAGCGATGTGAATGTGGTGCTTGCCGATGGTCTTGATCGGCGCGTCGAGCAGAACCTGCTGGCGGTTGAGCGCAACGCCGTCCTTCTCCAGCGCCGCCATGATGTCGCGCACCGACACCGAGCCGTAAAGCTGGCCGGATTCCGACGCCTGACGAATGACGATAACGTTGCGGCCTTCGATCTTCTCGGCAACCTTCGTGGCTTCGCCCTTGGCCTGAATGTTCTTGGCCTGGAGTTCAGCCTTCATGCCGTCGTACTTGGCGCGGTTCTCTTCGGTGGCGCGGAGCGCCTTGTTGCGCTTGAGAAGGAAGTTACGCGCGTAACCGTCCTTCACTTTGACGACGTCGCCCATCTGGCCGAGTTTGCCGACGCGCTCCAAAAGAATGACTTCCATGTGACTTCTCCGTTTAAGTGTAAGTGGATGTTGAGGTGAAAATTGAGAACTATGTCGGTGCGGGCGGTCCCCGGCGCAGCCAGTAGTTCTGACGAATTCCGAAAATTGCATCGGCGAGGCCGAGGCTGACGACGCCGATCAGCGGCCAGCCGATGAAAATGGTCGCGGCATAAATCGAGCCGAGGACGAAGCCGCGCCCCGAGAACGCCTGCAACACTGTGTGCAGCGTGGCAAAGCCGGTCATCGCATACACCATCATGAGCGCAGAGGAGACGATCTGCGCCGCGACGGCCACGATGCCGCCGACAAAACACAGCGCGATGGCAACAGCGAGTGCGGCAAGCGCGATCTTTGGAAGCGTCGTCGTGCGCAGATCGGGCCAGGGCCTTTTCAGCCGGCCCGATGTCCTGGTGATTTTGGCTGCAAGCCAGAGATTGAGCGTGAGTGTGACGATCGCAATGATGGTCGCGGCCCCCGGCGCGATCGAAACCAGAATGTCGAGCACGCGCTCACGGTCGCCCTGCGGCGCATCCGACATACGGCCGCCCATCACGATCTGAAGTCCGCGGCGCAGCCCTGCGCTGATCGAGGTCTCGTCGCTGCCGAGCGTCAGCAGCGCGCAGAACGTCGTGATCGAAGCGAACACCGTCGTCCAAAGAAGAATGCGTCCGACCGGATACCAGTCGAGCGCGGGCGCCATTCCGGCAAGCTGCGGATCGTTGGACACCGGACGCGCAAGCAAGGCGAGATGGCCGAGCCACCATGCGGGCAGGGCGACGGTGAGCGCGAACGCGGCGGCGTAGGCAACGCCGAACATTGCGAGCAGTCCGCCGCAGGCGAAAACACCCGCGATCAGCGCAACGACCGAACCCCATCCCAATGCTGCGACCATCAGGGGCAACGGCGCAAGATAGAACAGCAGCAATGACGCAAGCGCGCCCGAGACGATGGACGCGAACATCATCGCCGACGCAAGTCCGGCTGCGATTGCAACGAGAATCGATGTCATCATCAGCTGTCCCGCCCCCTTCGAGCGGTTAGAGGCGTCTGCCCCAACCATCGGCGACCGGACGACCCGGAAGCCTTATGAGAAAGCGGATCGGCGGATGAACCGCCGACCCGAAACGATCTTAGCGAATAACGTAAGGCAACAGACCGAGAAAGCGCGACCGCTTGATGGCGCGGGCGAGTTCACGCTGCTTGAGAGCGGACACGGCGGTGATCCGGCTCGGTACGATCTTGCCGCGCTCGGACACGTAACGCATCAGCAGCTTGGAATCCTTGTAGTCGATCTTCGGCGCGTTCGGACCCGTGAACGGGCAGGTCTTGCGGCGGCGGAAGAACGGACGGCGTGCACCAGCGTCTGCCATGATCTTACTCCTCCACCGATGCTGCGGCGTCGTCTTCGCGCGGACGGCGCGGACCACGATCGCCACGGAAACCGCCGCCTTCACGGCCGCCGCCGAAACCGCCATCGCGGTCGCCGCGGAAGCCGCCGCCGCGCTCGTCACGATCGCGGTCGGACTTGCGCATCATCGCCGACGGGCCTTCTTCAAGCTCATCGACGCGCACGGTGAGATAACGGATGACGTCTTCGCTGATGCGCTCCTGTCGCTCGATCTCGGCGACCACAGCGGACGGGCCGTCGATGTTCAGCATCATGAAATGTGCTTTGCGATTCTTGTGCATGCGGTAGGTGAGCGAGCGCACGCCCCAGTTTTCGGTCTTCGTGACCTTGCCGCCGAGACCTTCGATCACGCCGGTGATCTGCGTGGTGAATTCTTCGACCTGCTGGGCGCTCGCATCCTGACGCGCGAGAAATACATGCTCGTATAGAGGCATGGGTGTCCTTTCCAGTGTTGGCGCGGGTCCTGGCGGCAAGCCCTTCGAGACCTTCGGAAAGGACCTCGATATTGCTCAGAAGGCGGGAACACGGGACGTCGGACCGACTGGTCCTGTCGCATCAACCGAATGAGTTGTTGAGACCGTCCGTTCAGCTCCCGGCCGGGACCTACGGATGGGCGCTTTATAGGGATTTTGAGCCTTGGCGCAAGGCAAAATGGGCCAAAAATGCCCCTTATTTCGGGTGCCTCGGCCATTGGCCCGGTCGGTCTTTGGCTGAGTGGCCCGCTGACCCAATGGGCCAATACGCGCCGCCCCCCAGCTTGACTTGTCGGCCACTGGAAGCGACTTAAACGCCTCATTTTGGAGGCTTCCATGACCGCAGCATTCACGTTTCCCGGACAGGGCTCGCAGGCCGTCGGCATGGGCAAGGCGCTGGCCGACCAGTTCCCCGCCGCCAGGGCTGTGTTCGACGAGGTGGACGCGGCGCTCGGCCAGAAGCTGACCGCGATCATCTGGGACGGCCCGGCCGAGACGTTGCAACTCACCGAAAACGCGCAGCCGGCGCTGATGGCTGTGTCCATTGCAACGCTGCGCGTATTGGAAACAGAAGCTGGCGTCGATGTTGCGCGCGATGCGGCCTTCGTCGCGGGCCATTCGCTCGGCGAATATTCGGCTCTTGCGGCGGCGGGAAGTTTTTCGATTAGCGACACCGCCAAACTTCTCCGCACGCGCGGATTGGCGATGCAGAAGGCCGTGCCGGTTGGTGTCGGTGCGATGGCGGCGTTGCTCGGTCTCGATTATGAGGCAGCGGTTGCCGTCGCCAACGAAGCCGCGCAGGGACAGGTCTGTCAGGCTGCCAACGACAATGGCGGCGGGCAGGTCGTCGTCTCCGGCGACAAGGCTGCCGTCGAGCGCGCGCTTGAGATCGCAAAAACCAAGGGTGCGAAACGCGCGATGCTGCTGCCGGTCTCCGCGCCGTTCCATTGCCGCCTGATGCAGCCTGCCGCCGATGTGATGGCGCAGGCGCTCGCCGGCGTTACTATCAACAAGCCCAAGGCTCCGTTGGTCTCGAACGTGCTGGCGTCCGCGATCACCGACCCGGATGAAATCCGCAAGCGTCTTGTCGAACAGGTGACGGGCACGGTGCGCTGGCGCGAAAGCGTGTCGTACATGGCGTCGAAAGGCGTCACACACTTTCTCGAAATTGGCGCAGGCAAGGTGCTGTCGGGTCTGGTCAAGCGCATCGCCGACGGCGCGGTGGGCGTCTCGGTCGGTGGGCCGGGCGACATCGAAGCTGCGAAGGCGGCGATCGCTGCGGCGAAGAGCTGAGATTTGCCCGTCATTGCGAGCGAAGCGAAGCAATCCGGAAGACATCAAAAATGGATTGCTTCGTCGCATTCGCTCCTCGCAATGACGATTATTTCTCATGATCCGATTTGTCTGTGAGCCGCGCTTTCACTCCTCGCAATCAACGCCAGATCGCTTTCATCTTTGAGATCGACGCCAGTCAGTCCGCGCCCGAGCGCGGCGCGAACGAGCCACGCCAGTTTGAACGCGGCGGCATCGTAACTCAGCCCTTCGGGCCGCACATTGGAAATGCAGTTGCGATCGGCATCGCTGCGCGACTTGAACGGCGCATGTGTGATGTAGATGCCAAGACTGTCCGGCGAGCTCAATCCCGGACGTTCGCCGATCAACATGATCGAGAGTTTCACCTTCAATAGTTCGGCGATCTCGTCGCCCAACGCCACGCGTGCCTGCGTGGCGATCACGACCGGCGCGTTTTTCAACTCGTTCGCGAGATGCTTTTTCAGTGCGGCGAGCAAGGGTGCGGCGTGGCGCTCGATTGCGAGTGACGATAATCCGTCGCCGATCACGATGCAGATGTCATTTTGTACGAACGGCGCAGCGCGCAATTTCGCAATATCGTCAGGCGCAATGACGCGACCCAGATCGGGCCGCCGCAGATAGATCGCGCGATCCCGCGCGCGACTCTGAATATGCGCGGTCGTCCAGCCCTGTGCTTTCAATTCGCTGTCGAGCTTTTCAACATCGAGTGCGGCGTGGATCGCATCGCGCGCCATCGCGTGCGCCCAGCCGAATTTCAGAACTTCGTCGGTCGGCATGCCCGAACCGGCGCGCCCTAGTGCAAGCCGCGCAGGCGTGATCTCGCGCCACTCGGTCCACGGACTTTTCGTGACGTTGTCGTTTGTCATGCGACCAGCGATTTCAGCGACGACAATCCGCCGAGCAACGCGTTGGGCGAGGGCGGTTTGAGGCGTCCGCTTGCATCCGTGATCTGCATGCGTTGCAGCCATGCCTCGAATTCCGGCGCGCGCTTCAATCCCATCGTTTCGCGCAAAAACAGCGCGTCGTGAAACGACGTACTTTGATAATTGAGCATCACGTCGTCCGCGCCCGGCACGCCCATGATGAAGTTGACGCCGGCCGCACCAAGCAGCACGAGCAGCGTGTCCATGTCGTCCTGATCGGCTTCGGCGTGATTGGTGTAGCAAATGTCGCAACCGATCGGCACGCCGAGCAGCTTGCCGCAGAAATGATCTTCCAGTCCGGCGCGGATAATCTGCTTGCCGTCATAGAGATATTCGGGGCCGATGAATCCGACGACCGTATTCACGAGCAAAGGCTTGTAGCGCCGCGCCAGCGCATAGGCGCGCGCCTCGACGGTCTGCTGATCGACACCGAAGTTCGCGTCGGCCGACAGCGCGCTGCCCTGACCGGTCTCGAAATACATGACGTTGTCGCCGACCGTGCCGCGCTTCAGCGACAAGGCGGCTTCCCGTGCTTCGTCGAGCAATTCAGGTGTGACGCCAAACGAGCGGTTGGTTTTCTCCGTGCCGCCGATGGACTGAAACACGAGATCGACCGGCGTTTTGTTCTCGATCAGCTTGAGCGTGCTGGTGACATGGGTCAGCACGCAACTCTGCGTTGGAATTTCAAAACGCTGGATCATTTCGTCCAGCACGCGCGCCAGCCGGTCGAGCACCGGCATGCTGTCGGACGCCGGATTGACGCCGATCACGGCATCGCCCGAACCCATCAGCAGTCCGTCCAGAGTGGAGGCGGCGATACCGCGCAGATCGTCGGTGGGATGATTGGGTTGCAGCCGCACCGACAATTGTCCCTCAAGCCCGATGGTGTCGCGGAAGCGCGTGACGGCGCGGCACTTGCGCGCAATCGCAATCAGATCCTGATTGCGCGAAATCTTGGAGACGGCTGCCGCCATCTCAGGCGTCAGTCCAGGTGCCAGCACGGTCAATGCATCGGTCGTCGCATGTTCCGACAGCAACCAGTCGCGAAATCCGCCGACGGTCAGATGTGACACGGGTGCAAATGCATTCGCGTCATGGCTGTCGATAATCAGCCGCGTGATGTTGTCGTCCTCATAGGGGATGAGTGCTTCGGTCAAAAACCGCTTGAGCGGCACATCGGCGAGCACATAGCGTGCGGCCATTCTTTCCTGAGACGACGATGCTGCAATTCCCGCAAGAACGTCACCGGAGCGGGCGGGGCTGGCGAATGCCATCACCTGCTTGAGGTCGTCGAATACGAATGACCGGGATTCGATGGTGGTGCGATAGCGCATCGGCACTCATTCTCGGAGCGGATCGTCGATGCAAAACATACCATTGAACCCCTTCCATTGAGTGCTTAATCATTGACGAACCGCATTTTTGTGCGGCAAACGACGGCTCTGAATTGCCGCACCATGCTTGGGGGACACCATGTTCGATTTGACCGGTAAAACGGCGCTCGTGACGGGCGCGACGGGTGGCATCGGCAATGCGATCGCCAAGGCGCTGCACGCGCAGGGCGCGACCGTGTCGATTTCCGGTACGCGGCGCGACGTGCTCGATGCGCTCGCAGGCGAGATGAAAGAGCGCGTGCATGTCCTGCCGTGCAATCTGTCGAACGCAGAAGAGGTCGAAGCACTGGTCCCCGCAGCCGAGAAGGCGATGGGTCAGGTCGATATTCTGGTCGCAAACGCAGGCATCACGCGCGACAATCTGTTCGTTCAGCTGCGCGACGAAGACTGGAACGACGTCATCAACGTCAATCTCACGGCGACGTTTCGCCTGTCGCGCGCTGCGGTGAAATTGATGATGCGCAAGCGATTCGGCCGGATCATCGCGATCACGTCGGTCGTCGGCGTTACGGGAAATGCGGGGCAGGGCAACTACGCTGCGTCCAAGGCCGGACTGATCGGCATGATGAAATCGGTCGGCGCCGAATATGCCCGCCGCAACGTGACGGCGAACTGCATTGCGCCCGGATTTATCGCGACACCCATGACGGACGCGCTCAATGAAAAGCAGCGCGAAGCGGTTTTGGGCAAGGTGCCTGCGGGCCGCCTCGGGACACCGGAGGACATCGCGGCGGCAGCCGTCTACCTCGCCTCCAATGAGGCCGCCTACGTCACCGGACAGACGATTCACGTCAACGGCGGAATGGCAATGATCTGAGGCTGTTACCGGCCGATTTCAGCGCGTTTTGCGAGGGAATTCGGGTTCCTCCGGCGTGTGGCCAAGGCCGGGGAAGTGTGTTAACCGAACGGCTTGGGGGCTCGGTAACATCGCCATTGCAGGATCATCAAACCCTGTATATTGCCGTGGCTTGGCCCGCCGCCGTTTCCGGTATTTTGCCCGCATGGGACGCGAAACGGACGGCACGAATTCAGGCGGCAACACACTACGATGACTCGCAGTCGGGTTTAGTGGAACAAGCACGAGGTTGGAAACGATGAGTGAGATTGGCGAGCGAGTTAAGAAGATCGTGGTTGAGCATCTGGGTGTCGAACCGGAGAAGGTCGTCGATTCGGCGAGCTTCATCGACGATCTCGGAGCCGACAGTCTCGATACGGTCGAGCTCGTGATGGCCTTTGAAGAAGAATTCGGCTGCGAAATTCCGGACGACGCCGCTGAGACGATTCTCACGGTCGGCGACGCCACCAAGTTTCTCGAGAAAAACGCAAAAAGCTGACGCTTGCGCGGCACGTTTTGAAAAACGGCGGGTTGTAATCGAACGACCCGCCGTCTTTCTGTCTGTAGCCGCCGGGACATCCATTCACTTCGCAAGTTGAGGACCAAGATGAGACGGGTCGTCGTCACGGGGCTGGGCATGGTGTCGCCGCTGGCCAATGGCGTTGAGCCGACCTGGAAGCGCATACTCAACGGCGAGAGCGGTGCGAAGAGAATCGATGCGTTCGATGCTTCAGACCTGACCTGTCAGATCGCCTGCATGGTTCCGCGCGGCGACGGCACCAACGGCACCTTCAATCCCGACGAGTGGATGGAGCCGAAGGAGCAGCGCAAGGTCGACGACTTCATCATTTTCGCGATGGCAGCAGCCGAGCAGGCGCTCAACGACGCGAACTGGCACCCCAGCACCGAGGAAGAACGCTGCGCCACCGGCACGATGATCGGCTCCGGCATCGGCGGCATCGAGGGCATCGGCGAGGCTGCCGTCATTCTGAAAGAACGCGGGCCGCGCAAGCTGTCGCCGTTCTTTATTCCCGGACGTCTCATCAATCTCGCCTCGGGCTACGTCTCCATCAAGCATGGCCTGAAAGGTCCGAACCACGCAGTGGTCACGGCCTGTTCGACCGGCGCACATGCCATCGGCGATGCCAGCCGTCTCATCGCATTCGGCGATGCGGACGTGATGGTTGCGGGAGGCGCAGAATCGGCGGTCAATCGGCTGGCGATGGGCGGCTTCTGCGCGCTGCGCGCGATGGCGACCAAGTATAATGACAATCCGACGATCGCGTCGCGGCCCTACGACAAGGACCGCGACGGTTTCGTGATGGGCGAGGGCGCAGGCGTCGTGATCCTCGAAGAGTACGAGCACGCCAGGAAGCGCGGCGCTAAGATCTATGCCGAAGTGGTCGGCTACGGTCTGACCGGCGACGCCTATCACATCACCGCGCCCGCCGAGGACGGCGACGGCGCCTATCGCTGCATGCAGATGGCGATGAAGCGTGCAGGCGTGACGGCATCCGACATCGACTACATCAATGCGCACGGCACCTCGACACCGCTCGGCGACGAGATCGAGCTTGGCGCGGCACAGCGCCTGCTCGGAAATGCGGCATCGAAAGTGTCGATGTCGTCCACCAAGTCATCGACCGGTCATCTGCTCGGTGCAGCGGGCGCGATCGAGGCGATTTTCTGTGTCCTTGCGATTCGCGATAACATCGCGCCGCCGACGATCAATCTTGACAATCCGTCGGTTGAGACCGCCATCGACCTCGTGCCGAACAAGGCGCGGCCGCGCGAGATCAATGTGGCGCTGTCGAATTCATTCGGATTCGGTGGAACCAACGCGTCGCTGGTGGTGCGGCGTCTTGCAAGCTGATAATTGAAATCCGGCTTCACCGTTTTGCCGGATTCGGCCATAATTTTTGACTTCGGCGAGCATAAGACGTCGGTTCAAAGGGCAATACGAAGAGGCCGACGGCCTTTGGGAATTTAGGTTGTATCGATGAGTCAGAGACCGCCGATTTCGCCACGCAGCCCGCGCGCGGCGCTTGAACCGGAGCAGGTGCCACGACCGCCGCTGCGCTCGGAGCGTGCGCGCAGTCCGCTTGTCATGATCGGCAATGCCATCATGACCTTTCTCATCATTTCGATGATCGTGACCGGCGGCATCTTCTTCTACGGCAAGAAGGTCATCGAGGAACGCGGCCCGCTCACCGAGGATAAGGTCGTCAACATTCCGCCACGCGCGGGCATGACCGACATCGATGACATTCTTCTGCGCAATGGCGTCATCATTGCGGATCGCTGGACGTTCATCGGCGCGGTCGTCGCGCTGAACGCGCGGCAAGGTCTCAAGTCGGGCGAATATCTGTTCCAGAAAAACGCCTCGCTGCGCGATGTCATCAACACCATCGTCGAAGGCAAGGTCGTTCAGCACTCGATCACGATTCCCGAAGGGTTGACCTCCGAGCAGATCGTGGCGCGCCTTCAGGACAACGACATTTTCAACGGTTCGCTGAAGGAGCAGCCGCGCGAAGGCACGCTCTTGCCGGACACCTATAAGTTTCCGCGCGGGACGCCACGCGATCAGGTGATTGCACGCATGCAGGCCGCGCAGAAAAAGGTGCTAGCCGAAATCTGGGAACGCCGCAGCCCCGACGTGCCGGTTCGCTCGCCCGACCAGCTCGTGACGCTCGCGTCCATCGTCGAGAAAGAAACCGGCCGTGCCGACGAGCGCAGCCGCGTTGCCGCCGTCTACGTCAATCGCCTGAAGCAGAATATGCGGCTGCAATCGGATCCGACGATCATCTACGGTCTCGTCGGTGGTCGCGGCACGCTCGGCCGTCCGATCAAGCGCAGCGAAATTACCCAGCCTTCGCCTTACAACACATATGTCGTCAACGGACTGCCGCCGGGACCGATTGCCAATCCCGGCCGTGCATCGCTCGAGGCGACCGCCAATCCGGCACGCACACGCGATCTCTACTTCGTGGCCGACGGTACCGGCGGTCACACATTCAGTGAGAACTACGATAACCACCAGAAGGCTGTCGCGAAATTGCGCGCGATCGAGAAGGCGGCGCAGGACGACAAGGTCGAAGACGACGACTCGACTTCGGCCCCTGCCGCTGTTGCGCCGACGCCTCCGCCGATGACGGTGAAACCCGTTCCAGCTAAACCCGCTGCTCCGAAACCTTCGGCTGCGCCTGCAACCGCACCCGCCACCGCGCCCAAATCTGCCGGTCCGAAAGCTGCGGCGTCGACGTCCACGGTCGCATCCGCGCCGGTTGCGCTCGATCCGGCGTCCGCTGCCGCGCGCAAGAAATCGGCTGCGGCCAAGCGTGGCCCCGCGGCAAATGCGGCGCCGGCAGTGACCGCCGAGCCCGAAGAGGAAGAAGAGCAGCCCGTGCAGCCGTCGTCGCGCTAGCGGCGGATACGTCCTGCGTCTTGCGCGATTTCCTGATTTGTCGGACAAGCTGAAGCGCATTCATAGGATGCGATTCACACCGGAGAACGTGCCGAATGGCGCTGTCCAGCATGACCGGCTTCTCGCGCCATCATGGCACCAGCGGACCTTACGCGTTCGAGTGGGAGTTGAAGTCGGTCAACGCCAAGGGCTTCGACTTCCGCATGCGCCTGCCGGCGGGATGGGACGACATCGAGACCGCCGCGCGCAAACGCGCAACCGAATTGCTCTCGCGCGGCACCGTCTATGCCAACCTCAACGTCAAGCGCAGCGGCGCAGCACAGACCGTCCGCATCAACGACGATGTGCTCGCATCGATCGTGAAAGCGGCAGACGAGATTTCAAAGAAGACGGGCGCCGCGCCGCCGAGCGTCGATGGCCTTCTTGCGATGAAGGGCGTCATCGACGTCATCGAGCCGGAAAGCGACGAGGCGGAATTGCAGGCGGCAAAAGTGGCCGTGGCTGCTTCCTTCGAGCAGGCGCTGCAAAGCCTGATCGGCATGCGCAAGCGCGAGGGCATTGCCCTCGGCGAAATCTTGCTTCAGCGCATGAATGACATCGAGCGCCTTGCGAAAAAGGCTGAAACCGCGCCGGGCCGAAAACCAGAGGCCATCAAAGCGCGTCTCGCAGAACAGATCGCGGCATTGCTTGAAACATCCGACCGCTTCGATCCGGATCGCCTCAGCCAGGAAGCCGTGATGATCGCTGCCAAGGCCGACATTCGCGAGGAACTGGATCGCATCGCATCCCATGTCGCGCAGACGCGCGAGCTTCTCGCCAAGGGCGGCGCAGTGGGGCGGCGGCTCGATTTTCTTGCGCAGGAATTCAACCGCGAGGTCAACACCACCTGCTCGAAGTCGAACGATGTGGAATTGACCAACACCGGCCTTGAAATGAAGAACGCGGTCGAACAGTTTCGCGAACAGGTTCAGAATCTGGAATAAACCATGGCTTCAAGCGGCAGCACCAGGGACGGCGAACGGCGCGGACTGATGTTCGTGCTGTCGTCTCCGTCCGGCGCGGGCAAGACGACGCTGTCGCGCATGCTGCTGGAAAAGATGCCCGGCATGAGACTGTCTGTTTCTGTCACGACGCGCGCGAAGCGTCCGGGCGAGGTTGATGGAAAAGATTATCATTTCATCGACAAGACGAAATTCGACGCGATGTCGAAAAACGGCGAGCTGTTGGAATTCGCGACCGTGTTCGATCATCACTACGGCACGCCGCGCAAGCCCGTCGAAGACGCGCTTGCAAGCGGTGAGGACGTTCTCTTCGATATTGATTGGCAGGGCACGCAGCAATTGCGCGAAAAGGCGCGCGACGATGTCGTCAGTGTCTTTATATTGCCGCCGTCCGCCGCCGATCTCGAAAAGCGCCTTCATACCCGCGCGCAGGATTCGGACACGGTGATCGCGGGGCGCATGAGCCGCGCCAGCCACGAACTCAGCCATTGGGCCGAATACGATTATGTCGTGACCAACAGCGAGATCGATTCCGCTTATGCGGAAGTCGCGACCATTCTGAAAGCCGAGCGCCTCAAGCGCGAGCGCCAGACGGGTCTCTCGGCCTTCGTCCGCGATTTGCAGAAACAGCTGGCGAAGTGACGCGCGCCGCTTCCGGGTAACGCAGCGCCCGCAACAGATCCTCGATATCCTGTTCGGCCCGCGCCCGCAGCGAAGGATCGTGAACGCGTCCGCGCGCATAGACCGGCGGCAACTCGGCTTCGTCCACCGATTGCCAGATCGCGCGGCGCTGCACGGGGCGAGGGCGCGGCTTGATATGCGATGCGATGAGGCGGCCGAAAATCGCAGCCAATGCAATCGCGGCAGTGAGGATGCCGAGCGCCATGCGGAACATGTCCGGTTCGTCGTCGGCAGTCGTCGCGGGCGGAGCTGTCGTTGCCGCCTGCTGCGGGATCGGCTTTTGAATCGCTGCGGGTTGCGAACGCACGGGAGCAGGCGGGGGTGCCGACGCGGATGACTGCGAAGACGTGTCGGCCGTGTCCGCCTGCGCTGTCCGTGCCGGGGATTGCGGTTCGATCCAGCGGTCGGCCAGCGACCAGTGGTTCGGCTGAGGCAGGGTTTCGCTCGGCGGCGGTGACATCTGCTGACCGAGCGGCGGCATCGTGGTGAACGGCACCGACACATCTTTCGTCACTTCCGCCCGCGCATTGGCGACGGCGGGCTCGAGCTGTTCGCTGTTTCGCTTCGGTGCAGGCTTTTCCGGCGGCGATTGTTCGGATGGTTCGCTTGTTGCAGTTTCCCGAGCCGCGCGTTTTCCTTCGTCGCCGAGATACCAGCAATGCCGTTTGGATGGACGCTCGATCCGATAGTACCAGTGCTTGCCCTGCGGCGTTTCGCCCTTCGGTCCTGAAAGACATTCGCCGGTGGCCGCGAATGCCGGCGAAAGGTCGCCGAAGATCGCGACTAGTCCGCAAACAACAAGTGCCGATGCAAGTCCCCATTGATTGCCGCGCATCGTCCCCTCCGAAGTTACGCATCACAAAAGACTTCGAGCGTATGTCTTCGGAGAGAAATCGGGTCGCAATGGGCCGCGAATCCGGAATGCTTAAGGTTTAATTCGGGCGGCCACAATTGCCCAAAGCGAATGCTGCACGCGGGCGCTCTGCCTTATTTCGTATTCTCAATTCGTGAGCATGATGCGGCCGACAACTTTTCCGGCGCGCAATTGCTCGATCCACTTCTGCGCATCCTTCATCGGCTCTTCCTTCATCGGCGTCGGCTTGATCTTGCCGGCGCGCGCCAGCGTCATCAGTTCCTTCGCTTCGGCCAATGTGCCGGTCATGAATCCTTCAATCGTCATACGCTTGTAGATCCATTGCACCATCGGCAGCGAGAATTGTCCGCCCATCAGTCCCGACACCACGATCTTGCCGCCGCGCGCCAGCACCGAAACCGCGAATGCCATCGATTTTTCGCTGCCCGCGAAATCGACGATGCAGTCGAAACCGCCCTCGGTCTCTTTAATAATGCGCTTGGCGACATCGGCTTCGGACGGATCGTAGGCGAACGACGCGCCATTCTTGAGGGCCGCGTCGCGCGCGGAGGCGCTCAGGTCGGCGACCGAAATCTTCTGCCTGAACATCGCGGGCGCAATCGACAGGCCCATCATGCCGACGCCGCCGAGGCCGATCAGCAGGATGTTGCGCTGACGCGACAGCCCGGCGAGACGCTTCAGCGCGCCGTAGGCGGTGATGCCGGAGCACATCAATGTCGCCGCCATATCGATGGGCAGCGGATCGTAGTCGAGGAGATACTTCGCGTCGGGCACAAGCGTGTGCGTGGCGAAGCCGCCGTCGATCGATACGCCCATGAAGCGATTTTTAGCGCAGAGATTTTCGTCGCCGTTCTGGCAATCACGGCAGACGCCGCACCCGATCCACGGAAACACGGCCTTCTTCTTGCCGATCAGCTCCTTCGGCGCGTCCGGGCCGACTTCCTCGACGACGCCCGCGATTTCATGGCCGAGCGTGAAAGGCAGGGTCATGCCGCGCGTGGTGTCGAGCTTTTTGCCGCCGCCGATGTCGGCGTAGCCGTCCTGAATGTGCAGATCCGAATGGCACAGTCCGCAGCGTTCGACGCGCAACAGAACTTCGGCACCTTTGGGCTTCGGCGTATCGACGATGGTTTCGCAGAGCGGAGCATCGAACTTGACGAGAGACTGACGAACCATCTGGGCCATTGCGTTTCCTCAACTGAATTCGGATCGGGTTTTTGCCGACGTTATATCCGTCAATTTGCGCGCCATGGCAACAAAGCCGGATACGGAGACGGTCTCGGCGCGGCGTGTCGGTTCGACGCCTGCGGCCTCTGCCAAAGCGGCCGGATCGACGCCGAGCGCCTTCAGGCTCTGGCGCAGCATCTTGCGGCGCTGCCCGAAGGCGGCTGCGGCGACCTTTTCCAGCGCACGGCGGTCGCAGGGCGCAGGTCTGTCGCGCGGGATCAGGCGCACGACGGATGACGTGACTTTGGGCGGCGGCACGAAGGCCGACGGAGAAATATCGAACAGGATTTTCGTCTCCGCCCGCCAGTTCGACAGCACGCCAAGACGCCCATAGGCATCGTCATCCTCGCGCGCAACAATGCGCTCGGCGACTTCGCGCTGAAACATCAGCACCATTGTCTCGTACCACGGCGGCCACGGCTCAACGGAGAGCCAGCCGATCAGAAGTGCGGTGGCAACATTGTAGGGCAGGTTGGCGACGATCTTGGCGCGCTCGCCGTTGAGCAACGGTCGCGGATCGAATGTGGTCGCATCGGCGTTGACGATGTCAAGACGTCCCGGATAACGCTGCGCGATCTCTTCGAGCGCCGGAATGGCACGTTCGTCGCGCTCGATGGCGATCACGCGCTTTGCGCCGAGCGCAAGCAGCGCGCGCGTCAATCCGCCAGGACCGGGACCGACTTCGATCACCGTCGCATTTTCCAGCGGCCCCGCCGCACGCGCGATGCGGGTCGTGAGATTGAGGTCGAGCAGAAAATTCTGGCCGAGCGATTTGCGCGCCGACAATTGGTGCCGGGCGATCACATCGCGAAGCGGCGGCAGATCGTCGATGGCGCTCATGCCTTAGCGGCGGCCATGCGCGCGGCGAGCTTGATCGCTGCGATGAGGCTTGATGGATTTGCCTTCCCAGTCGCTGCGATGTCGAAAGCTGTGCCGTGATCCGGCGACGTGCGGATGAACGGCAGTCCCAGCGTGACGTTGACGCCGTCATCGAACGCAATAGTCTTGATCGGGATCAGCGCCTGATCGTGATACATGCAGATCGCGCAGTCGTAGGTTTTTCGCGCGCGCTCATGAAACATGGTATCGGCAGGCAAGGGGCCGCGCACGTCGATGTTTTCGGCGCGCAGTTTGGCAATGGCAGGCGCGACGATGGCCTGATCCTCTTTGCCAAGGGACCCGTCCTCGCCGGCGTGCGGATTGAGCCCGGAAACTGCGATGCGCGGATTGGCGATTCCAAATCGCGATTTCAGATCGGCAACCACGACGCGCGCGGTTTTTACGATGAGGTCGCTGGAGAGATTTGCGATGGCGTCGCGCAGCGACAGGTGAATCGTCACCGGCACCACTGCAAGCGATGGCGACCACAGCATCATCACCGGCATCGGCGTCTTGCCGCCTTCGCTTGCGAGTTCGGCGAGAAATTCGGTGTGGCCGGGATGTGCGAAGCCAGATCGATACAGCACGCTCTTGGCAATCGGATTGGTGACGACGGCGCTGGCGCGGCCCGCGACGACATCGGCCACGCCTTGTCTGATCGATGCGATGGCCGCAGTCGCGCTGCTGGCGTCGGGTTTGCCGGGCTGCGCGGTCACGCTCAGTCCAAGGGGAACGACGGGCAGGGTGTCCGCGAATTTGCCGGCGGTGCCCGCAGCATCCGCCTCGGCAAAAGAGACGCCAGCCTTGAGCGCCTTCGCCCGCGCTTTCATGAATGCGATGTCGCCGAGCAGATAGAACGGCGGAAGATCGAGTTCGCGCCGCTTCAGCCACGCTGCGATGGCGATGTCGGGTCCGATCCCGGCCGGCTCGCCGAGCGTCAGCGCGATGGGTTTCGTCATTGTCGTCAAAGCAAATGTCCCGGCCGAAAGACTGCCCGGACCATGCTAGCGCATTTCGATCATTGCGCCCTTGCGAATTTCCTGCAAGTACGACTTCGACTTTGCTTCGTATCGCTCGGAATAGATTTTTTCCTTCAGCGCGCGCTTGGCGGGCGTGTCGGTCTTGGTGCTCTCGCGGCCGCACAGGGCAACCATTTCGATGCCCTGCTTGGTGATTTCGGGCGGCGTCAGCTTGCCGATGGGTGTCTTGTCGAGAAGCTCACGCAGCGGCTCAGACAGGTCGGCGGACGTTTTGACGACCTGATCGCGAATGGCCGCGTCCCGCATCGAGCGAAAAAACTCCGCGGCCTGGTCGCAGCCATCGATGCGCTGGCGCAGCAGTTCGGCCTCCTTGCGCCGCAACTCGACCGCAGACGGCGCTGCGCCGCGCGGGACCACGAGCACGATGGGGCGCATCTTGTATTCAAAGCTCTCGGCGGCGGTCTTGTCGTCGCCTTCCTTCTCGCCCATCGCAGCGCGCAGATCCTTGTCGGCCGGGGTCAATGTCGAATTGAACCTGCCGCGCACGAGATTGCCCCAGGTCATGTCAGCTTTCATGCGCGCCTTGAGCGTCTGCGGACGGATGCCGTTGTTCTCCAGCGTCTTGGAGAGCTGTTCGTCGTTCATGCGCATGCGCGAGGCCATATTGGCGTAGGCGCTGTCGATGTCGGCGGCCGATAGGTCGAGACCGTAGCGTTTGCCTTCCTTGATCTTGACCTTGTCGTTGATGAGCTCGTCCAGGGCTTCCTGGCGGGTAATCGTCTTCTTCGCAGTCAGCTGCGTCAGCTTGATGCGCTGTTCGATGTCGGTGTTGGTGATGGCTTCGCCGTTGACGAGTGCGGCGATCGATTGCGCGTGCGCAGGTGTCTGCAATCCGGCGGCAGCGAGCATGACAACAGCGAGCGTGATCGCGCGGAGGAGCGTCATACTTTGTGCTTGAAAAAACTTCATCGGATTGGCCGTCAGTGTCATCGACGATCTCAAGCGGATTATTATTGGCTGGTGCCGGCGGATTGCGAGAAACTGGTGCCGCCGATCGTGCGCAGGCCGATTTGCAGCATAACGCGGTGATCGGTGACGGGCGTCAGGCTCGTCGAGGTCACGTAGGCGTAATCGGTGATGTAGTTCAGCGCCAGGATGAAGCAATCGTCCACATAGCCCGCGCCGATAATGTACTGGTTGATCTTGTCGTTGATAATGTCGTAGCGCGCGCCGCCCGATACGACCCAGTTCTGTGCGACCTTGAATGAGGCGGTGCCGAGAATGCCTTCGCGACGTTGCAAATAACCGAGTTCGGGCTGCGCGTCGTAGTTGCCGTAGAGCACGCTGACCGAGAAGCGGTCGAAGTTGGCTTTGCCTTCAGCCTCGAAGCGGCGAACCGCCAGGGTCGATTCGTCGAGGCGAACGCGTGTCGAGAAATTGAATGTCGAGTTCGGCTGATACGAAATGCGGCCGACATAGTCGGAGCGCGTCGTATCGAGGCCGGAGCCGATGCCGGTGTTGGTCGGATCGGGCACGGCGTAGGAGTTCAGGCCGAACAAATGATAGGACTGGCCGAACAGCACATTGATAAATCCGCCGCGGTCGAACTGCGTCGTCGCCTGCACGCCGACATTGGCGCGTCCGCCGCCTTCGACACGGTCCCAGCCGGCGAATTTATCGACGCGGAACAGATTGCTGTCGTCGAAGGTGAGGCTTTGCGCATCTTCATTCGGCAGGCGTCCCGCACTGGTCTCGTTCGGCCGAATGATGATCTGGCCGATCGGCTCGATCGTCGTCGATCCCCAAGGCTGCACGTTGATAAACGGATAGCGGTATTCGAGACCGACCGTCGGCATGATACGCGCGACCTGCTCGGTGCCGGTCGGGATGAAATTCGACACGCCGGGCTGGGCGACGATGTTGGCGCTGATGAGGTCGGCACGCAGCGAGGCGAACGGCGTGAAGATCTGACCCATCGGATCGGTGTACGACCGCCGCCACTGCACTTCACCCGACAGCCGCGTGTAATCGCCCGCCGCGCCGCGCAGCAGACAGTTGGCGGGCATTCGCGCCATCGGGTCGGCCGATGTCGGCGTGCAAAGGCTGTTGATACTGGCGTTGGCATTGATGGCGTCGAAGTCGGCGGTGCCGCGGCTCAGACTCGTAAAGTTGCCCTTGTAGCTGACTTCGCCGCCGAACACGTTCCAGTTCAGGATGTTGGAATAATCGATGACCGGATGCACCTCCGGAATCTGGCTCTGGATGTCGGCGCCCGAATAGCCCAGGAAGTGCATCACGCGCGCGTCGAAGTAACTGCGATTGCCGACGCCAGTGAGGTAAAGCTGCGACAGGCCGGTGTCAGGCACCAGCAGGAACGAACTCAGCGCGTTGCGATAGGGACCGAGATTGTAGTCGCGGAAGAACGCAATGTCGGACACCGCGACGCCGTCCCAGCCCCACACCCACTTGTCGTTCAGGGCGAACTGGCCCTTGGTATCGACGCCTCCGCGCCACGTCTTGTTGCCCGGCAATCCGGTGAACGCGCCGGGATCGGCCTGGTTGATGCCGTAGCCCCGGATTTCCCAAGAGCCGTCGATCATGCGCTGGCGGAATTCCGCCTGAGCGAGCAGGCCCTGCCGCGTGGTGACGCGCGGCGTCACTGTCAGGTCGTAGTCCGGCGCAAGCGCGAAGTAGTACGGCATCTCGACGCCGAAGCCGGTGAAGGTGTTCGACATCGAGTTCGGCGTCAGGAAACCCGATTTGCGTTTGACCGTCGGATCGGGCGTTGAGAAGTAGGGCAGGTAGGCGATCGGCTGGCCGAAGAATTCGAGACTGGCGTTCTCGAAGTAGAGCATCTTCTCGGTCTGGTTGTGAATGATGCGGGCACCTTTCACCTGCCAGAGCGGCGGCTTCCTCGGATTGTCCTTACACGCCGCGCACGCGGTATAGACGCCGTTCTGGAAAATCGTGACGTCGCCGTTGGTACGATCCGCGCGCGTTGCGGCCATGCGCGTCGAGTCGGCGGTGTCGAGACGAAGCGAGTCGACGAAGCCGTCGCGATAATCGTCCGAGAGATCGAGCAGGTTGGCGTAGGTGATCTTTCCGTCGGAGTCGGTGAGGCGAACGTTGCCCTCGGCGTGAAGACGTTTGGTTTTCTGGTCGTAGATGACCTTGTCGGCTTCGAGCGTCGATCCGTTCCAGTAGATCTGAACGCTGCCGACCGCCGCGATGCGGTTGTTGTTGTAGTCGTAGTTCATCTCCGCCGCCTGAACGAGCATCTGCCCGTCCTTGCCGGCCTTGGCAGGTTTCTGCGGTTTGGGAGGACGCTGATTGTAGTCCAGCTTCACCTGCGCGCTGGCCGGCGAGGAGACCGGAACGGAAAGCGGGATTGTGAAAACGGCTGCGAGAATCGCGAGCAAGCCGAAGCATTCGCGGCGCAAACGAATGCACCGCGTGACCATACGCGTCCGTCCGTGGAGGGCGGCGGTAATTTTCACTACCCGTCCTCCTGATAGAGCAAAGCCAAGAATCCCGAGAGGCCGCCCACGCAAACAGGCAACCACGCGGCAGCGAGCGGATGCATCAGCTCGGCCTTGCTCAAATCCTCAGTTACTTTCGACAGGACGTAGAGCAGAAACCCTGCTGCAACGCCACTTAAAACCATTTTCTGGACACCGCCGAATCGGAAGAACCGCAGGCTCACGGCGGCGGCAAGTAATACCATTGCGGCCAGCAAAAACGGCCGCGCCAGGAGCTTGTGATATTGCAGCCGATAGCCCGCCGTTGCCTGTCCGGACTTCTCGGACGAGCGGATGTAATCCGGCAGCTGCCAGAACGGCACAGTTTCAGGCGTCGAGAAACTTCCGCGCACCTGTGCCGCCGTCAGCGTCGTCGGAAGAACGTAGGTTTCTTCCTCCGCGAGCGGATTATCGAGGCCGTAGCGGCGGACATTTTTGAAAACCCAGCGCCCTTGTTCGAGCCGCGCTTCCTGCGCTTCGATTCGCTCCTTGAACGGGCCCGACGGATCGAACCGGAACACGGTGACGCCGGTGAGTTTGAGACCCTGTTCCTGACTGCGCGCGGCGCTGATGACGGCCTGCCCCTCATCCGTCGCCTGATTGATCCAGAAATTCGCGCCTTCCGACGACGGCGCATTTCCGCCGTCGAAAATCTGCGTCTCCATGCCCTTGGAGCGTTCCTGCATGTCGGCGGAAACCGGATTGTAAACGGTGGTCGCGAGCGTGCCGAGCACGAGCGCGCTCAACAATGCGGGCGTGATGAACTGCCAGGCGGAAATTCCGGATGCGCGAGCGACGATAAGTTCGAGCCGCCGCGACAGCGCGAGGAAGCACGACATCGCGCCGATCAGAATGCAGAACGGCATCAGCTTTTCGAGCGACAGCGGCACGCGAAACAGCGCGGTCTGCGCGACGAACAATCCCGACACCGACGACACGCTGGCCGCGCGGCGCATCAGTTCGATGTAATCGACCGTGATGATGAGCGCGAAAATTCCGGCGAACACCGCCAGAGACGCCAGCACGAAACGCGCCGCGAAATAGCGCGCAAGAATCGTCGTCACCATGAGGAGCGCCGCCGCGAACTATCGTCGGCCGGAGAGCGACGTGCTCCACCGGCGTCGCAGGCCGCATCTGTCCCGCAGAAAAACTCGTAGTCGTGCGACGCCATCTGGCAGCGATGTCCCCAACCCAAAACCGCGGAAATTCGGCGGCGCGCCCAGACTTCCGAAATCGGAGGTCCCCCGCGGGCGCAAAACCGGCCTTTCCAGCAGGTTGTTATTTCACAGCATCCCTTTGATCGGTCAACAAAATGGCTGCTCTGGGGCCGGTTTTAAGACAGGGTTAATAAATCGCTCGAAGTGACGTTTGGGACACGTCAAAACGGGGATAATTCGCCTGATTTTGGCATGCGGAAATCGCATGCGCTGCGCTTGGCATGATGGTCGGGAACTGGTCATAGTGCAGCCAATCGGGCAGGATTCTGCCGCCTTTCGCTCCTAAACCCCGCTTTCGCGCTGAATTTCCTATGATTTTTCGGAGGATTTGCCAATGACCGACGCCGTCAAGGTCGGCTTCGTCCCGTTTTCCGCTCCGGTTCGCGGTATCCTGGTGGTGTTCTGCGATGACGCGCTGAAGGTCGGTCCACAGGCGGCAAAGGCACTCGGAGGGGCGGCCGGGGCGGTCAAACGGGCGGCGGCGGCCAACCGCTTCAAGGGCAAAAACGGCGCGGTCCTCGACATTCTGGCTCCCGAATCCCTCAAAGCGGGACGACTTCTGGTGGTCGGAACCGGCAAGGCGAGCGACCTGAAGGAGATCGACTTCCTCAAACTCGGCGGCAAGCTCGCCGCAAAGGTGAGTTCGGGTACCGAGGACGTGACGGTGATCGCCGAGAATTCGTCCGGGCCGATGAAGGCGGCGCAGGCCGCAGGATTGGCATCGGGCATTCGTCTGCGAAGCTATCGCTTCGATCGCTACAAGACGAAAAAGAAGGACGACGATGCCGCGCCGCTCAAGGCGCAGTTCTCAATCGCAGTGAAGGACGTGGCCGAGGCGAAAAAAGCCTTCGCGCCGGAGAGTCACATCGTCGACGGCGTGGTGATCGCGCGCGAACTCGTCAACGAGCCGCCGAATGTTTTGTTTCCCGCCGAGTTCGCTCGGCGCGCCACGCAATTGCGCAAGCTCGGCGTGCAGGTCGATGTGCTCGATGTCGCTGCGATGACCAAGCTGAAAATGGGCGCGCTGCTCGGCGTCGGCCAGGGTTCGTCGCATGACAGCCGCACCGTCATCATGCGCTGGAACGGCGGCAAGCAGGGCGAGCAGCCGATTGCCTTCATCGGCAAGGGCGTCTGTTTCGACACCGGCGGCATCTCGATCAAGCCGTCCGCCTCGATGGAGGACATGAAGGGCGACATGGGCGGCGCAGCCTGCGTCGTCGGCCTGATGCATGCACTCGCCGCGCGAAAAGCCAAGGTCAACGTCATCGGTGCCATCGGCGTCGTCGAGAACATGCCGGACGGCAACGCGCAGCGCCCGGGTGACATTGTCACCTCGATGTCGGGACAGACTATCGAGATCATCAACACCGACGCTGAAGGCCGGCTCGTGCTGGCGGACGTGCTCTGGTACGTCACAAAGAAATACAAACCGAAATTCATGATCGATCTTGCCACGCTCACCGGCGCGATCATGGTTGCGCTCGGCATCGATTACGCCGGATTGTTCTCCAACAACGACAAGCTCTCCGAGCGATTGATCGAGGCGGGGCAGGAGACCGGCGAGCGCGTCTGGCGCATGCCGCTCGGCCCCGAATACGACAAGCAGATCGATTCGCAATTTGCCGACATGAAGAACACCGGCGGACGCAACGGCGGTTCGATCACGGCCGCGCAATTCCTTCAGCGATTCGTCGACAACACGCCGTGGGCGCATCTCGACATCGCGGGCACTGCGATGGGCGTGCCGGCGTCGGATCTCAACCGTTCGTGGGGTTCGGGCTTCGGCGTGCGATTGCTGAATCGTCTTGTCGCCGATCACTACGAAGCGAAAAAATAGGCGCGCAAGATCGTCATCCTGAGGTGCGAGCACTTGCGAGCCTCGAAGGATGACGGCAAAAATTGAGTCTGCAACGGGCAGCGCCGATGACTGAAGTCCTGTTTTACCATCTTCAGGATACGACGATCGAGAAAGTGCTGCCGCCGCTGCTCGAAAAATCCTATGAGCGCGGCTGGCGCGTCGCCGTGCAGACGGGTTCGGAGGAGCGCGCTGAATCGCTCGACAGTCATCTGTGGACGTATCGCGAGAATTCGTTTCTGCCGCACGGCACATGGCGCGAAGCGGACGCCGGCGAGCAGCCGATTGTGCTGGTTCCCAGTGACGACAATCCGAACAAAGCGACGGTAAGGTTTATTGTCGATGCCGCCGGACTGCCGAAAGATTGTGCGACGTATGAACGCGTCGTGCTCGTGTTCGACGGTAACGATGACGATGCGCTTGCAGCGGCGCGCGCGGCGTGGCTCGACAGCAAATCGCGCGGCTTCGCGCAGACTTACTGGCAGACCGACGAGCGCGGCAAATGGCAGAAGCGCGAATAAAGCAAGCGCCGCGCCTGTTAATTATACGGCTGTTTTCCGTTGACGTGACATGCGGTTAGCCACCAAGGTGCCGCAAATTGGTGTTGCTAAGGACCGCGCGGCGCAACGCCGCAACCGGAGTACGAGTGTCAGTGTCGATCGGGCGGACCATTCGCGTTACAAAATGCTTCGGGCTTCTGGTCGCGGTCGCTCCGGCGGTTTCCGCCTGCGGAAGCATCAGCGATTTTTCGATCAAGGATCAGCAATGGTTCGCGCGTCCCGGCAAGCTGTTCAACCAGTCGTCGATTGAAGCGCCGCCGCTGACCACTGTTCGCGCCGTCGGCCCTGAAGATTTGATGTCGGCGGACGGGCAATGCGCAGGCATGCCCGCACCCACGGCGCCTGCGGATGCAAATGCATCGACCGATGGCGGCCCGCCGCCGAACGCGGCACCTGCACCTACGGGTGCAGTCGCGCTCGGTCATACCGAATGCGACGTGGCACGCGCAGTCGGCGTGGCACCTGACGACGTGCAACTGTCGAACGACCCGGGCGGCGAGCGGCTTGCCGTCATCACCTACAAGCACGGTCCTCGTCCCGGTGCCTACACGTTCAAAAGCGGACGCCTGACACTGATCGATCGTGTCGAATTGCCGCCGCCGGAAAAGCCGGTTGCAAAGCCGAAGAAAAAGAAATCGGCTTAATCTGAAATCCTGAAAATCTGACTTCGCTCAGTTCGCGTTCTCGAGTGACGAACTGGCGGCCAGCCATTCTTCCTCGGCGCGCTGCAAGGCTGCGACCGCGCCCGCGCGCGCCTTCGTGAGTTGCGCGGCCTGCTTCGGATCGCGCTTGAAAATATCCGGCAGCGCCAAGGCCGTGTCGATCTTCGCGATGATGCCGTTGATGCGCGCCATTTCCGCCTCGGCGTCGGAGACTTTCTGCTTCAGCGGAATTTTCTTCTCTTTTCTTGGCTGCGGCTTGTCGAGATTTCTGCTGCGCTCGCTTGAAGGGCGGTCGCGACCCGACATGCGCATGCCGCGCGCCTGCAAGACCGAACGGCGATAGTCGTCGAGATCGCCGTCGTAAGGCGTCACCGTCTTGTCGGCGACGACCCACAACTGATCGGCGCAAGCCTCGATGAGATAGCGGTCATGGCTGACCATGATGATCGCTCCGGGATAATCGTTGATGGCTTCCGCAAGCGCCGCGCGGCTGTCGATGTCCAGATGGTTGGTCGGCTCGTCGAGGATAATCATGTTCGGGCCGTAGAACGTCGCGAGCCCCAGCAGCAGCCGCGCTTTCTCGCCGCCCGACAGTGAGGAGACTTTCGTATCGCCGGCCTTGCCGGAAAATCCGATAGCGCCGGTGCGTGCGCGCACTTTCGTCTCGGTCTCGTTCGGCATCAGGCGGCGCAGATGATCGTAGGCCGAACCTTCGAGATCGAGTTCGTCGGTCTGGTGCTGCGCGAAATAGCCGACCGAGAGATTGGCGGCGCGGACGATGTTGCCGGAAAACTGCGGCAGCTTGCCCGCGAGCAATTTCACCAGCGTCGATTTGCCGTTGCCGTTTGAGCCCAGGAGAGCAATGCGGTCGTCATTGTCGAGACGCAGCGTGACATGATTGAGCACGGGCTTTTTCGCGTCGTAGCCGACCGACACGTCATCGACCGCGATGATCGGCGGCGAGAGCGTTTTCTCCGGCACTGGAAACGTGATTTCCTTGACGTCCTGCGTCACCAGCGCCGTCACCGGCTTCATTTTCTCCAGCATTTTCACGCGGGATTGAGCTTGCTTTGCTTTCGATGCTTTCGCTTTGAAGCGGTCGACGAAGGCTTGCAGCCGCTTGCGCTCGTCGGCCTGCTTCTTGGCGTGCTTCTGTTCGATCATCTCGCGCGTGGCGCGCTGCTCCTCGAACGACGAGTAGGTGCCCTTGTAGAGCGTGAGCTTGCCGCGATCGAGATGCAGGATCTGATCGACCGAGGTGTCGAGCAGGTCGCGGTCGTGGCTGATGACGATGACGGTGCGCGGATAATTCGCCAGATGATCTTCCAGCCAGAGCGTGCCTTCGAGATCGAGATAGTTGGTCGGCTCGTCGAGCAGCAGAAGATCGGGCGCGGCAAACAATGTCGCAGCAAGTGCCACGCGCATGCGCCAGCCGCCGGAAAATTCCTGACAGGCGCGCGCCTGATCTCCGGTCGAGAATCCAAGACCGCTCAGGATCGAGGCCGCACGGGCAGGGGCCGAATGCGCGTCGATGTCCACAAGGCGGGTTTGGATTTCAGCGATGCGATGCGGATCGGTTGCGGTCTCAGCTTCGCGCAGCAGCGCATCGCGCTCGAGATCGGCCTTGAGCACCACTTCCAGGAGGCTTTCGGGACCGTCGGGCGCTTCCTGTGCGAGCGAACCGACCCGCCAGCGCGGCGGAATTTCGATGGTGCCGGCCTCAAGCGGAAGTTCGCCCCGGATGGCGTGAAACAGCGTCGATTTGCCGACCCCGTTGCGGCCGACGAAGCCGACGCGTGCGCCCGGCACGATCTGTACCGTGCTGTTGTCGATCAGCAATCGTCCGGCAAGGCGGATCGAAATGTCATTGATGGAAAGCATGCGGCCTTTTCATCGAACCGCATCGCGAACGCAACTGCTTTATCCGGGGAAATTGTCGCGATTCAGAAGCCGCCGACCATAGGCGGCGCAATCGAGGGCGACTGTTCGCGGTCAAGCTCTGGAAGCCGCTCCCATAATTCGTGTAATTTTCGCGGTGCCGGTTGGTGCGATTTTTCAAGATCGTCGCGCAGAAGCTCGCCGATACCCTGACAGATGGCCCGGGCGTGAATGTCGTCAATATCGATTTCTTTCTTCATCTCGTTCGTCATGGCTATCTGCTCAGCAACAAATCAATTCCATGACGAATTAATTCCGATGCGCGGCCATCGTTTCCTCTGGCGTGCGCGGATGGCGTGCATGGAGTAAAAATTAAATCGGGGACAGGGGGAACTAACGACCGCGATTCGTGGAACCGACATGGGCGCAATAAAAATCCCCGGATGCTCGGCGCATCCGGGGAAGTCGGCGGGGGAGAAATTCAGCCGCTTAGTAGCAGCGGTTCACAAGCCGCCAGCGCGGACCCCAGGGGGTTGGAACCAGACGGCGCACATAGCAGCCGCCGCCGGCATAGTAGGCCGGGCCGCCGTAATAATAGAAGCGCGGTCCGCCCCATCCATATCCACGCCAGCCACCGTGCCAGCCGCCGTGCCAGCCACCACCGTGCCAGCCACCGCCATGCCAGGCTGCGGCGGGCGTCGTCGACGCCATGGTCGCACCGCCGATTGCGGCGACCGCGGCAACTGCAAGAACGAGTTTGCGCAACATGATCGTCTCCATTGTCTCCGGCGCAACCGCGCCGTCTGGTGATGCCGCCCGTAACCGCTGTGTCGTCTGCGCCTGAGAGCGGGTTCAAGGCTCGCAACAGTAGGATTAACAACATGAATACTGGCCGCACGTTCGCGTCAAAAACGGTTCATCTTGATGAAATCTCCGTCATCTGCCGGAGGGGAAACGCCGATGCGCTGCGGCGCGCCGCCGCTGGCGGGGCCGCTTGCCGTGGCATGCCAGCGCCGTTATAAGCGCCGCAATCCATCCTTCCCAAGTCTCTTCAAATCTTTGTCTAAAGGACGAAATTCATGGCGATTGAGCGCACCTTTTCGATCATCAAACCGGACGCGACCGCGCGCAATCTGACCGGCGCGATCAACGCCATCATCGAGAAGGCGGGCCTTCGCATCGTCGCTCAAAAGCGCATCCAGATGACGCGCGCACAGGCGGAGACGTTCTACGCGGTTCACAAGGCGCGCCCGTTTTTCGGCGAGCTGGTGGACTTCATGATTTCGGCGCCCGTCGTCGTTCAGGTGCTGCAAGGCGAGGGCGCAATCGCAAAATATCGCGACGTGATGGGCGCGACCGATCCGTTGAAGGCGGCGGAAGGCACCATCCGCAAGTCGCACGCGAAGTCGATCGGCGAGAACTCGGTCCACGGTTCGGATGCGCCGGAAACCGCAGCGATCGAAATCGCGCAGTTCTTCGCCGGCAACGAAATCGTCGGCTGATTTTTCAGACGGCGCGAGCGGGGGCTCATAATGTCTTGGCTGAATCAATTCTTCGATTTTGCGACCTATACATCGCTGCTCGCGCAGTTTGAGGCCGAGATTCAGCATCCGCAGTTCTGGGTCGCGCTCACCAAGATCATATGGATCAACGTCCTGCTCTCCGGCGACAACGCGCTCGTCATCGCGCTGGCCTGTCGCGGGCTGCAACCGCAGCAGCGCGTCTGGGGCATGATCCTCGGTGCTGGCGTCGCCGTCGTGCTGCGCATCATCTTCACCTTCATCGTCGTCACGCTGATGGCACTGCCGTTCCTCAAGCTGATCGGCGGGCTCGCGCTGATCTACATCGCAGCCAAACTTCTCGTTCCCGAAGCGCATGACGAGGACGGCGTGGAGACGGCGGCTCATCTGTGGGCGGCTGTACGCATCGTCGCCATCGCCGACATCATCATGAGCCTCGATAACGTGATCGCGGTCGCCGCCGCCGCCAACGGCAGCGTGATTCTGCTGATCCTCGGTCTCGCCATCAGCATCCCCATGATCGTGGCGGGTGCGGCACTCATCATGGCGCTGCTGGATCGGTTGCCGATTCTGGTCTGGTTCGGTGCTGCATTGCTGGGCTGGATCGCGGGCGAGGTGATCGCGACGGATCCTGCGGTGGTGCCGTGGCTGCACAAAGTCCTGAGCGGCACCGTCAATCTCTCCATCGAGACCGTCTCGTCGATGTTCGGCGTTGCCCGCAATCTGCGGTTTGGCACCGATGCCGGCGAGCTTGTGCTCGGACTGCTCGGCATCGCCGTCGTCCTCGTCGTGGGTTCGATCATGCGAGGCAAGGCGGCGCGTTCGGCTGAGTCCGCAGCCCACGGCTGATGCCGCCCAAAGCGCCAGGCGGGCTCGATCCCGCCTTGCGCGCCCGAATTTTTCGTGTTGGGATTGTGCCCGCAATCGGATTTGGGCCGTTCGGCTGTGCGCTTGGTCGTTGAACAGAACGCTTTAATTCTTGAAGCCCGCGAGTGGCGTGGCACGCGAACAGCGTGACCGCGCTTTTTTTGTATCCAGACTCAAGGAGACCGACGTGGCAAAAGGCACCGTCAAATGGTTCAACCCGACCAAAGGCTACGGGTTTATCAAGCCGGACCAGGGAGACAAGGACGTGTTCGTCCACATCTCCGCGGTCGAACGCGCAGGGCTTTCCTCGCTTAACGAAAATCAGGTGATCGAATACGAGCTCGTCGAAAATCGCGGCAAGCAGTCGGCGGAAAATCTGAAAGTGAAGTGAGCGGTTGCGCTCGCCTCGAAATGTTCAAAGACTTTGTCCCCGGCCAATAGCCGGGGTTTTTATTTGCGCTAGATGACCGTCGGCGAGATCAGCGTGTCGTCTGGGCTCGATTCCGCGCCGGTCTTGCAGGAATTTCCGACGATCCTTGTCTGGCCGCCGGCGACCAGCCGCAGCGCGTCGGGGTAAATCTGATGTTCGACTTCGAGCACGCGCGCGGCAAGCGTCTGCGGCGTGTCGTCGTCGCGCACGCTGACCGCGCCCTGCATGACGATCGGGCCTGAATCCATTTCCGGCACCACGAAATGCACCGTCGCACCGTGAATTTTCACACCGTCGGCCAGCGCGCGTTCATGCGTATGCAGCCCTTTGTAGGAGGGTAGCAATGCCGGATGGATGTTGAGCATCTTGCCCTGCCACTGCTGCACGAACCACGGCGTCAGCAGCCGCATGAAGCCTGCAAGGCAAACCAGTTCGATTTTGTGTGCGATGAGCGTGTCGTTGAGTTTGCGCTCGAACCCCTCGCGGTCCTTGCCGAAGGACTTGCTTTCGATTGTCAGCGTTGCGATGCCGGCTTTGCCGGCGAATGCGAGGCCGGGCGCGCCGGCGACGTTGGAAATCACCAACACGATCTCAGCGGGATAATCGGCGGCGGCCGCAGCCTCGATCAGCGCCGTCATGTTCGATCCGCGTCCGGAAATCAGGATGGCGACGCGGCGCTTGCTCATGTCATTCCGCCAGATCGAGGTGGCCGCTGTAAATCACGCGCTCGCCCTGTTTCACTTCGACCACTTCGCCGAGATCGGCGACTTTTTCGCCGCTGGCGGCGAACGCGTCCATGACCTCGACCAGCTTTTCGCGCCTGACGATCGCGATCATGCCGATGCCGCAGTTGAAGGTGCGCAGCATTTCGAGTTCGGCGATGTTGCCTTCGCGCGCGAGCCATTTGAAGACGGGCAGCACCGGCACGGCGGCAAGATCGATGCGCACGCCGAGATGCTTCGGCAGCACGCGCGGAATGTTGTCGGTGAAGCCGCCGCCGGTGATGTGAGCGAGCCCCTTGATGCCGCCGGTCTCGCGGATCGCGCGCAGACAGGAGAGAACGTAGAGCTTGGTGGGCGCGAGAAGTGCGCCGCCGAGCGTCATCACGGGCGCAAACGGGGCGGGTGCGTCGAATGCGACGCGCGATTTCTCGACCACCTTTCTCACCAGCGAAAATCCGTTGGAGTGAACGCCGGAGGAGGCAAGCCCGATCACCGCATCGCCTGCTGCGATGTCTTTCGTCGGCAATAGCGTTCCGCGTTCGGCCGCGCCGACTGCGAAGCCCGCGAGATCGTAGTCGCCGTCCTTATAGAGACCCGGCATCTCGGCCGTTTCGCCGCCGATCAGCGCGCAGCCGGATTCGCGGCAGCCTTCCGCGATGCCTGCGACGATGGCGGCAGTTGCTTCAGGATCGAGTTTGCCGCACGCAAAGTAATCGAGAAAGAACAGCGGCTCCGCGCCTTGGACAACGAGATCGTTGACGCTCATGGCAACGAGATCGATGCCGATGCCGTTGTGAATTCCGGTGTCGATGGCGATCTTGACCTTGGTGCCGACGCCGTCGGTTGCCGCGACCAGCACCGGATCCTTGAAACCCGCAGCCTTCAGATCGAACAATCCGCCGAAGCCGCCGATTTCCGCATCGGCACCCGCGCGCGCGGTCGCGCGCACCAGGGGCTTAATCATATCGACAAGCCGGTTTCCGGCGTCGATATCGACGCCCGCATCTGCATAGGAAAGGCCGGATTTCTTGTCGGTCATGCCGCGCTTTCTTGGATAAGCCGGTGGTTACGTCGGATTCCTTGCCCGCGCAATGGCTTACGGAATGAAGCGAAACCGGCTGTGCATAGCGTGGTCAGCGCCGGTCAGGCGCAATTCCGAAGGCCAAATCCCTTGCGTGCGAACGGGCCATTGCTACAAAGCTCCGAGCCGGGAAAAGTCGCGTGAATCTGCCCAATATCATCACCCTGATGCGCATCATTCTGGTGCCGGTCATCATTTGGGCGATTGCCTCGCATCAGATGAAACTGGCATTCGCCATTTTCATTATCGCGGGCGTCAGCGACGCCATCGACGGGTTTCTCGCCAAGCGTTTCAATATGGTGACGGAGATCGGCGCGCTGCTCGATCCGGTCGCCGACAAGGCGCTTCTGGTGTCGATTTACATGACGCTTGGCATTTCGGGCAGCATTCCCGGATGGCTCGTGATTCTGGTGGTGTCGCGTGACGTCATGATCGTGGGTGCGGTCATCATCTCCTGGCTTCTGCAAAATCCGATTCCGATGAATCCTCTGATGGTGTCCAAGCTGAACACCGCCGCACAGGTTGCCTTCGCGGCGCTTGTGCTCGCGTCTCTCGGATTCGGTTTCGAGGCGGCCACGTTCGAGATCATCTTGATGATTGCCGTTGCCGTACTCACCTCGCTGTCGATGGTGTTCTATCTGATCGAATGGGCGCGCCACATGAGCACGACGGAGCCGAGCCCGTGAGCGTGGCGCTGCGCAAACCGCCGCGTCAGCTTGCGCTTGCGCTGCCGCACGAGGAAAGCCTGTCGCGCGAGAATTTCCTCGAAGGGCCGTGCAACGCGAATGCGCTCGCGCTCGTGGAATCCTGGCCGGACTGGCCGAACAGGATCATGCTGCTGGCGGGGCCTGAGGGTGGTGGCAAAAGCCATCTCGCCGCGATCTGGGCCGACATCGCGGGCGCGCGGACGATCTCGGCGCATTCGCTGACGACGGAAAACGTGCCGGTGTCGCTTGCGACCTGCGCGCTGGTGATCGACGATCTGGATCCATCGACCTTCGACATGCACGCGCTGTTTCATCTTCTCAATCTGGCGCGCGAGGACGGCGCTTACGTGCTGATGACGTGCCGCCTTCCGCAAACGCTGTTCGATATTGAACTGCGCGATTTGCGCTCAAGGCTGCGTGCGATCCCCGCAATCGCCATCGATGCGCCGGACGATTTGTTGTTCCGCGCGCTGATCGTGAAGTTCTGCGCCGACCGGCAGATGAATGTGGACGAGGCGCTGGTGAGCTATCTCGCCACTCACATCGAGCGATCCGTCACCGCCGCGCGCCGCGCGGTCACATTGCTGGACACCGAGGCGCTGCGTCTGCGGCGTCCTGTCACGCGCGCGCTGGCCGTCGAGTTGCTGCGCGGAACGGCGGTCTGACCCCGGAACTTATTGGCTGTCCAGCCATTAAGCCTGCCGCCGCATAAGCCTTGGCCGGTCAGGCATCTTGGCTCATCATGTCATCGAAACGTCACGGCGCTGGCACATGCTCCGCCGCGCATGACAGCGGGTTTTACAGCTCGCAACGATATTGGACGCAATCGATGGACTCCGGTCAAGCTATTGTAAAAAAAGAACAAATTGAGGAAGCCGCGAGCGCGATGCCGGTGGCCGATAGCCCCGTGCGCTTCATCAACCGCGAACTGTCCTGGCTGCATTTCAACCGCCGCGTCCTCGAGGAGGCGGTCAACCCGCGTCACCCGGCGCTGGAACGCGTCCGGTTCCTGTCGATCTCGGCCAACAACCTCGATGAATTCTTCATGGTGCGCGTGGCGGGCCTCAAGGCGCAGGTCCGCGAAGGCATCGCCGAGCGCAGCCCCGATGGCGCCACTCCGTCCGAACAGCTTGCGCAGATCAACGACACGGTATCGAAGCTCGCCACCGATCAGCAGGCGATCTGGCGCGACCTGCGTGTGATTCTCGCCGAAGTCGGGATCGTGCTGGTCGACGGCAAAGATGTCAGCAAATCCGAATCGGCATGGATCGAGGATCATTTCCTCCATCACATCTTTCCGCTGCTGACGCCGCTCGCGATCGACCCCGCGCATCCGTTCCCGTTCATTCCCTCGCTCGGCTTTACGATTGCGCTTCAGCTTGCGCGCGCCTCCGACGGCAAGGCGATGAACGCGCTGATCCGCATGCCGAGCAAGATCGACCGTTTCATCAAACTGCCTGCGGGCAAGGACAGTGCGGTTCGGCTCATCACGCTGGAGCAGGCGACGAGCCTGTTCATCGGGCGGCTGTTTCCCGGTTACACCGTGAAGGGACAGGGCTCGTTCCGCGTTATCCGCGATTCAGAACTGGAAATCGAGGAAGAAGCCGAAGACCTCGTGCGTCTGTTCGAGACCGCGCTCAAGCGCCGCCGCCGCGGTTCGGTGATCCGTCTCGAGATCGAAGCGACCATGCCGGCCGAACTGCGCGCCTTCGTGCAGCGGGCATTGGCCGTCGCCGACGACGAAATGCTGATCGTTGATGGTGTGCTGGCGATGAACGAGCTGTCGCAACTCACCCGTCTCGACCGGCCAGACCTTGAATTCACGCCCTATGTGCCGCGTCACCCGGAGCGCGTGCGCGATCACGGCGGCGATATTTTCGCGGCCATTCGCCAAAAGGACCTGGTCGTCCATCACCCTTATGAATCGTTCGACGTCGTCGTGCAGTTCCTGCAGCAGGCGGCGCGCGATCCGGATGTCGTGGCGATCAAGCAGACGCTGTATCGCACCTCGCGCGATTCACCGATCGTGCGCACGCTGGCCGAAGCCGCCGAAGCCGGAAAATCCGTCACCGCGCTTGTCGAACTGAAAGCGCGTTTCGACGAAGAAGCTAATATCCGCTGGGCGCGCGACCTTGAGCGCGCAGGCGTGCAGGTGGTCTACGGTTTTCTCGAACTGAAGACCCACGCCAAATTGTCTTTGGTGGTCCGCCGCGAGGGTGCCGATCTTGTGACCTACGTCCACACCGGCACCGGCAACTATCATCCGGTGACGGCGCGCATCTATACGGACTTGTCCTACTTTACGTCCGACCCCGCCATCGGGCGCGACGCGGCGCGGGTGTTCAATTACATCACCGGCTATGCGGAGCCGAAGGACATCGAGAAGATGGCGGTGTCGCCGATCACGCTGCGCAAGCGGATTCTCGATCACATCCACGATGAGGCGAAGCACGCCCGCAACGGCAAGCCGGGCGCGATCTGGATGAAGATGAACTCGCTGGTCGATCCGGAGATCATCGACGCGCTTTACGACGCGTCGAATGCCGGCGTCTCCATCGAACTCATCATTCGCGGCATTTGCTGCCTGCGCCCCGGCATTGCGGGGCTGTCGGAAAATATCCGCGTCAAATCGATCATCGGCCGGTTCCTGGAACACGGGCGAATCTATTGTTTCGGCATGGGCCACGGCCTGCCGAGCGAGAAGTCGGCTGTGTATATCTCCTCGGCCGACATGATGCCCCGCAATCTCGACCGCCGAGTCGAGATATTGTGTCCGTTGCAGAATCCGACGGTTCATCAGCAGGTTCTCGAACAGATCATGGTCGCGAACCTGAAAGACAATGAGCAGAGCTGGCAACTGTTGCCCGATGGGTCGTCAACCCGTATGAAGGCCGCGAAGGGCGAGGAGCCTTTCAACGTGCACAATTACTTCATGACAAACCCGAGTCTGTCAGGCCGTGGAAAGTCGCTTAAAGAATCTTCGCCGCGTCGTCTTACGCGCCGTTCGGAGCGTCAATCCCCCGCCTGAGCCGGCGGCACGCGGCCGCGCGCGCGAGCGCAAGCCCGCGCATCGTGCGCGTTCGAGCAAGGTCGCGATCATCGACATCGGATCGAATTCCGTCCGCCTCGTCGTCTATGAGGACCGGACGCGCAACCTCTCGGCCATCTTCAACGAGAAGACGCTGTGCGGCCTCGGACGGGAAGTGCAGTCGACGGGACTGCTCGCCGCCGACGCCGTCGAGAAGGCGCTTGCTGCGCTCAAGCGGTTCAAGGCGTTGTGCCGCATCATGCATGTCGAAGACGTTCATGCGATTGCCACCGCTGCCTGCCGCGATGCGACCAACGGGCCGGAATTCATCGCGAAGGCCGAACGCATCTGCGGCTGTTCGATTGAAATTCTATCCGGCGCGCGCGAGGCGAAACTGTCCGCGCTCGGTGTGGCGTCCGGCGTCTACAAGCCCGACGGCATTGTCGGCGATCTCGGCGGCGGCTCGCTCGAACTCGTCGACGTGCGCGGCCATCGCATCCGCAACGGGCTGACGCTGCCGCTGGGCGGGCTTGCGTTGCAGGATGCCTCGCAGAAATCGCTCAAGAAGGCGGAAAAGATCGTCGCGTCGAAAATCGTCGGCCTGCCGCAGCTCAAGGCGGGGAAGGGGCGCAACTTCTACGCGGTGGGCGGCACATGGCGCGCGCTTGCGCGCATCCACATCATCCAGAGCGGCTATCCGCTGCATGTGATGCACGGCTACACGATTCCGGCCGAAGACGCGCTCGATTTCGTCAAGCGGCTGCGGCGTCTTGCAGCGAACAACATTCTCGCCGACATCGAGACCGTTGCCGATGCGCGCCGTCCGCTGCTGACCTATGCGGCGCTCGTGCTCGAATACATCATCCGCGTTGCGAAACCGAAGACCATCGTGTTTTCGACCTTCGGCGTGCGCGAAGGATTGCTGTTCGAGATGCTGCCCGAGCGCGAGCAGACCAGAGACGGCCTGATTTCCGCTGCGGAAAGTCTGAATCTGCTGCGGTCGCGCTCGCCGCGTCATGCCGAGGATCTGATCGGCTGGACCGATCGTCTCGTGCGCGTCTCGGGCATTCGCGAAAACGACGAGGAGCGCCGGCTGCGTCACGCCGCATGTCTGATGTCGGACATCGGTTGGCGCGCGCATCCCGATTATCGCGGCGAGCAGTCGCTCAACATCATCACCAACGCGAATTTCGGCGCGGTCAGCCACGAAGACCGCGCCTTTCTGGCGCTCGCGGTGTTCTATCGCTATGCCGGCCTCAACGCCGAGAACGAAGCGCCGGAACTGATCCGTGAACTTGTCGCGCCGGCGATGGTGGAGCGCGCGCGGCTGATCGGCGCCATGTTCCGCGTCGCATTCCTGATCTCGGCGGCGCAGACCGGCGTGCTCCAGCACACGCATTTCCGCAATCAGGGCCGCAAGCTGCTTCTGGTGTTCGACCGCAAGGTTGCAGACCTCGCCGCCGACCGCGTCGGCAATCGTTTCAAGCAGTTCGCAAGGCTGATCGGACGCGGCAGCGCGGTTCTAAAGAATTAACCGCGTTCGACCCGCACCACGCGGCCCTTGTCGATGGCGAGTGCGACGCGGCCGTGCTTGAGCGCAAGTGCGGTCTCGCCGAACAGTTCGCGCCGCCATCCGTGCAGCGCGGCGACATCGGCGTTATCGTCGAGCGCGATCTGTTCGAGATCGTCGGTCGTCGCAATCACCTTGCTTGCGACCGCGTGGCGCTCCGATGTCATGCGCAGCAGAACTTTCAAAAGCTCGACCGTCGCCGCGCCGTTGCCGCTGTTGCGCGGCTTGTCGATTTTCGGAATTGTTGATGGGTCGCGCGCCAGCCCGCGGCTGACCGCGGCGACGATGTCCTGTCCCCATTTCGACTTCTCGAATCCTTTCGGCAGCGAGCGCAGTTTGCCGAGCCGCTCGATGCTGGTCGGCGCGTGGGTCGCGATGTCGCCGATGGCGTCGTCCTTGAGCACGCGCGACCGCGGCACGTCGCGGGTCTGCGCCTCCTGTTCGCGCCAGGCCGCAACTTCCATCAGCACCGCGAGGTCTTTCGGTTTGCGCACGCGTGTCCGTAACCGTTCCCATGCGCGTTCGGGATGAAAGTCGTAGGTCTTGGGCGAAGTGAGGACTTCCATTTCCTCCGACACCCAGTCGTTGCGGCCGCGTTTTTTCAGATCGGCATCGAGAGCCGCGAACACTTCGCGAAGATGCGTCACGTCCGCGAGCGCGTATTCGATCTGGTCGTCGCTCAACGGGCGATGCGACCAGTCGGTGAAGCGATGGGTCTTGTCGGGACGATGTCCGGTGATTTTTTCGACGAGAGCATCGTAGGCAATCGAATCGCCGTAGCCGAGAACCATCGCGGCGACCTGCGTGTCGAATACCGGATGCGGCACGATACCTGCGCGGTGAAACACGATTTCGATGTCCTGACGTGCGGCGTGAAAAACCTTCAGCACCTTCTCGTTCGCCATCAGGTCGAAAAACGGTTTGAGGTCGATGCCGTCGGCCAGCGCGTCGATCACCACGCCCTCATCCGCGCTCGCCAGCTGCACCACGCAGAGCAGAGGATAATAGGTCGTCTCCCGCAGAAATTCGGTGTCGACGGTAATGACCGGAAATTTCGCGAGGCGTTCGCAGGCGGCGCTGAGCTGGGCCGTGGTGGTGATTAAATCCATGCGCGGTTCATAACGCTTTCGGCGGAATTATCCACGCCAAAAACGTCTGGCTGCCCTGCCGTTGAACAGGAGAATTCGCGGCTGCGAAATGCGCGGCGCGTTCCGCGGCGCGGGTTCAAGCCTGTCATGCAACGCGCATGAGGAGATGTATCGGGTTCCGGGGTGTGGTAGCGCGTCTGTATGATTTCGGGACTGGATCACATCGTCGTTCTTGCGCGCGACCTCGAGACGGGCATCGCGAATTACACGACGCTGTTCGGCTGCGAGCCGTCGTGGCGCGCGCAAAGCAATGGTTCGGCCAGCGCGATGTTTACGCTCGGCAATGTGTCGCTCGAATTGTTATCGCCGGCAGGTGACGGCGCGGCAGGGGACAGCGTTCGCGCGGCACTTGAGAAGGACGGCGAGGGGCTTGCGAGCATCGCCTTTGCGGTTTCGGACATCGAGGCCGCGCATCGCCGTCTCGCGCGGCTCGGGCTTCAGCCTGACGACATTGCCGATGGCGAAAGCCGCGACACGGCGAGCGGACGCACGATGTTGTGGAAGCGGTTTCGCGCGTCGAAGGAGTCGACCCACGGCGTGCGGCTGTTTTTCATCCAGCGCAACGCGCCGCTGCACAAATCGAAGGACGTTGCGACGCCAGCCGCCGAATTGCTCGACAGCCTCGTGATCTCGACGCCGGACTCCGATCGCGCGGCGGCGCTTTATTCGGCGCGGCTCGGTATTCCGATGGCGCTCGACAGAACCATCGAGGCACTCGGTACGCGATTTATTTTCTTGAAGGGCACTGATTTCGTCGTCGAGATCATTCATTCGCTGAAGCAAGGCAAGGGCGACGGCCCCGACAAGGTCTGGGGACTGTCGTGGCGCGTGGCTGACATCGACGCTGCTCACGCGCGGCTGGTGAAGGCTGGGCTAGAGCTCTCCGTCATCCGCGAAGGCCGCAAGCCGGGAACGCGGGTGTTCACAGTGAAGAACGGCACCTGCAATGTGCCGACGCTGCTGATCCAGCAGGGAGCGCGCCCCGAAAAGGCATAACGGGACCGCTGATTTTCCTTTGGTTTTGGCCAGTTTCGCGCGTCCAAAACCGCCTCCGCGCGGTTGCCGCGTTCCGCCCCGTCGGGTAAACCCTGCGCGCCGTTAAGGCCCAACCCCCTTCGATTCTGTTTCCGCCGCCGATTTTCCGGGATTTTCATGCATCGCTATCGTTCCCACACCTGCGCCGCGCTCACTGAAGGCGACATCGGCAAGGAAGCCCGTCTGTCCGGCTGGTGCCATCGCATCCGCGACCACGGCGGTGTGCTGTTCATCGACCTGCGCGACCATTACGGCATGACCCAGTGCGTGATCGATCCGGATTCCAAGGCGTTCAAGCTGGCCGAAACGCTGCGCGCGGAATGGGTGGTGAAGTTCGACGGCAAGGTGCGCCGCCGCCCGGAAGGCACTGATAATCCAGAGCTTCCGACCGGCAAGATCGAGCTTTTCATCGCCGATATTGAAGTGTTGGGTGAAGCGGGCGAACTGCCGATGCCGGTGTTCGGCGATCAGGAATATCCTGAGGAAATAAGGCTCAAGTACCGTTTCCTCGACCTTCGCCGCGAAAAGCTCCACCAGAACATCATGACACGCGGCGCTGTGGTCGATGCCATGCGCGCGCGGATGAAGAAGGCCGGGTTCTTTGAATTCCAGACGCCGATCCTGACCGCGTCCTCGCCCGAAGGCGCGCGCGACTTCCTCGTGCCGTCGCGCATCCATCCCGGCAAGTTCTACGCGCTGCCGCAGGCCCCGCAGCAATACAAGCAGCTGCTGATGATGTCGGGCTTCGACCGCTACTTCCAGATCGCGCCGTGCTTTCGCGACGAAGACCCGCGCGCCGATCGTTTGCCCGGCGAGTTCTATCAGCTCGATCTGGAGATGAGCTTCGTCGAACAGGAAGACGTGTTCGCCGCGATGGAGCCGGTCATCACCGGCGTGTTCGAGGATTTCGCCAACGGCAAGCCGGTGACGAAGAAATGGCCGCGCATTCCGTTCGCCGAGTCGCTTCGCAGGTACGGCACCGACAAGCCGGACCTTCGCAATCCGCTGGTGATGCAGGAAGTCTCCGAGCATTTCCGCGGTTCGGGCTTCAAGGTGTTCGCGCGCATGCTCGAAGACAAGACGAACCAGGTGTGGGGCATCCCCGCGCCGGGTGGCGGATCGCGTGCATTTTGCGACCGCATGAATTCGTGGGCGCAGGGCGAAGGCCAGCCGGGTCTCGGCTACATCATGTGGCGCGAGGGCGGCGAAGGTGCAGGCCCGCTCGCGAACAATATCGGACCTGAACGCACCGCCGCGATCCGCGCGCAACTTGGATTGAAAGACGGCGATGCCGCGTTTTTCGTGGCGGGCGATCCGCAAAAATTCTGGAAGTTCGCAGGTCTCGCGCGCACGATGCTGGGCGACGAACTCAAGCTGATCGACAAGGATCGCTTTGAACTCGCGTGGATCGTCGACTTCCCGATGTACGAATACAACGAGGAAGAGAAGAAGGTCGATTTCTCGCACAACCCGTTCTCGATGCCGCAGGGCGGAATGGACGCGTTGCAGAACCAAGACCCGCTGACGATCAAAGCGTTCCAATACGACATCGCCTGCAACGGTTACGAGATCGCGTCGGGCGGTATCCGCAACCACAAGCCGGCTGCGATGGTGAAGGCGTTCGAGATCGCGGGCTACGGCGAGGAAACCGTCGTCGAGCGTTTCGGCGGCATGTACCGCGCATTCCAGTACGGCGCGCCTCCGCACGGCGGCATGGCGGCCGGTGTTGACCGCATCGTGATGCTGCTTTGCGGCACGAACAATCTGCGCGAGATTTCACTGTTTCCGATGAACCAGCGCGCGGAAGATCTGCTGATGGGCGCGCCGTCCGAAGTGACGCCCAAGCAGTTGCGCGAGTTGCATATCCGGCTCAATCTGCCGCAAAACTGAGATCGGATTGCGTTAAGAAGACCGGCACAAGCCGTAAGACGTTCGGGGTGTGGAATGGCGTCCAATTTGTCCGAAGAGCTGCGCCTTGCGGCGCTGGCGTATCATCGCCTGCCGCGCCCCGGCAAACTCGAAATCCAGGCCACCAAGCCGCTCGCCAACCAGCGCGACCTTGCGCTCGCCTATTCGCCGGGCGTCGCTGCGGCGTGCGAAGCGATTGCCGCAAATCCGGGTGAAGCCGCAGCTCTCACCACGCGCTCGAATCTCGTCGGCGTGGTCTCCAATGGCACGGCGGTTCTGGGTCTCGGCAATATCGGACCGCTCGCGTCGAAGCCGGTGATGGAAGGCAAGGCGGTCCTGTTCAAGAAGTTCGCCGGCATCGATGTGTTCGACATCGAGATCGCCGCCGACACCGTGGATCGCGTGGTCGAAACGGTGGCGGCGCTGGAGCCGACCTTCGGCGGCATCAATCTCGAAGACATCAAGGGGCCGGAGTGTTTCGAGATCGAGGAGCGTCTCAAGGCGCGGATGAAAATTCCGGTCTTTCACGACGACCAGCACGGCACGGCGATCATCGTCTGCGCAGCGGTTCGCAATGCGCTGATGCTCAACGGCAAGAAGCTCGAAGACATCAAGATCGTGGCTTCCGGCGCGGGTGCTGCGTCGATCGCCTGCCTGAACCTGCTCGTCTCGCTCGGTGCCAAACGCAAGAACATCTGGGTCTGCGACATCGACGGTCTCGTGTACGAAGGCCGCAATACGCTGATGGACAAATGGAAGGCGGTTTACGCGCAGAAGACCGACAAGCGGACGCTGGCCGATGTGATCGGCGGCGCGGATGTTTTTCTCGGCGTCTCGGCGGGCGGCGTGCTGAAGCCCGAGATGGTCAAGGCGATGGCGGACAAACCGCTCGTCATGGCGCTCGCCAATCCGACACCGGAGATCATGCCGGACGAAGCGCGCAAGGCACGCGCCGACGCGATGATCTGCACCGGGCGGTCGGATTTTCCAAATCAGGTGAACAACGTCCTGTGTTTCCCGTTCATTTTCCGCGGCGCGCTCGATGTGGGGGCGACCGCAATCAACGAGGCGATGAAGATCGCGGCGGTCGATGCGCTGGCGCAATTGGCCCGCGATCCGCCGTCGGACGTAGTGGCGCGTTACGACAGCGAGACGCATGGCTTCGGCGAAGGCTCGCTGATCCCGTCGCCGTTCGATCCGCGTTTGATCCTGCGCGTGTCGCCTGCGGTCGCGAAAGCTGCGATGGACTCCGGCGTCGCCACACGGCCCATCACGAATTTCGACGAATATCAGCAGCAGCTCGAAGGCTTCGCGTTCCGCTCAGGCCTCGTCATGAAGCCGGTATTCGCGAAAGCCAAGACCCAGCCGGTGCGCGTGATCTACGCCGAGGGTGAGGACGAGCGCGTGCTGCGCGCGGTGCAGGTCGTGCTTGAGGAAAATGTCGCGCGGCCCATTCTGGTGGGGCGTCCGAACGTCGTTGCAACGCGCATCGAGCGTTTCGGCCTGTCGATTCAGGCGGGCAAGGATTTCGACCTCGTCAATCCGGAAGACGATCCGCGCTATCGCTCCTACGTGCAGAGCTATATCGACGCCGCAGGGCGTCAGGGCGTGACGCCCGATGCCGCGCGCACGCTCGTTCGCACCAACGCGACGGTGATCGCAGCCCTTGCGGTCGTGCGCGGCGAGGCGGATGCGATGATCTGCGGCGTCGAAGGCCGCTATATGAGCCATCTGCGGCGCGTGCGTGAAATTATCGGCGTGGCGCCGGGCCTCAGCGATTTCGCGGCGCTGTCGCTTTGCATCACCGGCAAGGGCGCGTTCTTCATCGCCGACACGCAGATCCGCACCAATCCGAGCGCCGAGCAACTGGCGGAAATCGCAGCCCTCGCTGCCGTTCACGTCCAGCGTTTCGGCATCAAGCCGAAGGTCGCGTTCCTGTCGCATTCGGATTTCGGCGGCTACGATTCCGAATCCGCGCGCAAGATGCGCCGCGCGACAGAGTTGCTCGCCAACGATCATCCCGAGATCGAGGCCGACGGCGAAATGCAGGCGGATTCTGCGCTGGCCGAAATGGTGCGCGATACGGTGCTGCCGCATTCGCGGCTCGAAGGCGCTGCCAACATTCTCATCATGCCGACGCTGGATGCAGCGAACATCGCAGCCCAGATGATAAAGGTCCTGTCGGATTCGCTTCCCGTGGGACCCATCCTGATCGGTTCCGCGCGCCCGGCGCATATTCTGACCCCGTCCACCACAGCGCGAGGCATTCTCAACATGACCGCCGTCGCGGCCGTCGAAGCGCAGGAACGCGCCGGCCGGCAGCAGCCCACGCTGTTCGGGTGACATAAAACCTGTATATTTCCGCCCAATAATCAAATTCGTTTTCAGCGAGGCTGACCATGCCACCACTTGTGACCCTCGGACGCATCCTGTTCGCGATCCTTTTTGTCTATGCGGGCGCGGACAAGCTGCTCGATATTGCGGGCTTTTCCCAGATGATCGCGGGGAAGGTGATCCCGGCGCTTCCGGCTGCGATTGCGCCTTATACCGCGCAGCTTGAGGCGGCGGCGGGAATGCCGGCGGATCGCGTGCTCGCCATTCTGGCGGGCGTGCTCGAACTCGTCGGCGGTCTTGCCATCGCGCTCAATATCGGCAGCCGTCTGCTGGCGATCCTGCTCGTGATTTTCATCGCCGTCGTGACGTATTACTTCCACGACTTCTGGAACATGACCGGCGCGGATCGCACGACGAATCTTTACAGCGCATTGAAAAATCTTTCGCTGATCGGCGGGCTTCTCATTGTTGCGGGCTATCCGCGCGCCGTGCTCGCCGACGACAATTACACGGGCACAGCCGAGGCGAGGTTCTGAGGACGCACGAATCTCGCGCTAGGGCCGCCGCCACGCGGTGACATCGACGCGATGTGCGGGATCGAGATCGCGCACCTCCGCAGCTTTCATGCCATGCGCGTTTAGAATCTGCTGCGGCGTTTTTCCCGGGATGCCGGGAAAGCCGCCGATACCATCGGGCACGATGAGACGATGCGCCTGCGACAGCCAAAAGGTGTCGTAGCGATCCATGAACATGCCGAACACGACCGGTCCGCCGATGATTGCGGCGGTGCCCGACGTCACGCCCGCACGACGGCAGGCATCCTCGAACGACGCGCCGGCCGGATTCCATAATGTGGATTTGGGATTGCCGGGATCGGGGGCGAGGGCGGCAATCTTTGTTGTGAGGACGATGCGCGTGCGCTCGGCGGATCGCTTCTGATCCTCGAACGAATGTCTGCCGTGGACGATGATGCTTGCCGCATCGAGCGCGGATTCAAAAAACTTCTGATCGGCGTCGAACTTGAGAGACGACGGCATCCGATGCGAACTGTCCGCCAACATGCCGTTGGCGGACAGGATCACATAACCCTCGATGCGAAGTGTTTGCTCAGCCATTCACTGTCTGAACACCGCTGCGCGCTTATTGTTCCGAGATCGTCTCGACGACGCTCGACACCGGGCGCGAGGAAACGGTCGGCAGCTTGATGTCCTTCGTCACTTCCTCGTCGTACTTCGCGATCGTCTGCACCGGTGCCTTCGCCTTGACCTGGACGATCTTGTAGCCGCCGGCCTTGAGCTGCTTGAGAAGTTCGGGCAGAGCCTCGGCGGTGTGCTTCTGGAAGTCGTGCATCAGGATGATGCCTTTGCCGTTCTTTTCCAGCTTGCTCATGACCGTCTTGATAACGGTCTCGGGCTTGCTCGCCTTGAAGTCGAACGAGTCCATGTCGCACGACCAGATCGCGATGTTGCGTTCGCCGAGATAAGTGACCATCGCGGGCGGATGCTGGAGGGCAGGGGCGCGGAAGAACGGAGCGGGCTCGGTGCCGAGCGCCCATTTCACGGCGCTGAAGCCCTTTTCGATTTCATCCTTCTGCATGTCCTCGGTCATCTTCTTGTCGGCGAGGTTGGCATGCGACCAGGTGTGCGCGCCGACGGTGTGGCCGTGGGCGAGAACCTGCTTGAGAATTTCAGGATAGTAGGTGGCGTGCTTGCCGATCGGGAAGAAGATCGCGCGGGTGCACTCTTCATCGAGCGACTTGAGAACCGATGGCGTGGTCGGCCACGGGCCGTCGTCGAAGGTCAGCACCACTTCCTTGTCGCGCAGAAAGTCGAGCTGCTTGAAATGCTCGAAGCCGAAGCCGGGTCCGCCGGTGGTGTCGATGGCGACGACGCGCGAGACGCCGAGCGCGTTGGGGTTGGTGCAGTTGGCGATGATGGGCGCTTTGGATGGCGCCGTCGCAGTCGTCACGCCCGAAGCGGGTACGCTCGCCGAGGACTGCTTTGCAGCTTCAGCCTTTGCGGCTTCTTCCTGCTTGAGCTGTTCCTGCTTGGCGCGCTCCTGTTCCTGAAGTTTCGACTGCGGGATCAGCGCCTGCGACCACGCGCTGGAAAACGCACACATCGAAATCGCGCTGGCGAAGACTACGGCCTTGATACGCATGGACACTCTCCTGAACGCTTGACGCAACGCGTTTTACAAACTCGCCGGAAGGCCCGCCAAAGGACCGCGATGCCCGGCCAAAAATCCGTTAACGAGGTGCTAACCTAGCCCCATGTCCGATGCCGCGCCAACGCCTTTTCGGCGCGGAAGGCATTGATGCCGCTCAAGGTTAACCGGGCGGGGCTTTCCCGCCACAGCGCCGTCTAGGCGGTCAGGTTGCGGGCGATTGCGGCAACGACGCGTGTGTCGGTCGGCTCGACTTTCGAGGGAAAAACCTCGGCGATATAGCCGTCGCGGCCGATCAGGTATTTGTGGAAGTTCCACGCCGGCAGCTCGGCCGGCCGCTCCGCTGCCGCCCATTTGTAGAACGGGTGTGCGTCCGGTCCCTTAACGATTGTCTTGGCCGTGATCGGGAAGGTGACGTGATAGGTGTCGCCGGCGGTTTTTGCGATTTCGGTCGCGCCGCCGGGTTCCTGTCCGCCGAAATCGTTGGATGGGACGGCGACGATGCCAAATCCGCGTTGGCGAAACTGCGACCACAATTCCTGCAAGCCCGCGTATTGCGGCGTGTATCCGCATTGCGAGGCGGTGTTGACGATCATCACCGGCTTGCCTGCGTAGTCGGCGAGGCGGATACGGTCGCCGTTCAGGCCCTCGAATGAAAATCCGTAAGCGGTCATCTTGCTCATCGCGGCCTGCGCGAATGCGGCATGTGCGTTGAAGCCGATGGCTCCCGTCGCGAGTGACGTTGCGAGAAATCGTCTGCGGTCGATCATGATGGGCCTCGCTGAAGATGCAAAGCTACAGCATTCCGCGCGGGCTTTCCATCAACCCTGCGTTACGGCCAATCAGGGTTTCTTGGGCGGCAGGTCGCACCACGGCAGCGGCAGTTCCGGCTCGTAGAACTGATTCCACTCGCAGATATATTCCGGCCCGCTTTTCTTCAGGACGTGCTTCACCGGCTCCGCCTGACTGAGCGCGACATGCACGACGATGAGCGCGACGCCGATAGGATAAGCCCATTTCGCAAACCGAAGATTGTCGAATTTGTCCAGCAGTAACGCGCCCGCGAGAATAAGAAGCGGATCGGTGAAGATAAAATACTCGGTCTTCAATCCGCGCCGCACGCCGAGCGCATCGATGCCGATGGATGCGAGCAATAGCAAAGCCGCCTGCAACGCGACCTGCCGCTCGCCGCGCCGCCACGCATAGACGATGCCGGGGACAATCAGCCAGACCAGAAACACGGTCGGGCGCGGCGAGGTGAACAGCACAAAGGTATAACGCTTCAACACACTGACGACGCCGTCGAACAGAAGTTTGACCGACGCCAAGAGCGCGCCGCCGTCCACCGCCGACGTCGCGGGCGTATCGGCGAACACCAGCATCTTCTCGATCGGATTGATGACGGCCACGACATTGCCGGTGCTGTAGTCGATATTGAGCGCGAGCAGCGCGATGCTAGCGCCCGCAATGACCGCGAACGTCGACGCCAGCGTTTCGGCAATGCTGACGCGCCACCATGCCGCGAAGGCGATCATTCCAATCGCGATCCATCCCAATAGCGCGACCTGATAGACGCCGAAATGTCCAAGGAGCAATGGTTTGAGCGATGCACGCGACGTTGCCAGAGGATCGAAACCGTCGCGGATGATCGGCAGCGCCAGCGCCAGCGCGACGGCGGCGGCGATGAACAGGCCGACCGTCCACACCCACGCGCTCGACGTGTTGCGCCACACCGGAACGCTTGTGCTTTCCGCCGATCCCATCGGCAGCATCAGCACGGGAAGCGCCGCGATCAGCAGGATGATCTGAACCTTGTTTTCTATGCCGAGCACGCACAGCGCGGCGGCCAGCGCAATCGCGAGCGGTCGGCGCGATGTCGTGTGTTTCGCTGCGATCACGAGAACGAGCATCGCGAACGCAAAGAAGCAGCCCGCGATCATTTCGCTGCGGAGAATCCGGATCTGCACGGCGACGCCACCGGAAAATGCGAAAGCGAATGTCGTCAAAAGCGCCACACGCCAGTCGCGCACGACGCGGCGGATCAGACCCGCATAGATCGCGACGAACAGGACTGCGGTGAGCCACGCCACGGTGCGGCCGGCGCGAATGGCGCTCGTCATCGCCGCATCGAAGGCGGGCAGGTTCAGCGCGGAGGGGATCGACGACAATTTCCACGCGTCGAGCAGGCCGAGCGCGTGCATCGCCTGAAACCATGCCTTTACTGAAAGAATAGTGAAATAGGCCGGATGATCGACGAACAGCTGCGGCTTGCCGTCGTTCATGGCGAGCGCGCTGTAGACGATCATGAAATCCATGTCGGCGTTGCGCCAGTAGATGACGAAATAGCCGGCAAGGAAAAACGACAGTGTGAGGCCGATGAGAATGACGGCCATGCCGCCGTTCCAGCCGAACGGCGTCAGGCGCGAGAACGCATCGCGTTTGTCGGTGGATTTCGTATCGGTGGAGGCAACCATCATGCGTGCGCTTCTAGCGCGGCAGATCGTTCAAATCCATCGCGGGTTAAGCGCAGAATTCAGCGCAGCGGCACGATAAAATCGGTGCCTTCGCCGGTCTCGCCGCCCAGTCCCTCGTCGGAGACGACAAGCGATCCGCCCGGACCAAGCACGGCGGCGAACCGCTTCATCGCTTCGTCCGGGATCGTGATGCGGTCGAGGGCTTCGGTCGCAGTCGAAGGCTGCGGCGGCGGACCCGGATCGGGCGCGACCACTTTCTTCTTGCGGGTGTATTCGGCGTTGGCCTGCCGCGCCGCGCGCGATGGCGCAGGCAGCGACACCACGGTCCATGCGAGCTTGCCGTCGTCTTCGGATTTCACCGTGAACACATGTGTGCCGAGCGGCTTGTCGCCGGGCGCAATCGTCACCGGCGCGGTGAAGACCGGCTTGAAGGCCTGCCGCACGAAGAACTTGCCTTCCTTGCGGCTGACATAGCCCGCGACCTGTCCGGTGTTGGGTTTGATCGGGCCGACGAAGTCGGCCATGCCGGGTGTCGGGCGCGGCGCGGGCAGCGTGGCGGCGGCCGGTTTGTCCTGAGGCCGCGCCTGATCCTTGTTCGCGTTTTGCTCGTCGGATTTCGGCTCGGTGCGGATTTCGGGTTTCGCGTCGGTGCCTGCATCGGGCTTGGCGACGATGGTGCCGCTGGCGTCGGCGGTCTTGATCTCGTCGCTCTTCTTCGGGCCTTCGCCGGTGCCGGTTGTCGTCAGGCGCAGTTCGGACGCCGCATCGGCCTTATCGGCTTTCGGCGTCGTGGTCATTTCGGGCTTTGCTGCGACCGGCATGTTCGGATCGGCGTTCTCGGGCTTCTGCGTCACGAGCAAGCGGTGCGAGAAATCCGAAGGGTTCATTTCGCCGGGCGTGATGATGACGCGCGCGCCCATCTTGGTCCAGCCAAAGAGACGCGTTGCGAATGCGCCGGGAAGGCGGATGCAGCCGTGCGACGCCGGGCGGCCCGGAAGCACGCCTTCGTGCATCGCCACGCCCGACCAGGTGATGCGCTGCATGTGCGGCATCGGCGCGCCGCTGTAGATGTTGGAGCGGTGAAAGACTTCCTTGCCGATGACGCTGAACACGCCCATCGGCGTCGAATGTCCGGGCATGCCGGTGGACACCGGAGATTCCGCGAACACGCCGTTGTTGTCGATCAGCCTCAACTGCTGCTTCTCGATCGAGATCGAGATGATCGGCGGGCCGACAGGTTTGGTCGTGTCCTTGACGGCCTCGACCTTCGGCGCGGGCTGACGCGTGGCGTGGCGAACTTTCTTGCGCTCGACGCGGACGATGTCGGCGCGCTCGGACGGCCAGAACAATTGCGCTTCTGCCGGGACTGCAAAACTGAGGAGGAGGGCTGTGGTGAGAAGTGCTCCGTGCCGGGCAGCAGTCGGTCGAAAATCGCTCACGCCCCAAGTCCCCAATTGATTCCAATATCCGATCAGTGTCGCAGACGCCCAAATCGTTCACCAGCCGCGCCATTGCCCGGCCAACGCTTTCTCGCTCGCTGTGGCCGAAAAGCTATGCCCCAAGCGTTTAGAAGGCGTTCAAACGCCTTTCAAAACGGCGTTATGCCGCATGCCGGGGTGCGGCTTGCGCCGGAACCGGGCAACCCCACATCAGGCGCTCAATGGCCCGGCGTCCGGGCTGCTTTTTCGGAGTAAATCCAATGACGACGTCCACCCGCCTGCGGGCAAAGCTCGCCTGGCGCCGGCTCGCGATGGCCGCTGCGGCGCTTTGGCTGGGGACTGCGCCCGCCCTGGCCGCGGACGAGCCGGACCTGATCTTCCGCCGCTCGACGGTGTTCAAGTTCCTCACGCCGAACGACAAGCTCGCCACCTACGGCATCGACGATCCGGAAGTGGAAGGCGTTGCCTGCCATTTCACGGTGCCGGAAAAGGGCGGCGTTACCGGCTGGCTGGGCCTCGCCGAACAGGTGTCGGACGTGTCATTGGCGTGCCGCCAGATCGGGCCGATCCGATTCAAATCCAAACTGGGTCAGGGCGACGACATGTTCCGGCAGAGCCGCTCGCTGTTCTTCAAGAAGATGCAGATCGTGCGCGGCTGCGACGCCACGCGAAACGTGCTCGTCTACATGGTCTATTCGGACAAACTGATCGACGGCTCGCCGAAGAACTCGACATCGTCGGTGCCGATCATGCCGTGGGGCACGAACGGCGACGCGGTTCAAAAGTGCGCGGATTTTATATCCGGCTAGACCGTCTAGGTCATTGCGAGCGAAGCGAAGCAATCCAGTTTGACTCTGGATTGCTTCGTCGCCATAGCGCGTCGAAGACGCGCGTAAACGCGCTAATGGCTCCTCACAATGACGGACGTTACGCCGCCTTGTTCTTGATCGCGCCGACGATGGCGGTGACGATCGCGCCGGCCACGCCGCCGCCGACGGCCTGACCCGCGATGGCGCCGATGTCCATCGTCGAGCCGGCATTGGCGAGCATCGGAACGAGGGCCGCGAGAATCTGTCCGCCGACGCCGCCGCCGATGGCGCCCGCGATGGTGTTGCCAAGCGTGCCGAGATCGATGTTCTTCATTGCGCCGCCGGCAGCATTGCCGCCGATTGCGCCTGCGATGAGCTGAATAATCAGATTGATGACAGTGGCCGACATTGCGAGGTCTCCCCAAGTCCCGGTCTAAGATGCCTCAAGGGCGGCGCCGGACTCGCGCCGCGCGGGTACCACGCTACTGCCGCGCAACCCGCATCGTCACGCTGCAAGTGCGAATGTTCCGCCCGTGCAAGCCGCAGAAAAGTTTAAAGATTTAAGGAAATTGTCTTGCGGATTTCAGAATCGGTGCGCGCCGACAATCCATCGGCCGCGATGAAGGCGCAGCCTTTACCGCTTGATGCCCTTGCGATCGACGCACTGCTTGGTGCGCTGGACGCCCGCCGCGCCGAGCTTTGCGCCGGTGACAAGCATGACCTGACCCGAGGGACAAATGCCGTCATCGACGTAGACTTTTTGCCCGAGCCGCAGATTGACGATGTCGGCTTCGCGCATCACCACGTCGGCGCGCGCAGGTGCCGTGAATGCGGCGATGGCAACAAACGCTGCCGCGGCGAATGCATGCGATTTTACTTTCACGATCTGCCGCATCATTTGCTTTGAATCTTCACGCCGCCGGGGCCGAAATTGATCTGCAAGCCTTCCGGCTGCTGATTGTCCTTATAAACCTTGTAGCCGAGCACGGCGACTGCGACGCTGAGCGCGCCGACGACGGCGTACAGCATGTTGCGATTGTTCATACTAAGTTTCCCGTGGTCAGAGAACCGCCATTCTGGGAGAAAGCTGCTGCGGCGGCATCATCGTAATGTCCGCGCGCCGATTCTCATAGGCACGCAATGTTGCCGCAGGAGGAACCGATGGGCTGGCTTGAAATGATTCAGTCGCGGCCGATGCCGCTCGCGCAGCTGATGGGCGTGACCTTTACAGAGGCTGCGAAAGAGAAAGTCGTCGCCACCATGCTGGTGCGCGACGATCTGTGCACGCTTGGCAATACGATTCACGGCGGCGCTATCATGGCGCTGGCGGATTCGGTCGGAGCCGCAGCCACCATCATCAACCTGCCGCCGGAAGCGCAGGGCACCACGACCATCGAGAGCAAGACCAATTTCCTTGGCGGCGCGAAAGCGGGAACGACCGTGACGGCGACCGCGACGCCGGTTCACCTCGGCCGCCGCACGCAGGTCTGGCAGACGCGGCTGACGACCGCCGATGGCAAGCTCGTGGCTCTGGTGACGCAGACGCAGATGGTGCTGTGAGCCAAACTGAAGTTACCGCGTTCCGTCGTGCAAGCCGCTGGTCTTCAGAAGTTATACTCAACGCGCAACAGGGCTTGATGTCTTGTGAATTTAATGAGGTCCAGCGGCGCAAATTGATTGTTTGACCGGCCTGCAACCTGGGCGCTCCAAGCTCCCGAGATAGCAAGCGAGTTCGACAGGCGCACAAACGCGTTCGGTCCGACAAAAAAGGCCTCCCCCGCCAGCGCATCCAATCCGATGCCGTCATACTTGCGAAGATAGCGAGCCTCTATTCCAATGAATTTTCCCGGCGAGACCTGCGCCGTCAACGATCCGGCGAACGCCAATCCTGACTCGCGCTCCCAGCCGCCAGTCAGTTCGGACGACGTCATTTCCGGATCGTAGGTCACGTTGACCGCGCCAAAGAGCCAATTCCGGACAATCTCGCGGTCTAAA
>BFBZ01000205.1_pt1 | contig 74094 bp, 64 predicted proteins | sample 1888401 | NCBI WGS metagenome assembly BFBZ01 (sample SAMD00112614, study PRJDB3348) | symbiont metagenome | host: Chara braunii
CTTGACCGAGCTGTAGATGCTCTTGACGATGGGGATGTGGGACATCAGCCGGTCCCACTGCGTCAGCAGCCACTGGCCGAAGATGTTGGCGACCAAGACGCCCGTGGCCAGCAGGCCGCCGGCCAGGATGAGCAGCCCCAGGCCCGGCACATGGCCCAGCTCCAGCAGGCCGTCGCGCAGCGAGGCCGGCACGACCAGGGCCAGCGCCGACAGCAGCGAGCCGAACACGCCGTTGACGACGCCCAGCGCCTGGGTCAGCACCCAGAGGGTGATGGCCAGCGGCAGCCAGACCAGCAAGCCGGCGACGAGGTATTTGCGAAGCGAGGCGCCCACGTCGAGCCCGTTCAATGGCAGGCGCAGGAGCCGCCGCAGGGGGTGGAGGGCGTGGGCGAGCTGGCCTCGGCCTTGGGCGCATCGGTGGCGGCAACCGCAGGGGCGGCCGCCGCGGCACCGCCCTTGAAGTCGGTCGCGTACCAGCCCGAGCCCTTCAGCTGGAAGCCGGCCGCCGTGATCTGCTTGGAAAAGCTCTCGGCCGCGCAGGCCGGGCAGGTGGTCAGCGGCGCATCGGACAGCTTCTGCAGCACGTCCTTGGCGTGGCCGCAGGCGCTGCAGCGGTAGGCGTAGATAGGCATGGCAAGCGGATGAGGGGCGAAAAGCCCGACATTTTAGCCGCTGCCTCCCAGCCTCAGCCGTGGGGCTGCAGATGGTGGCTGACGTGCTCGTGGCGGTTGGCCAGCAGCTGCGGCATCAGCGAGCCGACGACCATGCCGACGAGGGCCGCCAGCAGGCCGGCGAGCTGGCCCGGGAAAAGCTCGCCCCAGGTCGTCACCTGCGGGAAGTAGGCCACCCAGACGGCGATGCCGGCAAAGATCGAGAAGATGGCGCCCTGGGTCGTCGCGCGCGGCCAGTACAGGCCGAAGACCAGCGGCACGAAGGCGGCGACCAGCGTGACCTGGTAGGCCGCGCTGACGAGGTCGTAGATGGACGTGCCCTGCAGCGCGATCGCATAGGCCAGCACGGCGAAGGCGAAGACGACCAGCGTCACGCGCATCGCGACGAGCTGCTGCCGGTCGCTCATGCCGGGGCGGATCTGCTTCAGGATGTTCTCGACGAAGCTGGTCGTCGGCGCCAGCAGCGTGGCCGAGGACGTGCTCTTGATGGCCGACAGCAGCGCGCCGAAGAACAGGATCTGCATGAACAGCGGCATATGGCCCATGACGAAGCTGGGCAGCACGCGCTGGTAGTCGTTCTGGGCCAGCGCCAGCGCCTTGTCGCCCATGACGGCCACGGCCGCCAGCACGATGAACATGGGCACGAAGGCAAAGGCGATGTAGCTGAAGCCGCCGATCATCGCGCCGCGCTGGGCGGTCTTGGAGTCCTTGGCGGACATGACGCGCTGGAAGACGTCCTGCTGCGGAATCGAACCCAGCATCATCGTCAGGCCCGAGCCGATGAACATGGCCAGCTGCGTGAAGCCGGGCTCGGGCAGGAAGCGGCCCAGGTCGCGGCTTTTGGCCAGGTCCAGCACCTTGCCCGCGCCGCCGGCCAGGTCGGCCGCGAACACCGCGATGACGCCCAGGCCGATGACCAGCACGATCATCTGGATGAAGTCCGTCCAGGCCACGGCCAGGAAGCCGCCGATGACGACGTAGACCAGCACCGCAGCCAAGCCGACGATCATGCCGGTCTGCGGGCTCATCGCGCCGTCGGTCAGGATGTTGAAGACCAGGCCCAGCGCCGTGACCTGGGCCGCGACCCAGCCGAGGTAGCTCAGGATGATGGCCAGCGAGCAGAAGATCTCGACGCCCTTGCCGAAGCGCTGGCGGTAGAAGTCGCCGATGGTCAGCAGGTTCTTCTGGTAGAGCCGGGCGGCGAAGAAGGCACCCACCAGCACCAGGCACAGGCCGGCGCCGAAGGGGTCTTCGATGACGGCGTTCAGGCCGCCCTGCACGAACTTGGCCGGCAGGCCCATGACGGTCTCGGCGCCGAACCAGGTCGCGAAGGTGGTCGTGACAACCATGACGAGCGGCAGGCTGCGGCCGGCGACGGCGAAGTCGGACGTGTTCTTGACCCGCGTGCCGGCCCAGACGCCGATGCCCAGCGTGCCGAGCAGGTAGAGCACGACGAAAACGATCAGCGTGGTGTTCATGGGCAGAGCGCGACGGAAGGGCCGAAAAAATTGGCGCGGATTATGAAGGCGCCGTCAAGGACAGCGGCTCAGAGGCCAATGCCCAGAAAGCGCGCGGTCAGCCAGGCCAGCAGCACGCCCAGCACGAAGCCGATGACGGCCCAGAACAGGCCGGACAGCAGGCGGTTGGTGCTGCGCAGCTCCTGCACGAGTGCGCGCAGCTGCGCATCGCCGCCGCGAGCCGCCTGGGCCTTGAGCGCGTCGTGCAGCAGGCGCGGCAGCTCGGGGATGAGCTGGGCGAAGCGCGGTGCCTCCTTCATCAGCTGCTTGTTCAGCGCCGGCCAGCCGACCTGCTCGTTCATCCAGCGCTCCAGGAAGGGCTTGGCCGTGGCCCAGAGGTCGAGCTCGGGGTCGAGCTGGCGGCCCAGGCCCTCGACGTTGAGCAGGGTCTTCTGCAGCAACACGAGCTGGGGCTGGATCTCGACGTTGAAGCGGCGCGAGGTCTGGAACAGGCGCATCAGCACCTGGCCGAGCGAGATGTCCTTCAGCGGCCGGTCGAAATGCGGCTCGCAGACCGCGCGCACGGCGCTCTCCAGCGCATCGACGCGGGTCTCGGGCGGCACCCAGCCGGAGGCGATGTGCAGCTCGGCCACGCGCTTGTAGTCGCGCTGGAAGAAGGCGATGAAGTTCTGCGCCAGGTAGTCCTTGTCCACCTCGGTCAGCGTGCCGATGATGCCGAAGTCCAGCGCGACATAACGCCCGAAGGTGGCGGTCTCGACGCTGACCTGGATGTTGCCCGGGTGCATGTCGGCGTGGAAGAAGCCGTCGCGGAAGACCTGGGTGAAGAAGATGGTCACGCCGTCGCGGGCCAGCTTCTTGATGTCGATGCCGGCGGCCTCCAGCGTGGCGCGCTGCGAGATCGGCACGCCCTTCATGCGCTCCATGACGATGACCTCGGAGCTGCACAGCTCCCAGTGCATCTCCGGCACGAGCACGAGGTCCAGGCCGTCCATGTTGCGGCGCAGCTGGGCCGCATTGGCCGCCTCGCGCACCAGGTCCAGTTCGTCGTGCAGATAGGTGTCGAACTCGGCGACGACCTCGCGCGGCTTCAGGCGCCGGCCGTCGGCCGAGAAGCGCTCGATCCAGGCGGCCAGCCGGCGCATCAGCGCGAGGTCGTCGTCGATGACGTCCAGCATGCCGGGCCGCAGCACCTTGACGGCGACCTCGCGGCCGTCCGGCAGCGTCGCGAAGTGGACCTGGGCGATGCTGGCGCTGGCGACCGGTTCGGCATCGAAGCTGGCAAAGAGTTCCTCCAGCTTGCGACCGAAGGCGCGCTCGATCATCTCGCGCGACTGCGCGGCCGGGAACGGCGGCACGCGGTCCTGCAGCTTGGCCAGCTCCAGCGCGACATCGTTGGGCAACAGGTCGCGCCGCGTCGACAGCACCTGGCCGAACTTGACGAAGATGGGGCCCAGGCGCTCCAGCGCCAGGCGCAGGCGCACGCCGCGCGGCTCCCGCCAGCTGCGGCCCAGGCGCGTGAAGCGCCTCAGCAGCCGGAAACGGCGCCGGCGCAGGCCGGACAGCGCCAGGTCATCGAGGCCGAAGCGCCAGACCGTCCACAGGATGACGAGCAGCCGCGAGACAAACCTCATGCGGCGCTGCCGGCCGCGGTGGGCGCCATGCGCTGCGCCAGGCCGGACAGCGTGCGCCGCAGCGCGCGCCCGAACTGCGCCAGCTGGCGCGCCGGCAGCGGACCGACGATGCCGGCCAGGTCGTCCTCGATGTCCCAGCGCAGGTTGTCCATCAGCCAGTGCATCTCGCCGGCGAAGGCGGCATCGCCCTGCACGGTGACACCGGGGAGCTCGCCGCCGAGCGCGCCCAGGGCCAGCCTGGCGGGGTTGGACGCGTCGACCTCGATGCGCAGGCCGCCCGCACCGGCCGGCGCGGCCTCCGGGCGCTCGAACAGGCCGGCCGGCGTGACGCCCAGCACCAGGTCGGGCACGGCGGGCAGCAGCGCCGGCCAGCCGGCCAGGTGGACGACCAGGCCCCGACCCGCCAGCGGCTGCAGGCGCCGCGCCGCGATCGGCTCGCGCGACAGAACATGGTTGATCAACAGCACGAGGCGGTCTTGCAGGGCCGGCATCAGCAGCGGCGTGAGGGCGGGCAGGGGCGGCATGGGCCAGGGGGCAGGCATGCGCGGGATTGTAGGCAGCGGACCATGAACAGGGTGCCCGCGCGATGGGACTGTCAAATTTGATGATGGAGAATGCCGGATCGCCTTTTCGCCAGCCCCTCCTCCCGTGCTCCGGGACGCCAGCAACGCCAAGATGTTTGAGGACCGAAGCTACAAGAGGACGTTCTACAGCGCACCGCAGTCGGTCGAGTCGCTGATCGCGGCTTTCCTCGAACCCGGCATCATCGTGCTGACCTTCCTGGTCGTGAACGGCGAATTCAACGAGCCCGTCATGCGCCCGACGCTGACGCTGTGCCTGCTGGTCTTCGCCCTCACCTTTCCGGGCCGCAACCGCTTCAACGACCACCCGGCCAGCGCCCTGGTCGACGTGCTGTCGTCCTGGCTAGTGCTGCTGGGCATCCTGCTGCTGTGCGGCTATGCGACGAACAGCCTGCATTATTTCGAGGACAAGGTGCTGATCTGGTGGGCCGTCCTGACGCCCGTCATCCAGATCGTCGCGATCGCACTGGGGCGGCGCATCCAGCAGTGGCGGGCCAGCGACCCGGGCGCACGCCGCACGGCCGTGGTCATCGGCGCCGGGCCGCTGGGCCACAAGGTGGCGCGCGCGCTGCGCGACACCCAGGGCGTCATCTGCCTGGGCTATTTCGACGACCGCGGCCGCGAGCGCCTGCACCCCGACGCCGGCACCGAGCTGCTGGGCACGCTGGCCCAGCTCAGCGACTTCGTGCGCGACAAGGGCGTGCGCGAGGTCTACATCACGCTGCCGCTGGGCTCGCAGCCGCGCATCGTCGAGCTGCTGGAGCAGGTGCAGGGCACGACGGCCTCGCTGTTCTACGTGCCCGACGTGTTCGGCATCAGCATCATCCAGGGCCGGCTGCAGGACATCAGCGGCGTGCCCGTCGTCGGCATCTGCGAGACGCCCTTCACCGGCACCAACCAGCTCGTGAAGCGGCTCAGCGACATCGTGCTGGCGGCGACCATCCTGATCCTGATCTCGCCGCTGCTGCTGCTGCTCGCGATCGGTGTCAAGCGCAGCTCGCCCGGTCCCATCATCTTCAAGCAGCGCCGCAACGGCCTGGACGGCGACGAAATCATCGTCTACAAGTTCCGGTCGATGCGCACCCAGGACAATGGCAGCGTCGTCAAGCAAGCCACCAAGGACGATCCGCGCATCACGCCCTTCGGCGCCTTCATCCGCCGCACCTCCCTGGACGAACTGCCGCAGTTCGTCAACGTGCTTCAGGGCCGCATGAGCATCGTGGGCCCGCGGCCGCATGCGGTCGCCCACAACGAGGAGTACCGCAAACTCATCAAGGCCTATATGGTGCGGCACAAGGTCAAGCCCGGCATCACCGGCTGGGCCCAGGTCAACGGTCTGCGCGGCGAGACCGACACCATCGACAAGATGAAGGCGCGCGTCGAATACGATCTCGAATACTTGCGCAACTGGTCGCTGGCCCTCGATCTGCAGATCATCCTGCGCACGGTGCGGCTGGTGGTGTTCGACCGACATGCCTATTAAGCCCTCCCGTCCTCCCCGTCGCCGCATCCTGCTGGCCGCCCTGTCCACCGCCGCAGCCCTCTCCCAGCCGGCGCAGGCCCAGACGGACGATTCGGCGCCCTTCTATGTCGGCGCGTCGCTGGGCGTCTCGCATGTGTCCAACATCTACCGTCTGTCGGACGCGACCAACAGCGACACCGTCGTCAGCGCCGGCGTGCTGGGCGGCCTGGACCATCGCCTCGGCCGCCAGCACCTGAAGCTGGACGGCTCGCTGCAGGACAACCGCTATGCCACCAACAGCGGCCTGAACAACCACTCCTACTCGGTGAAGGCCGCGCTGGACTGGCAAACCGTCGGCGACCTGTCCGGCACGCTGAGCGCCAAGTCCGACCGCTCGCTGGCCGACTTCAACATCGGCAGCGGCGCCAAGCAGATCTCCCGGAAGAACACCGAGAGCAACGACGAATACCGGGCCATCGCGCGGCTGGGCGTCGGCACGCGCTACAGCCTCGAGGCCGGCTGGGCCTACCGCAGGCGCAACTTCAGCGCCCAGGAATACGACATCTTCGTGTTCCGCCAGAACACCGCCTCGCTGGGCCTGTACGCGACGCCGGCCGGCAATGTCACGCTGGGCCTGGTCGGCCGCCACACGCGGGGCCAATACCCGCGCTATCCGGTCGCGCTTGGCTCTTTGACTTTCATCCTGCCCAACGACTTCACGCGCAACGATCTCGACTTCACGACGCGCTGGAACACCAGCGGCAGCAGCACGCTGGACACGCGTATCAGCCGCAGCCGCACCAGCAACAGCCTGGATGCGCTGACCAACTTCGGCGGCACGACGGGTGCCATCGGCTGGAACTGGCAGGCGACGTCCAAGCTGCAGCTGGGCCTGCAATATTCGCGCGACACCGGCCAGGAGAGCCAGGTCCGCGCGGCCGACGTGAACCGCCTCTACACGACCTGGCAGGTCAACGGCAGCTATGCGCTGACCGGCAAGCTCAGCCTCAACGCGAGCGCCAGCGCCAACCGCAACCACCGCTCCAGGGACTCCGGCACCAGCCTGTTCGACGCCTTCGAGAACAACCGGTTCTACAGCGTCGGCCTGCGCTGGGCCTACTCGCGCAGCTTCAGCCTGGGCTGCCAGTACGACCACGCCAGCCGCGACAGCAGCGTGCCACAGTACGTCTACAGCGCCGGCAGCTACGGCTGCACCGGCCAGGCCATCCTGTACTGATCTGATCGGACCTCAGATGACCACCGTCTTGCTCACCGGCGCCGCCGGCTATATCGCTTCGCACACCTGGCTGGCGCTGCAGCGCGCCGGCTACCGGGTCGTCGGCGTCGACAACTTCGCCAACAGCTCGCCCGTCGTGCTGGAACGGCTGGCCGAGCTGGCCCCGGCGCCCATCGAATTCGAGCGCGCCGACGTCTGCGACGCCGCGATGCTGGACGAGGTCTTCGGCAGCTACCGCCCGGCGGCCGTCGTGCACTTCGCGGCCTACAAGGCGGTCGGCGAATCGGTCAGCCAGCCGCTGGCCTATTACCGCAACAACCTCGGCGGCCTCGTCAACACCTGCGAGGCGATGAAGCGCCACGGCTGCCTGCGCATGGTCTTCAGCTCCAGCGCCACCGTCTACGGCGCGCCCGAGCAACTGCCGCTGCGCGAGGACGCGCCGACCTCGGCCACCAACCCCTATGGCGCGACCAAGCTGATGGGCGAGCAGATCCTGCGCGACCTGGGCGTGGCCGACGCCCTGGCCATCAAGGGCGGGGCCGCCGGCCCCGCGTGGCAGACCGCCTGCCTGCGCTACTTCAACCCCGTCGGCGCCCACGAGAGCGGCCGCATCGGCGAAGACCCACGCGGCACGCCCAACAACCTGATGCCCTATGTCGCTCAGGTCGCCGTGGGCCGGCGCGACAAGCTCTCGGTGTTCGGTGGCGACTACCCGACGCCCGACGGCACCGGCGTGCGCGACTACATCCATGTGACCGACCTCGCCGAGGGCCATGTCGCCGCGCTGCGGCGCCTGCTCGACACGCCCGGCTCGCTGACCGTCAACCTCGGCACCGGCCAGGGCTACAGCGTGCTCGACCTCGTGCGCGCCTACGAGGCGGCCAGCGGCCGCAGCGTGCCCTACGAGATCGTCGCGCGCCGCCCCGGCGACGTGGCCGCCTGCTGGGCCGACCCGGCGCTGGCGCGGGAGCTGCTCGGCTGGCAGGCCCGCCTCGACCTCGCCCGCATGTGCGAGGACAGCTGGCGCTGGCAGCACCTCAATCCCCACGGCTTCAACTGATCCCGACCGATATGACCTCCCCCCCCAACAAGATCCCCGTGCTGCCCGTCATCATGGCCGGCGGCTCGGGCACGCGGCTGTGGCCGCTGTCGCGCGCCGGCTATCCCAAGCAGTTCCTCGTGCTGTCCGGGTACCGCTCGGCCCCCAGCGCCGGGCAGAAGCCCGGCGCGCCCCCCAAGGGGGTCAGTGATCTTGGGAGCGGCCCTGCGATCCCTGAGAGCCTGTTCCAGCTCGCCGCACGCCGCCTTGCCGCCCTGGCCTCGCCCGAGTTCGAGCTGAGCGGCCCCTGCATCGTCGGCAACGACGAGCACCGCTTCCTCGTGCTGGACCAGCTCCGCGAAACCAGGCTGGAACCGAGCAGCGTGCTGCTGGAGCCGCTGGGCCGCAACACGGCGCCGGCGCTGACGCTGTCCGCGCTGCAGGCGCTGGAGGGCGGCACCGATCCCGTCCTCGTCGTCACGCCGGCCGACCAGACCGTCACCGATGCCGCCGCCTTCACGGCCGCGCTGCAGCAGGCGGTGCGCATCGCGGCCGAGGGCGCCATCGCCATCCTCGGCATCACGCCCGACCGGCCCGAGACCGGCTATGGCTACATCCGCACGACGGCCGACGCCGCCGGCCTGGCCGTGGCCCGGTTCGTCGAGAAGCCCGACCTCGAAACCGCCCGGCGCTATCTCGCCGAAGGCGGCTACTACTGGAACAGCGGCATGTTCGTGCTGCGCGCCAGCGTCTGGATGCAGGCCCTGGAGCGCTTCCGCCCCGACATCGCCGCGGCCACCCGCGCCGCCTGGGCCGTGCGCAAGACCGACGCCAAGTTCGTGCGTCCCGGCAAGACCGAGTTCGCCGAAGTACCGAGCGAATCGGTCGACTACGCCGTCATGGAGCGCTGCCCCGGCACCGACATCCCGCTGCGCATGGTCGCGCTGGATGCGGGCTGGAACGACCTCGGCGCCTGGGAGGCCGTCTGGCAGGTGGCGGACAAGGACGAGGCCGGCAATGCCTGCGTCGGCGACGCGCTGATCGCCGACAGCCAGAACACGCTGGTGCATGCCACCAGCCGCCTGGTCGGCGTCGTCGGGCTGAAGGACGTCGTCGTCGTCGAGACGGCCGATGCGGTGCTGGTCAGCGACCGCGCGCGCAGCCAGGAGGTCAAGCAGATCGTCAACCGCCTCGGCGCCGAGCAGCGCGGCGAGCATGCGCTGCACCGCAAGGTGCACCGGCCCTGGGGCTGGTACGACAGCATCGACCAGGGCGAGCGCTTCCAGGTCAAGCGCATCATGGTCAAGCCGGGCGCGGCCCTGAGCCTGCAGATGCACCACCACCGCGCCGAACACTGGATCGTCGTCAGCGGCACGGCCGAGATCGTCAACGGCGACAAGACCATCCTGCTGACGGAGAACCAGAGCACCTACATCCCGCTGGGCCAGACCCACCGCCTCGCCAACCCGGGCAAGGTGCCGCTGGAAATTATTGAGGTCCAATCGGGCTCCTATCTGGGCGAAGACGACATCGTCCGTTTCGAAGACACCTACGGCAGGGCATGAGCCCACCCCCTACCGGCTTCGCCGGCCCCCTCAAGGGGGCGCACCCAGTGGCCCGGCAAAGCCGGTTCCGCGGGTGCTGCTTGGGAAGGCACTAGCCTGCGACAAAATCCACTCATGACCATACTTGTTACCGGCGGCGCCGGCTTCATCGGCAGCAATTTCGTGCTGGACTGGCTGCGCCAGTCCGACGAGCCCATCGTCAACCTCGACGCGCTGACCTATGCCGGCAACCTCGAAAACCTCGCCTCGCTGGCCGGCGACGCCCGCCACGTCTTCGTGAAGGGCGACATCTGCGACCGCGCTCTCGTCGACGGCCTGCTGGCCACGCACCAGCCGCGCGCCATCGTGCATTTCGCGGCCGAGAGCCATGTGGACCGCTCCATCCAGGGCCCCGGCGCCTTCATGAAGACGAACGTCGACGGCACGTTCACGCTGCTGGAAGCCGCCCGGGCCTACTGGAGTTCGCTGGAGGGCGACGCCAAGGCGGCTTGGCGCTTCCACCACGTCTCGACCGACGAGGTCTATGGCTCGCTGAAGCCCGCGGACCCGCCCTTCGCCGAGACCCATCCCTACGAGCCCAACAGCCCCTACTCGGCCAGCAAGGCCGCCAGCGACCACCTCGTGCGGGCCTGGCACCACACCTACGGCCTGCCCGTCGTCACGACGAACTGCTCGAACAACTACGGGCCCTATCACTTTCCCGAGAAGCTGATCCCGCTGATGATCGTCAACGCGCTCGCCGGCAAGCCCCTGCCCGTCTATGGCGACGGCCAGCAGATCCGCGACTGGCTCTACGTGACCGACCACTGCAGCGGCATCCGCGCCGTGCTGGCCGGTGGCCGTGTCGGCGAGACCTACAACATCGGCGGCTGGAACGAGCAGGCCAATATCGACATCGTCAAGACGGTCTGCGCGCTGCTCGACGAGCTCCGCCCTGCAGCCGACGGTCCCTACGAGCGCCTCATCACCTATGTGAAGGACCGCCCCGGCCACGACCGCCGCTACGCCATCGACGCGCGCAAGATCGAGCGTGAGCTCGGCTGGCGCCCCGCCGAGACCTTCGAGACCGGCATCCGCAAGACGGTGCAGTGGTATCTGGACCACCCCGACTGGGTCGCCCGCGTGCAGAGCGGCGCCTACCGCGACTGGGTGGCCAGGCAGTACGGGTGACGCGATGAAGATTCTTCTGCTCGGCAAGGGCGGCCAGGTCGGCTGGGAACTGCAACGATCGCTCGCCGTGGCCGGCGACGTCGTGGCGCTGGACTTCGACGACGGCGCCGACTTCACGCAGCCCGACCAGTTGCTGTCCCGGGTGCAGGCGCTGGCCCCCCAGGTCATCGTCAACGCTGCGGCCCACACGGCCGTCGACAAGGCCGAGAGCGAGCCCGAGCTGGCGCGCCGGATCAACGCGGCCACGCCGGCTCTGCTGGCCATCGAGGCCAAGCGCCTGGGCGCGCTCTTCGTGCACTACTCGACCGACTATGTCTTCGACGGCAGCGGCAGCCAGCCGCGCGACGAGGAAGCCCCCGTCGCGCCGCTGAGCGTGTATGGCAGCACCAAGGCCGAGGGCGAGGACGCCGTCCGCGCCAGCGGCTGCCAGCACCTGATCCTGCGCACCAGCTGGGTCTATGCGGCGCGCGGCGGCAACTTCGCCAAGACCATGCTGCGCCTGGCGGCCGAGCGCGATCAGCTCAAGGTCATCGCGGACCAGATCGGCGCGCCCACCGGCGCCGACCTGCTGGCCGACCTGACGACCCATATGCTGCGCGCGGCCCGCGTGAACCCGGCACTCACCGGCACCTACCACGCCGTCGCCGGCGGTGAAGTGAGCTGGCACGACTACGCCCGCTTCGTCATCGAATTCGCGCGCGCCCGCGGCGTCGCGATCAAGGTCGCGCCCGAGCAGATCCTCGGCATCCCCACGAGCGACTACCCGACGCCCGCCCGGCGCCCGCTGAACTCCCGCCTGTCCACGGCCAAGCTGCAGCAGCGCTTCGGCCTGCGGCTGCCGCACTGGCAGCAGGGCGTGGAGCGCATGTTGAACGAAATCCTCTGAAAGGCCCGCCATGAAACACCGCAAGGGCATCATCCTCGCCGGCGGCTCCGGCACGCGGCTGCACCCGGCCACGCTGGCCGTCAGCAAGCAGCTGCTGCCGGTCTACGACAAGCCCATGGTCTATTACCCGCTCAGCACGCTGATGCTGGCGGGCATCCGCGACATCCTGCTGATCAGCACGCCGCAGGACACGCCGCGCTTCGAGGCCCTGCTGGGCGACGGCTCGCGCTGGGGCATCCGCATCAGCTATTGCGTGCAGCCCAGCCCCGACGGCCTGGCCCAGGCCTTCATCCTCGGCCGCGACTTCGTCGGCGACTCGCCCAGCGCGCTGGTGCTGGGCGACAACATCTTCTACGGCCACGACTTCGCCGGCCTGCTCGGCAGCGCGACGAGTCAGGCCACGGGCGCCAGCGTCTTCGCCTACCACGTCCACGACCCGGAGCGCTACGGCGTCGTCGAGTTCGACGCGGCCCAGCGCGCGCTGTCCATCGAAGAAAAGCCCAAGGCCCCGAAGAGCCACTACGCCGTCACGGGCCTGTATTTCTACGACGAGCAGGTCTGCGACATCGCGGCCGGCATCAAGCCCAGCGCGCGCGGCGAGCTCGAGATCACCGACGTCAACGCGCAATACCTGCGCCAGGGCCAGCTCAATGTCGAGATCATGGGCCGCGGCTATGCCTGGCTGGACACCGGCACCCACGACAGCCTGCTGGAGGCCGGCCAGTTCATCGCGACGCTGGAGAAGCGCCAGGGCCTGAAGGTGGCCTGCCCCGAGGAAATCGCCTTCCGCTCGGGCTGGATCGACGCCGAGCAGCTCCAGGCCCTGGCCCAGCCGCTGGCCAAGAACGGCTATGGCCAATACCTGCTCAAGCTGCTGACCGACAAGGCCTTCTGATCCCGATGCAAATCACCCCCACCGCCCTGCCCGAAGTCCTGCTGATCGAACCCAAGGTCTTCGGCGACGCCCGCGGCTTCTTCATGGAGAGCTGGAACGAGGCGCGCTTCAACGCCGCGCTGGGCCAGGACGTGCATTTCGTGCAGGACAACCACTCCCGCTCCGCGCGCGGCGTGCTGCGCGGCCTGCACTACCAGCTGGCCCCGCATGCCCAGGGCAAGCTGGTGCGCTGCGTGTCCGGCGCCGTCTTCGACGTGGCCGTGGACATGCGTCGCGCCAGCCCCAACTTCGGCCGCTGGGTCGGCTTCGAGCTGTCCGCCGAGAACCACCGCCAGATGTGGATCCCGCCCGGCTTCGCCCACGGCTTCGTCGTCGTCAGCGAGACGGCGGACTTCCTCTACAAGACCAGCGGCCGCTATGCCCCCGAATGCGAGGGCGCCGTGCGCTGGGACGACCCCAGCATCGGCGTGGCCTGGCCGCTGGACGGCATCACGCCCCAGCTGTCGGCCAAGGACGTCGCGGCCCCGCTGCTGGCCGAAGCCAAGACCTTCGACTGATCAACCCCTGCCGATGCCCCGGTATTCGATCCCCAGCGCCTTCATCAGCTTGGGGTCGTAGAGATTGCGGCCGTCGAAGACGACGGGTGCCTTCAGCGTGCCCTTGATCGCGTCGAAGTCCGGCGTGCGGAACTCCTTCCACTCGGTCACGATCAGCAGCGCGTCGGCGCCCTGCAGCGCGGCCTCGGCGCGCTCGACCAGGCTCACGTCGTCGCGCGGACCCAGCACGCGGGCCGCCTCGGCCATGGACACCGGGTCGTAGGCCGCCACCGTCGCGCCGCGCCGGGTCAGCTCGTCGATGACGACCAGGGACGGCGCCTCGCGCATGTCGTCGGTATTGGGCTTGAAGGCCAGGCCCCAGACAGCGAAGCGGCGGCCCTTCAGGTCCGCGCCGAAGCGCTCGACCACCTTGTCCACCAGCACGCGCTTCTGGCGCTCGTTGGCCTCTTCCACGGCCGTCAGCACCTTCAGCGGGATGCCGGTGTCGGCCGCCGTCCTCACCAGCGCCTTCACGTCCTTGGGGAAGCAGGAGCCGCCGTAGCCCGTGCCGGCGTAGAGGAACTGGTAGCCGATGCGCGTGTCGCTGCCGATGCCGCGGCGCACCAGGTCGATGTCGGCGCCGACCTTCTCGGCCAGCAGGGCCAGCTCGTTCATGAAGCTGATGCGCGTGGCCAGCATCGCGTTGGCCGCGTACTTGGTCAGCTCGGCGCTGCGCACATCCATCACCAGCATGCGGTCCTGGGTGCGGTTGAAGGGCGAGTAGATGGCGCGCATCAGCAGCGTGGCCTGCTCGTCGTCCGAGCCGACGACGACCCGGTCCGGCTTCATGAAGTCCTCGACGGCCGCGCCTTCCTTCAGGAACTCGGGGTTGGACACCACGGCGAAGGACATGTCGCCCAGGCCGCGCTTGACCAGTTCTTCCTTGACCGCCGCGCGCACCTTGTCGGCCGTGCCCACCGGCACCGTGCTCTTGTCGACGATGACCTTGTAGTCCGTCATGCGCTGGCCGATGGAGCGGGCCGCGGCCACGACGTATTGCAGGTCGGCCGAGCCGTCCTCGTCCGGCGGCGTGCCCACGCCGATGAAGAGCAGCGTGCCGTGCTGCACGGCCATGTCGACATCGGTCGTGAACTGCAGGCGGCCCGCGGCCACGTTGCGCTTCACCACCTCCTCCAGCCCCGGCTCATGGATGGGGATGCCGCCCTCGTTCAGGATGCGGATCTTCTCCGGGTTCACGTCCAGGCAGACCACATGGTTGCCCATCTCGGCCAGGCAGGCGCCTGTGACCAGGCCGACATAGCCGGTGCCGATCGCGGTGACTTTCATTGCTCGTCCTTGCTCAGAAGCGGTTCATGCGTTTGTAACGCCGGTGCGTGACAGGGGCGTGGAGGTCAGACCTTGTAGTAGTCCCGGTACCAGGCGACGAAGCGCTGGATGCCCTCGGGCACCGGCATCGCGGGGCGGAAGCCCGTCCACGCCGCCAGCTCCTCCACGTCCGCATGCGTGGCCGGCACGTCGCCGTCCTGCATCGGCATGAAGTTCTTCACCGCCTCGCGGCCGACGGCCTGCTCGATGGCCTCGATGAAGCTCATCAGCTCGATCGGCGCATGGTTGCCGATGTTGAACACGCGATACGGTGCGCTGGAGCGCGCCGGGTCGGCCCGGTCGGGGTCGTAGCCGGGGTCGGCCGTCGCGGTGCGGTCCAGCACGCGCACGACGCCCTCGGCGATGTCGTCGATATAGGTGAAGTCGCGGATCATTCGGCCGTGGTTGAACACGTTGATCGGCCGCCCTTCGATGATGGCCTTGGTGAACAGGAACAGCGCCATGTCCGGCCGGCCCCAGGGCCCGTAGACCGTGAAGAAGCGCAGGCCCGTCGTTGGCAGGCCGAACAGATGGGAATAGGTGTGGGCCATCAGCTCGTTGGCCTTCTTCGTCGCGGCGTAGAGGCTGATGGGGTGGTCGACGCTGTGATGCTCGGAGAAGGGCATCAGCGTGTTGCCGCCGTAGACGCTGGAGCTGGACGCATAGGCCAGGTGCTGCACGCCGCCGTGGCGGCAGCCTTCCAGGATGTTCGTGAAGCCGACGATATTGCTGTCGATATAGGCGTGCGGGTTCTCGATGGAATAGCGCACGCCGGCCTGGGCGGCCAGGTGCACGACGCGGTCGAAGCGCTGTTCGGCAAACAGCCGGGCCATGCCTTCACGATCCGCCACGTCCATCTTCACGAAGCTGAAACCGGGCTTGTCCGTCAGCCGTGCGAGCCGGTCGTGCTTGAGCTGGGGCGAGTAGTAGTCGTTCAGGTTGTCCAGGCCGACGACCTGATCGCCGCGCGCCAGCAGGATCTGGCTGACATGCATGCCGATGAAGCCGGCGGCGCCGGTGACGAGGACTTTCAAAGGGGCATCCCGAAGTGAGGAGGAACGCGGCATCGCCGCGGCCACTATTCTGGCCCACCCGGTCTGGCCGGCAGTGGTCGTCGCCCGCCTGAACAGGCGGTTCCGGCGCCTGCCACACGGCAGGCGCGGCATCGACGTTTCACACGATGCCAACGGGCCGGACCTAACATCCACATCTGCCATGCCGCCATCGACCTTGCATCGCCCCCTCCAACCGACGGAACTATTCGGCGTTCGCGTCGATGTGGGCGATACGGGCTCCGCGGTGGAGGCCATCTGCGAGCGAGGAGCGTGCCGACAGGGCGGGCTGGTGTGCGTGGCCAATGTCGACATGCTGACCCGCGCCAAACGCACACCGCAGCTCGCCGCGCTGATGCGCGGCGCCGTTGCCGTCGTCACCGATGGCATGCCCCTCGTCTGGGCCCTGAAGCGGCTGCGTCAACACGCCGAAGCCAGCCGCGTCTATGGCCCGGGGCTGGTCTTGGCGGTTTGCGAGGCGGCTGCCAAGCGGGGCCTGAGCGTCTTTCTTTATGGCGGCACGCCGGACGAGCTGACGCTGATGCAGGCGCGGTTGCTCCAGCGAATTCCGGCGCTGAAGATTGCAGGCGCCGTGTCGCCACCCATGCTTCCCGCGGAACCTGCGTTCGACCAGGAAATCACCGACACCATCAACCGATCCGGCGCCGCCGTCGTCTTCGTCGGGCTGGGCTGTCCCAAACAGGAGTTCTGGATGGACGCCCATCAACGGCAGTTGAAACCCGTCTCCATTGGCGTGGGCCTCGCGTTTGCGCTGATCGCCGGTACCAAGTCGCAGGCGCCGCGCTGGATGCGCGATCACGGCCTGGAATGGCTGTACCGGCTCTGCCAGGAACCCGGCCGGCTCTGGCGCCGCTACCTCGTCGGCAATACGCTCTTCATCGGCTATGTGCTCCGGGATCTGATGCGGCCCGCCGGGCGCTGAGCCGCGTTTCGCACCAGCGTCCGCGGCCGCGCCATTACGGCAGCCGTGCCGATGCCACAGGGACGATTCTTCAGCCCGGCCCCTGCTTCCTTCCGCCGCCGTCCACCGCAACCGGCCCACCACCATGAATATTGCAAGCTCCCAGGTCGAGCCCCCCCGCCACACCATGCACGACCTCGCCGGCGCCCTGCTGACGACGCTCGCCCTGGCCGCCTGCGGAGGCGGCTCGCCCAGCAGCGAAGCCAAGCCCCAATCCACTGCAGCCGACGCCGCGGCCGCGGCCGCCGCTGGCATGACGCGCGTTGCGAATGCGGCCGATACCGCTGCTTCCGGTGCATCGGCACCCGACCCGGCCGCCAGCACCGCCTTGGCCAAGCCGGCTTCAGCCACCCGGACCAGCCTCCCCCCCACGCCGCCAACCAAGGCTGCGGCGACGCCGACGGCCAACGCCGCCGCGGCCACCGCCCCGGCAGTCGCCGTCAGGTCAACCGCAGCGGCTCCAACCGTCGCGGGCACCTCGCCGCCGGCAGGCCTCGCCACCGCTGCGACAGCTGTCGGCGCCAGCCAGCAGGCCGCCCTCACCGCGAGCCTCGCCAGCACCCAGGTCGACAGCCTGCTGAAGTCGGGCGGACTGCTGCTGCCCGTGCGGACCGCCACCGAAAACTGGGCCCGTGCACGCAAGACCATTGCCAGCGACAGCGACTGGGCCACCTGGCTCAACCAGAAGCGCGCGGCGGTGGACCACTGGTTCGGCCAACCCCGAGACCGTGCGGACCTGGTGGCGGGCCTGCCCAACGACTACGTCGATCTGCAGACCGGGGCCGCGCTGCCATGGTCCGACGACAACGCCGAGCCCGCTGCCGGCACCACGGACCGGCAAAGGGCTTTCAAGGCGGCCTGGGTCGCGATCCTGCGTCAGGTCAACATCGGCTACGCGCTGGACGCCGCGCGCCTCTACCAGGTCACCGGCGACGACAGGATGGCCGAGACCGCAGCCAGCCAGCTCGACTTCTATGCCGACAACTACGGCAAGTGGCCGCTGCGGACGGCCATCGGCAACTCACGCATGTTCGGCCAGACGCTGGATGAAGCCACCACGGTGCTGAGCATGCTGGAGACCGCCCATGCGCTCGCGCCCTATGTGACGGCGGCGCGCAAGGCCAAGTGGCGCGACGGGCTGTTCCTGCCGCTCGCCACCAACCTCCAGGCCTATTCCTGGGGCAGCCTCAACAACATGAACCTCTGGTGCGCCGTGGCCACCGCCGCGATCGGCATGGAGCTGGGCAATGCCACCTGGACCGATGCCGGGCTCAACGGCCCGCGCGGCGTGGCCGCCGTCATGGCCCAGGGCGTCACCACCGACGGCATCTGGTACGAAGGCTCGTTCGCCTACAACAACTACGTGCTGCTCGCGCTGGCACGGCTGTTCGATATCGCGGCGATCAATGGCCGCGGCGATGTCGTCGCGAAATACGCCCCCATGGTGCAGCGCATGCTGCTGGCCCCGGTGCTCTACCGCTTCGACGACGGCAGCCTGCCCAGCCCGAACGACACGCGGTCTGCCGTTGCGCCGGTCGACAAGCCCACGCACGGCGCGCTCTACCGCCATGTGCCGACGACCATCGGCATGCAGTACGCATCGGTGGTCAGGACCTGGGCCCGCCTGTCGGATGCCCCGACGCCACCGGCCAGTGATCCGCAATTGCCTTCACCACAGACCATCTATTCGCCCGACATCGGCTTCACCAGCCTGCGGGCCGGCGCGTGGCAGGCCTTCATCCATTACGGCCAGAAGACCCAGGCCCATGCGCAGGCCGAAGCCCTGAATTACGAACTGGCCCAGGGCGGCACGAACATCACGCGGGACGCCGGCACCTCCAGCTCCTACGGTTCCCCCGTGCATCTCGAGTATTTCTCGCAGGGACTGGGCAACAACGTGCCGCTGGTCGACGGCCAGGGCCCCGACGGCTACACGATGGGCGAGGTCAAGTCCTTCGACCCCATGGCCGCCAGCCTCGACGTGCTGCAGGCCAGGTACCGCAGCGACGCCGGCGCCCGCCGCACCTACAAGGTGGATGCCTCCGGCTTCAGCGAGACCACGCGCCTCACGCTCAGCCAGCCCGGCGCAACGGCCAGGCGCCTCGCGATCGTGTTCAACACCACGTGTGGCGTGCAGGTCAGCGACCCGCGTGCCGGCACGGCCAGCGCGGCGGCGGCGCCGAGCGGCGCGCCCGGCTTCAAATACTGGACCGGCGTGACCCGGCAGACCGCGCAGGCCGCCTGGTCGGCCCGGCTGAACTGCGGCGGCAAGGCCTACGAGATCAGCTTCACCGGCCCCGCCGGCCACAGCGTCTACAGGGCCACCGCGCCGAGCACGCCGCTGCCGAGCACCCGCAACGCCATCTATCTGGAGGCGGTTGGCGTGGACGCCACCTTCACCACTCGCATCCGGGCGCTCTGATCAGCGCTTACGGGGCGCCACCACGCAGGCGGCCAGCCCGTCGGCAAAGCGCTCCACCATCGCATCCAGCGTGTAGTGGCCCGCGTCGGCCTTCGCCTGGGTGGCGAGCGCCTCGCGGCGGGCCGGCTCCTCCACCAGCGCCTGGACGGCCGCGGCGTACGCATCCGCCGTGCCGTCGGTGACCAGCCCGTTCACGCCGTCGCGCAGATAGGCGACCTCCGGACTGTGCTTGGCATCGCGCGTCGTGATCATCGGCACACCGGCAACAAAGCTGTCCAGGATGTGCAGCCCGACCAGGCCCGGGTTCAGAAAGAGCTGCGACGCACGGAACCACGCCGCCTTCTGCCGGCCGCGCTGTGCGCCCGCCCAGTGAAACCAGGGTTTGTTCATCACCCCCTCCAGCAGCGGACGGCTCGGGCCGTCTCCAATGACCACCATGCGGAACCCCGGGTGCTTGGCAACGACCTTTTCGCAGGCGTCGATCATCAGTTCGAGCCGCTTGTCCGGATAGAGCGAGCCGCAATACAGGCCCACGCAGGCGCCGTCTGCCGCGCCGATCGACGCCCTCAGGCTGCGAACCTCGTCGTCGGGCACGGACGCCAGGTCGGCCTCGAAGCTGCGGTTGTCGATGGCGTTGTTCAAGACGGTCACACGGCTCGACGGGAACCCCGCCTGAGTGAGGATCGACGCTGTCATGTCGGTATAGGCAAACCACCAGTCCACCGAGGTCAACAGCTTGCCTTTCCAACGCTCCCGCCAGCCATCAGGCGCATCGCTCTGAAAATTCCGGCCGTGGCCCCAATAGCCCACACGGGTTGCCTTGGGGCCCCAGCCAAACAGCCAGGGGTAGTTGGACAGCAAACGGCTTTCCTGCATCAGGACAACCAGATCAAAGCCCCGCACCTCATTGCGAAACGGTTGCCACAGGAGATCCCTGCCACCGATGTTCCAGACTCGGTTCTTGATCTGCGTGGCCCAAGGCAGCGTGCCTGTGTCCTTGCGCACTGCCTCATTCGGCGTTGCATCACCATGGATCAAGTGCAGATCAAGACCGCGAGCCTCACAAGCCAAGCGCAATTGCTCGAACAAGCCGAGGCGGTAATGAAGAAGTCGGTGCTGCAGCACGGCGACCTGGGGGCGTTTGACATTCATTCGACTGCTCCGGGCTCGACCACCCAGTGTTCATATCCAAGCTCGGAAAACTCGAAGCGCCCGGCGGCCATCATCGCCTCGTGGCGATGGCGCGCGAACGCATCGCCATATCGACGCCCGACCGACCGGGCAGGCACACCAGCGACGATTTCATAGGGCACCACATCGCGGGTCACGACCGTCCCCGCAGCGACGATGGCACCACGGCCGATGCGGACGCCTGACAGGACGACGGCGCCAAACCCGATCCAGACATCGTCTTCGACCACGATGCCTTCACGCCTGACCTCTGGCGCCGCATCCTTGCTGCCAACCCAAGGCCCGAAGCGCATCGGCACGCCAAGACGATCCGTTCCATGGTCGTGGCGACCGACGAAAGCGGCACGGCTCGCAATGAGCGCAAAATCACCGATGCGCGCATTCGTTTCGATGACCACATCCTTGCCGACATAGCACTGGCGCCCGAAGTGGATGCCCTCTGCCGCCCAGAAGCGGCAGCCCTTACCAATGTGCAGACCGTCGCCGACGCTGCGGATCGAAGGGTGCCGCCAGACCCGCCAGCGCGTCGCAAGCCGACGCAAACCCGCCTTCAGGGCGGCCGCCGAAAATAGGCTCAAGGAAACGCCTCAAGCATTGGTGATACCGAATTCATCAAGCCATAGCGCGGCCATGATGAAGCGCCACGCCGGGAAGCCCTGCAGCGCGGCTTGAGGGTCCGAGAGCTTCGCGGCCAGCGGCCCGGCCCGCCACAAGCTGCGCTGCTTGAAACTTGGCGAGTTGACGAGTTCCCGGACGAAGGCTTGGAGCGCGGCCCCCTTGAGCCAGTCGGCAAACGGCGTCGCAAATCCCAGCTTCAACTTGGAATCGATGATCTGCCGGGGCACGCGGGGACGGAAGGCATCGCGAAGAATTTTCTTCGTAATGCCACCCGAGAATTTGTCCTCGTCCGGAAGCGAGAAGGCCAGTTCCATCAGCCGGTAGTCGACGAAGGGCGAGCGGATCTCGATGCCCTGGCTCATCGAGGACTGGTCCTCGTAGTGCAGGATCTGGTTGAAGCCGTAGTCGTGGAGCTGGCCGCGCAGATGCCGGTCCAGGTTGCGGCCCCCGCCAGCCATCGGCAGGTCAGGCAGATAGCCATCGTGCGCCCGCCTGAACTCGGGGCTCAGCATCGCCGAAGACCCCTCCACGAAACGCGCGCGCAACTGGGACGCCAGGCGCCGGCCCAGCATGGCCTTCACGGTCTGCGTCAGCAGGCCGCCCCAACCGAAGGGCATGTTGCCGCGGATCGCCTTGGCTTCCGCCCAGGCCGCGCCCGAGTGGGTCTGCAACAGGTCCAGCATCCGGTAGCCGCGGATGTAGTAGCCGTAGCCGGCGAGTGCCTCGTCGGCGCCCTGCCCGTTGATCACGACCTTGATGCCCTGGGCCCTCACCGCCTGCATGAGCTTCCAGTGAGCATACGACGGCGCACTGCTCATGGGCTCCTGCATCGCCCGGACATAGGCCCGGAAGTCCTGGGCCAGCGCCTCGCCACCCGGCGTGAGCTCCACCGAGCGGATATGCGGGCAGGTGCCCATCAGTGCACGCACGTTGGCGGCCTCGTCGTAGGCATGTCCCGGGTGCGTGGCGGTGAATGCCGTCACCGTCTCCAGGCTCCCGAGGTGGCCTGCGTCGATCTCGTCGTTGACGATGGTGCAGATGACCGAGGAATCGATGCCGCCGCTTTGCAGCAGCGCCACCGGCACGTCGCTGCGAAAGCGCAGCCGCACCGCGTCGCGCAGCAGGTCGGCAAACATGTCCGCACGCTCTGCCGGGGGCGGCAGCGCCACATGGGTCGCGTCGAGGTTCCAGTAGCGCCGCCTTTCGGCGCCACGCCCTTCGAGGCGCCAGACCATCTCGTGCCCAGGCAGCAGCTCGCGCACGCCTTCGAACATGGTCTCGCCATTGTTCGTGCGATAGCCATAGGCGAGATAGTCGTGCAGCTTCGCGAGATTGGCCCGGTTCAAGGGCTTGACCGCACGCAGGCCGGCGATCTCGCTGCTGAACAGAAGCTCCTGCTCGCTCTCGACGTAGAAGAAAGGCTTCACGCCCAGGCGGTCGCGCGACGCGAACAGCTTGCGCTCGGCCTCGTCCCAGATCGCGAACGCCCACATGCCGTTGAAGCGGCGCACACAGCCCTCGCCCCATGTGCGATAGGCATGCAGGATGACCTCGGAATCGCTGTGAGACTGGAACTCGCAACCCAGGGCCTGCAGCTCCTGCATCAGTTCCAGGTAGTTGTAGATCTCGCCGTTGAACACCAGCGTCAGCGCGCCGTCGCGGCTGCGCATGGGCTGGGCCCCGGCGTTGCTCAGGTCGATGATGGCCAGCCGCTGGTGGCCGAGCGCCACGCCTTCGCGCTCGAACACTCCACTGCCATCCGGGCCCCGGTGGGCGATGGCCGCATTCATCGCGGCGACGCGTTCGCCCAGTTCTCCCTGCCTTGCCGCGAGCCGCGTCAGGCAGCCATTGATTCCGCACATGTTCCTAACCTTGTGAACCCGGCGGCTTCGATGAGCTCGCCCCATACTCGCGACTCACGGGTGTCCAAGCCGCCAGCACCTTGCCTAGTCCGCCCTGGAGTTTCCCCTCGTAAAGAAACATGTCTGTGACACGCAGCAGGCGCGCGCCATAAATCAGCGGGGCCAACAGCAGCACGATCACCAACCCCCGCAGTGCGAAGAGCAGATAGGTCGTCCGGCCCTTGCGATGGGCATGCAGACGAACGTAGTTCTGGCCTTCCAGATAGGCCCGTCGGCGCAGATAGGCCCGGGTCATGCGGTGCGGCGGCACGGCCTCGTGCGCCACGGCTTCGTCGCACCAGACAAAACGCGCGCCAACGTCCAGGCAGCGCCAGAAGAAATCACAGTCCTCCGAGCCCGATTGCGCAAAGGCAGGGTCGAAGCCGCCGACGTCCACGGACAACTGGCGGCGGAACAGCACATTGCCGCTCGCGCACTGCGACCAATGCAGTTGCGTGCCCGTGGCCCGGCGCGGCCGTTCGTACACGCGGCTGCGCAGCAACCATTCGGGTGGTGTCGTTTCATAGCTCGCCAGCACGGGGCCGAACACGCCATCCGCTTCCAGGGCCGTGCGCGTCTGCCACAGCGCCTGCAGCCATTGCGGCTCGGCCCATTCATCGTCGTCGATGTAGGCGATCCAGTCGCCGCGGGCCTCCTCCACGCAGCGCGCCCGCGCATGGCCCACGCCGGGGTGCGCTTCCACCACATACCTCGCAGGCCAGGGCCAATCGGCGGTGATGCGGTCGAACACGGCCTTCGCGGAAGCGCCGGCATCGTTGTCCACCGTCACCAGCTCCAGCGCAACGCCGTCCGGAATGACGATCGCACGCAGCGTGGCCAGCAGGCGCTGCAGGCCTTCAGGCCTGCGGAAGGTGCAAACGCAAACGCTGATCAGCGGCCGGGCCGGCAGGGTCATGGTTGATCCTTCGCGCGCAGGTCGCCAAAGCCCTGGGGCAGGCGCAAAACACGGTGGATCTCGGCCTGGATGCGAGCGATCTGCCGCTCCCAGGTCATTTGCTCGGCACGGGCCAGCGCGCCTTGGTGCAGCCGCTGCCAATGCGCATCCGAGGCCGTCACGGACTGGATGGCATCGGCCAGCCGGACGACCAGTTCCTGTTCGTCGCGCGCGTCGCGCGCGGGCACGACGACGCCGCAGCTCGCGTCGACAAAGCTCGGCGGCCCTCCCAGCTTCAGGCACACCACGGGCACCCCGGCCGACAAGGCCTCCTGGACGACGTTGCCGCCCGCATCCCGCAGGCTGGGGAAGACGAACACATGCGCGGCGGCATAACAAGCAAACAACTCCTGCTGCGGCAGGAAGGGGATGAAAGCCAACTCGCCCGCACTCAGGCGCAGGGACTGCGCGAGGGCCTGCAGCGCCGCCTCCATCGGGCCGCTGCCGATGACGGTCAACCTCACGGAGGCGCCGCGGTCGCGCAGCAGGGCAACCGCACGAAGGGCGAACTGCACCCCCTTGAGCCCCAGCAGCCGGCCCGCGAACATCAGTTCGATGCGCTGCCCCTCCTCGGGTGCGCGGGCGATGGGCAGCAAGCCGTGGGGCGCGCCAGTCTCCTGGGCCACCAGCGTGCGCAGCCGCACGGCTCGCGGCAGCCGAGCCTTGGTTTCCTCGGTGCGAGCGAACACCAGGTCCGTCCGCGACAACGCCCAGTGCCACAGCGGGTTGGCCGTGGCCAGCCGGTTCACCAGCGAACGGGCCAGCTCGCGCTGCTTCTCGCCGCGTGGGAAGCTGCGCTTCAGCCGCCAGGGCGCGTCTTCGCCCCCCCCCACCGGGCCGAACACGAAGGGCGGGCCGACGAAGCCCAGCCAGGAGGCCTGGCGGAAGGCGCCGTAGGAGATGTGATGGCAAAGGTCGAACGGTTGCTCTCGGTGCAGCTTGCGCGCGTAGAACATCAGCCCGAACTGCCACTGGCCAAAGACGAACTGCGAGGTCTTGCTCGTGACGCGCATCCGCGTGATCCACCACGGCCGGTAATACAGCACCGTGAGCCGCGGCTGCTTCAACTCGGCCACCTTGGCGCCGATCCGGCGCAGGTTGTGGCCGTCAGTGACCACCACGACATCATGGGTCCTGGCCAGTTCGTTGGCCCAGCGCCAGGCACCGCCAGACTCGCTCCCTTCATCCGGGCCGAAACCAAACGCTGAAAGCAGGATGCGCATGTCTGCCTCCGCCCTCAGTCTTTAGCCAATTGAACCAGCAGGCGCCGGCGACGCACTCGATAGCGCGCAGCGTGCATGAACTGCTCGGGCCAGGATCGGCCGGCATAGCGCAGTCTGACGGCATGGTCTTCCTCGAAGGAGGCCAGTTGGTTCTTCACCGTCGTGCTGCCGGCATGGACACGAAACACCGAAAGGGCCTCCTTCAGCGCCAACGGTTGCGCGCGCTGTCCCAGGCGCAGGAAGAACTCATAGTCCATCGCGTACTTGAGGTCGGTGCGAAAGCCACCCAGTTCCCTGAATAGGGCGGTACGGACGAACGTGGCGGGATGAGGCACGAAATTCCGCCTGAGCAGTCTGTCGTAGCTGTATTCCGGCACGATGAAAGGCTCGGGCAGCAGGGCTCCGTCGCTGTCGAACAGGATGCGTCCGAACAACCAGTCAGACCGGCTCGCCGCGAAATGCTCATCGACGCGCTGCAGCACGCGCTCGTGCAAAAAATAGTCGTCCGAGTGCAAGTGGCAGAGGTATTCGCCCCGCGCGGCTTCCGCGCCTGCATTCATCGCCTTTGCGATGCCGCCCCCAACGCCTTCCAGGATGACAGGCGAATGGGGCAGTTCGCGCAGATATTCCAAAGTGCCGTCGGTGGAGCCGCCGTCCACGACGATGTGCTCGAACGACGCGTTCTTCTGGGCCAGCACGGATGCTACGGTCTGAGGCAGCGTGGCCATGCTGTTCCAGGTGCAGGTGATGACTGAGATCATGCGAGGCTCCGCAGCTCAGTCGCCCGCGGCTGTACATCACGACGGCGACGCGCCGCCCTCAAGCGTTCCATTGGAATATCGACAAGCCTATACAGCGAATACGACAGCACGAATGCAGTCGCAAGCGCTATCAGCGAAAAACTCCATTCTCCGAGGTCCAAGCTCGCGTAGTGCAGCCAGCCGATCACCAGTACATGGGACAAATACAGCGGGTAGGACACCTCCCCGATACGCCGATCCCAGGCATGGTCCGACGAAAACCGCAACAGCGCGGGCAAGCTCAAAAAGAGGGCGCCAAGAAACAACCAGTAGAAACCTCCACCGAACGGCAGCCGGCTGAACACAAGCGCGAACCCGATGACACCAATCACCTTGGTCCTGGGCTGCCACATCTCACCAAGCACGGTGAAACTGTCGCGCCAGCGATAGGCGAGCGCCCCTGTCAGGAAGAGAAAAAGCTCAGCGGGGAAAAAGCGGTAGTCCCAAGGGTCGTGCCAGAGCCCAGCCGCGAAGAGCCCGACCTTCAGAGACATGGACGCCACGCAGATCGCGACAAGCCCGGAACTGCGCAGACGCAGCAGCCAGGGGGCCAACGCATAGAACGCAATCTCGACGCCTAGCGACCAAGCCTGAGGGATGAGCAGCGCGCCATAGAGCGGCGGATAACAAGTCCGGAAATCGCTGACCCAATGCAGGCCGTGCCCCCCATCGCACATGAACATGGTCATGTCCTGGAAGAACACGGTCATGTTGGTCAACAGCAGGAAACCAATGGCCGACGGACTGAATTCTGAGAGCGGAGCGGCGCTTTCCGGAAAGGGTTTGATGCCTATCACCAACCAGGACGCCAGGCTCGCAGCGGACACCACCACGTAGATGGGCATTAGGCGCAGATAGCGATTGACGTAGAAATCGCTTGGGCGGCGGTAATTGCGTTCCAACACCAGCGCGACGTAAAAGCCCGAGATCATGAAGAAGGCCTCGACAGCCAACCGACCACCCGTCAACGCCATGTGCAATGGTGTGTGGGCAAACACAACCGCGGCAGCGAGGATGAGTCTCAGCAGGCCCATAACGATTAGGCCTCTGCGGAAGATTTTTTTTCTTCCCCGGATCGGGCCGACAACATCAGCGCCAGGATGCAGCCCACCGCCGCCGTACCGCTAGACGTGGACAGGTCGGCGCTCGTGAGCATGCTGACGAGCAGGAGGACCAAGCTGGCGAAGCCAGCCGTCCCGACCACTTGGCTGGAGCCGAATCTCGCAGTTCTCAAGTGCCAACCGACAACAAGCAATGCAGCCGGCAGCACCAAGCCGAACACCCCCAGCTTGAGCCACAACGACAAATAGCCGTTATGGATGAAGCTGGTTTCGATATCAAAGCCGCCCGCTGTTGACAGCTGGCGATACACCCTCTTGTACTCGCCGCCCAACCCGGTGCCCACCAGCGGGCTGTGCCGCAATGCCTCAAGAGCCTGCTGGTTTTCATCGAAGCGAAAGCCCAGGGACGAGCCTCGTTGGCCTTCCTCATTGATGCTGGTGATGCGCTCGACAAGCGCATCTGCGGCACGCGGTTTTGCAATGAACAAACTCGCCGCGCCGAAGCCCGCAAAGGTGAACAGGACAATCACGGGCAATACCGCCGAATGACGGGTGCGAGGCTTGAGGATGAGCAACAGGAATGCCCCCACCGCAAAGCCTGCCCAAATGGCGCGATTGAAGCTCGCCACGATGCCGCCGATGGCAATCAGGGAGCCGAACAGGGCTGTCCAGCGCCAGCGCTCGCCGTCGCAGACGTGCAGGAACAGCCGGTAAGCGGCATAGGCCAGGAAGAAGAGCCCGCCGCCAATGGCGCTGCGGGTCACGTCGCTGAAGTCCTTTGACAGGTTCTCGGCGCCGCGGAAGCCGAAGATCAGCTGCACGCCCAGACCGAATTGAAGAATCATCAGCGTGGCGGCCAGCAAGGCAATGCCAATGACGATGCGCTGTAATCGATCCGGGTAGACCACCGTGAACCAGAGGCCCACGGGCAGCGCGAGCCACCCGACGTATTGACGGGCATCGGCCAGGGCCAGCGTGTTGTGAGCCATCAACTTGCCCTTGACCAAGCCCAATACGACCCCGCAGCCAAGCATGAGCAGGGGCCAGCGCAAGGGGCGCAGCAAGCTCCAGAGGTCGATTCCACCGAGCAGCGAGCGCGTCAGCACAATAACGAAACAGAAGATCAGCACGAGTTCGGCCGGCCGCAGCGTGGCCCCGCCCAGCGGCAGTGCGCCCATGATGAATTCGGGCATGACGCCGAACAGCAGCAGCAGCGCGGCGACAAACAGCACCGTGGGCATTGCAATGCCGACGAGAAGCAGCACGGGCAGGCTGAGCATGCCGACGAGGATCTGCCAGGGAAGCACGGCAGCGGCCAGCCCGAAGAAGATTGCGAAGAAAAGACCGAACGCCGGCACGACGAAAGCCGCAGCGCCGGCCCCGCGGGCGGGCTGACGGTGGATGGAGGGCAACTCGGGTACGCCCTTGCGCCAAGGTAAGGTCAGCTTCATGTTCATGGGGATGAACGCTCCAGGCGACGACGCAGCTTGCCCGAGGCTTCGGCCAACCAGGCAAGCGAGGCCGGGGGCAGCAACACTCGACGAAGCGCCACGAGCAACAAAACGATGGCAGCCAGGCCGCCGCAAAGGCCGGCAAGGCTTGCGCTGCCGGCACCCAGCCCCAGCGACGCCAGGGCATGCGTCAGCGCCTGGGAAACGCCGACCTGGACGAGCGCGAGCAGCAAAGGCAGAACAACCGTGGGCAGAAGGGTGCTGCCGCGCTCGCCGACGCGGCGCAGGCTGAGCCAGGCCAGCAGCAGGGCACGCAGCAGATAGACCGTGGCGACAGCCCAGGCCGCCCACAGCACCGACGAACTCACCAATGCCCACACGAGCACAGCGAGCAGCAGAGCCGTAACGACCTGGCTGACGGCCGATGAGCCGGCAGTGCCTCCCGACGTGAGCACGGCATTGGCGGCAGAGGACACGCCAAAGCTCACGGCAGCCATGCAGAACGGCGGCAGGTAGACGGCACCGTCGAGCCAACGCGGGCCGTAGATGAGCCCCACCCAGAGTTCGGGGGCTGCGGCGAAAACGCCGTAGAGCAGCCCGAACAGCAGCGTGCTGAGGTGCAGGTAGATAAGGGTGCCGCGCCGCCGCGCCGCATCGTCCGACTGGGCCGAAACCGAGAAGGCCACGGTACTGAGCGACGACGACAGCTGGCTCACCGGCGTGGACATCAGGTTGAGCATGGTGTTGTAGTAGCCGATGTCCACCGGCGCGGCCTGGCGAGCGACGAGCAGGCGGTCCACGCTGGTGGACACCCAGTTCGCAACATTGCCCAGGCCGACCTCGCCGCCGTAGCAAAGAAAGGGGCGCCAGCCGTCGAAGTGCAGTGAGGCTGCTATGGGGTGCCTGGCCCAGGCGTACTGCAGACCCGTGGTGACGAAGGACTGCACCAGCCAGGCCAGCACGAGCACATGGTGACTGCGCTGGCCGGCCAGGGCGAGCGGCACGGCGCACAGCCCATAGCCGACGACGTAGCCAAGGAGCTGCGCGAGCTGGATCTCGCGGTAGCGGAGGTTGCGGCGCAGCAGCGACAGGGAGACCCCTCCCCAGCCCGTGACAAAGATTCCAGCGGCCACCAGCCCGAGGCTCAGGCCAAGGCCCGCTGTATGAGGAAAGGCCGCCCGGAAGAGCGGCAGGCTGAAGAGACTGAGCAGAGCCACCACGGCCGAGCCCAGCCACTGAAGCCCACAGGCAAAGCGCAGCGCTGCGGCGTCCAGCGCAGGCATCTGGATGACCGGCGCGCTGACAAGGTCGGCGGCCAGCACGCTGACGCCGATCAGCAGCATCAACGCGGAGAAGACGCCGAATTCCTGCGGACCCAGCAAGCGCGCGAGGATGGCCTGCGCGCCGATCTGCGTGGCCATGCGCGCAAGGCTTCCGCCATAACCCCAGGCGACGGCCCGAACCGCGCGCGTGCGCAGCGGCGCACCGTCAGGCGCGCTCATGGGCCGGGCGAGCGTGGACGTCACGGCGCATCGCTCGGTTCAGGGCTGGCGGGCCAGGAAATCCGCATAAGCCAACGCGATGCCCTCGCGCAAGCCCGTGCGCGCGCGCCAGCCGCGGCTGGCCAGCAGGCTGACGTCCATCAGCTTGCGCGGCGTGCCGTCGGGCTTGGCTGGATCGAAGACGAGCCGGCCCTGGAAGCCGACGACCTCGCAGACGAGTTCGGCCAGTTGACGGATGCTCACGTCCTCGCCCACGCCGATGTTGGTCAGCACGTCGTCGGAGCCCGATTCCATCAGGTGCACGCAGGCGTCGGCCAGGTCGTCCACGTACAGGAACTCGCGCCGCGGCGTGCCGCTGCCCCAGACGACGAGCTCGCTGTCGCCGCGCTGCCTGGCCTCGTGGGCCTTGCGGATCAGCGCAGGCAGCACGTGGCTGTTGGCGAGGTCGTAGTTGTCGTTGGGGCCGTAGAGGTTGGTCGGCATCGCGCTGACGTACTGCCGGCCGTATTGCCGGTTGTAGCTTTCGCAGAGCTTGATGCCGGCGATCTTGGCGATGGCGTAGGGCTCGTTGGTGGGTTCCAGCGGGCCGGTCAGCAGGCTGTCCTCGCGCAGCGGCTGCGGCGCGAGCTTGGGGTAGATGCAGCTGGAGCCGAGGAACATCAGCCGCTGCACGCCCGCGAGATGGGCGCCGTGGATGAGGTTGGCCTCGATCATCAGGTTCTGATAGAGGAAGTCGGCGCGGTAGACGTTGTTGGCCTGGATGCCGCCGACCTTGGCCGCCGCGATGAAGAGGTAGTCGGGCCGCTGCTCGGCCAGGAAGGCGTGGACGGCGGCCTGGTCGAGCAGGTCGAGTTCGGCGCGGCCTGCGCTGATGACGCGGCCGTAGCCGCCCTGCTGGAGACGGCGCACGAGGGCCGAGCCCACCATGCCGCGGTGGCCGGTGACGAAGATCTTGGCGTTCTTGTCCATCGTGATTCGCCGCGGGTCATTCGTTGTAGTCGTAGGCCTGAAAGCCGGCGAGCTTGACGAGGCTGTCGCGGCGGGCGGAGGTGTAGTCGGCCTGCACCATCTCGGCCACGAGTTCGCGCAGCGTGGTCTTCGGGGTCCAGCCGAGCTTGTCCTTGGCCTTGGTCGGGTCGCCCAGCAGGGTCTCGACTTCGGTGGGGCGGAAGTAGCGCGGATCCACGCGCACGATGACGTCGCCGACCTTGCACTTGGCCTTGTCGCCCTGGACCTGGGCGACGCGGCCGATTTCCTGCTCGCCCTCGCCTTCGAAGGCGATGGTGATGCCGAGTTCGGCGGCCGCGAATTCGACGAACTGGCGCACGCTGTATTGCACGCCGGTGGCGATGACGAAGTCTTCGGGCTGGTCCTGCTGCAGCATCATCCATTGCATCTCGACGTAGTCCTTGGCGTGGCCCCAGTCGCGCAGGGCGCTCATGTTGCCGAGATACAGGCAGTCCTGCAGGCCCAGCGCGATGCGTGCAACGGCGCGGGTGATCTTGCGGGTGACGAAGGTTTCGCCGCGCAGCGGGCTTTCGTGGTTGAAGAGCACGCCGTTGCAGGCGTACATGCCGTAGGCCTCGCGGTAGTTGACCGTGATCCAGTAGGCGTACATCTTGGCCACCGCGTAGGGGCTGCGCGGGTAGAAGGGCGTGGTTTCCTTCTGCGGGATTTCCTGCACCAGGCCGTAGAGCTCGGAGGTGCTGGCCTGGTAGAAGCGGGTCTTCTTGGTGAGGCCCAGGATGCGGATGGCTTCCAGGATGCGCAGCGTGCCGATGCCGTCGGCGTTGGCGGTGTACTCGGGCTCCTCGAAGGACACGGCCACGTGGCTCATGGCCGCGAGGTTGTAGATCTCGTCGGGCTGGACCTGCTGGATGATGCGGATCAGGTTGGTCGAGTCCGTCAGGTCGCCGTAGTGCAGCTTGAAGCGCTGGTTGTCGACGTGCGGGTCCTGGTAGAGGTGGTCGATGCGGTCGGTGTTGAACAGGCTGCTGCGGCGCTTGATGCCGTGCACCTCGTAGCCCTTGGACAGCAGGAGCTCGGCGAGATAGGCGCCGTCTTGGCCGGTGACGCCGGTGATCAGGGCTACTTTCGATTTCATGACTTCTCGGAACCGTTGAAATTGACCTTGCCAACGACCCGCTCGCGATCCTGCAGGGGCACGCTTGCAACCAGGTCATCGATGAAACGCGCATGCAGGGCGATGGCTTCGTCCATGTTCGGATTGATGGATGAGACCCGCACCAACATGCCCTCTGGAATCAGCCGACGGAGCCCGAAGCGGATGGCAACCAGCCGCCTTTGGGTGTTGGAAACGGTTGCCTCATCACCCATCAAGACCCAGTAGGTGACCGGCTCGACGCGCGGCCCCAGTGTGGTCAACAAATGTCGCACGGGGATGACAAAGCCCGGCGATACGGCCAGACGGTCATCCCTGGAATCGGTGACCTTGAAGCCCTGCCCGGGATAGCAGATGTCCGGAATGTGTACCGTCAGCCCGTCCGACTGGTCGCCGCCATAGGCCACGGACAGCATGACATGCTCGTCACGGCCGTTCACGTAGGTACGCGCCAGGGTCTGGTTGTAGATCTTGTCCAGCAGCGCCTGCTGGTCCGGCGAAGGGAGAACGACCGGCACATGGGGGTCGATCACCCAGTCGCCAAAGCGCTCGGGAAACAGTTGCTCCAGCTTGAAGCCGGGGCGCAGGTCCGACACCCGGATGGTCGGGCGCGCCCATTGCGCCAACGCCGCAGAGCCAGCCATGGCCAGCATGGCGACCGCCGCAATTCGCCGACTGGTCATAGCACCCAACCCTTGAAGCGGCGGCCGACCCATGCCAAGCCGTGATCGCATGCAAGTATGAGTGTCAGCGCAACGATGAAGAGCACCATGCCGGCAAAGCCATGCACGAAGCCCTGCCCCGCTTCGTCACCGAAGTGGTAGGTGACGAGAACCAGGATGCAGACCCTGACGATGTTGGCGATGAAGGAGATCGGAACGATCATCATGGCCATGATCAAGTTCCGCAGCACGGACTTGTAGTTCATGATGTTCATATACAGCAGGCCCAGCGCTTCGAGCGTGAACATGGAATTCAGGCCCGCACAGGCGTCCGCGACCAGCAACTGGTAAGGGCCTACGGTCAGGACGACGCCGCTGCGGCCGATCGGGTAGCCCAAATGGTAGAGCAGCGCGCTGGCCATGGCCGATACGGCTGACTTCAGCGGCGTCGTCACGGCCACGACCAGGGCCGCCGGCAAGGGCACCATGAAGAGCATGAAGAACAGCGGGAACCACAGCAGGCGCAAGGCCGCCGTCCCCTTGAGCAGCAGCATCGCCGCACTGATCGGAATCAGCGCGCCGACTTCCAGCAACTGCACGGCCTGCGAGCGCCCAAGCACGAACATGCACAGGCCCAGCAGCAGGCACAACGAGCCACCGATGAACGCCGGCCTCGACGGCAGCGCCAGCAGCTTTTCGAGCTTGCGGTAGATCAACCACAGCACCACGGCGAAGATGAGGGGGCCGTGCCCCTGCTCGTCGCGCAACCAGACCGTCGTCGCCAGGTCGCGAAAGGTCGGCGCGAACATCAGCAGATAGCCGACGATCACCATGACCGCCGCCGGCAGGTCCAGGCCCTCAGGCGGTTTGAAGCGCGATGGCAGCATGGAAGGCTCGAAGATCTGGCCCGAAGCCATGTGCGTCAATGCTCGTTGAAGAGGACGCCAAGGATCTTGGAGCGGGTTTGCTGCAGCAGGGCGGTCAACTGGCCCAACGCCTTGACGCGCGACTCGTCACGCCGGGCCACGACGAGCACGGCACCGCAACGCGCGGCGATGACCGCGGCATCCGAGCCGTAGGCCGCCGCCGGGGTGTCGACGACCACATAATCGAACTTGCTGATCAACTCGTTGAGCAGCAGGCCGAAGGCCGGGCGCTCGACCAGCTCGACCGGGTTGGGCGGCGTCGGTCCGACCGGCAGCACGAACAGATTGGGCACCCCCGGCGCTTGCTGGATGACCTGGCTCTCGGCGCGACCGGACAGGATATTGGACAGGCCGGCCGCGTTCTGTAGGCCGAAGACCTCGTGCAGGCGCGGCGAGCGCATGTCGGCATCGACGAGCAGCGTGCGGCTGCCCAGTTGCGCCAGCGTGATCGCCAGATTGGCCGCCACGAAGGTCTTGCCGTCACCGACCTCGGGGCTGACCACCGCCAGCGGACGGCGCTCACCCTCCACGCTGGGGTCGACGCGCATGATGATCTGGCTGCGCAGGTCGCGAAATGCCTCGACCTGGCGCGAGAAGGGCTTGCTCAGCGCCACCAGTTCCTGGCTGAGCCGGGCCTGCTCGTCGAATGCGACCGGATAGTGATACTGCTGAGCCAGCGCGAAGATCACGTCGTCGGCACTCGCAACGCCCATGGCCACGGCGGCCTCGCCGAAACGCACGGCGTGCTTCTTCTGATAGGCGACGACGTTCTCGACCTGATCAGCCGTCAGGTGCCTCGTCTCGGCAATGATCGCGCCGATGGACCGTTCCCGGTTGCCCTTGCCGGCGTCGACTCGATCCGCTTGGTTGTCTTGCATGGTAGGAGGAGGCTGATGGATTTCAGTTCGCCGCGGCCGAGCCACCGGCTGCCGACAACAGGGGATTCAGCCCCCTGGACGGGCGCTTGGGCATGTTGTTGTTGGCCGGCATCGTGCCGATGACCGGCAGGCCAAGGCTGCCTTCGATGTCGTCCAGCGTGCGCACGCGGCGATCCAGGAATTCGAGGCTGAAGACCGTCGCCAGCGCGAGAAGCGCACCGACGAAGACCGACAGCAGGGCATTCAGCACGACGCGGGGCGACGAGGGCTTCAGCGGCGGCGTCGCCTGAGTCAGGGTGCTGACGTAGCTCTGCGTAGTCTGGCTCTCCAAGCTGCTCTGCGTCAGCCGGGACAGCACCGTGTCGTAGGCACGCTGGGCACTCTCGATGTCGCGGGCCAGCACGGCACCCTGGTCGCGCAGCGCCTTCATCTTCAGCACCTTGGCGCGCTGGGCTTCGAGCTGGGCCTTGATCTCGCCGGCTCGCTGCTGGTTGATGTTGTTGGCGATGCCGAGGGAACTCGTGACCTTGACGGTTTCGCCGTCGATGCGCGTCTTGAGTTCGGACAGATTGGCGCGGATCTCGATGACCTGGGGATTCTTGTCGCCGAGCTTGGCGGTGAGCTCCTGGAGCTTGGCCTCGAGCCGCGCCTGGTCGGCCTTGAGACCAGCAATCAGCGGGTTGGTCAGCACTTCCTGCATGCGATCCGCACCGTTGCCACGGGCAGCGGCCTGGCGGCTGACCGAGTCGGATGCCAGTGACTGCAGGCCGACGTATTGAGTCGACAACTCGTTCAGACGGGCGTTCTCCACGTCCAGGCGCTCATCGACGGCGATCACGCCGTTCTCGCTCTGGAACTGGCTGAGCTTGGACTGCGCCTGCTCCAGTTGGTCCCGCGCTTCCTTGGCACGAAGATCGAAGAAGCTGCTGTACTGGCGCGCAGGATCGACCTTGAGCTCCAGCGTCGTCTCGTTGTAGGCCACGACGAAGGCGTTCGCGATGCCGGCCGCAAAGCGCGGGTCGGCGCCGCGATAGGACACGCTGATCACGTTCGATTCGCGCGAGGGCTTGACGTCCAGGTTCTTCTGGAAGATTTCGGCCAGCCAGCTCTCGATCGCGCCTTCACCGCCCGTGTCGGACTGCCATTGTTCGCGGATGGTCGGGTTCTCTGCCAGCTTCAGGTCGCGCACCACGCGCAGCGCCACGCGATCGCTCTGAATCACGTCGACCTGGGTCGCCATGAAGGCCGGGTTGATCAGCGAACCCGACAGCACCGACGACAGGGGATCCGGCTTGGGGTCGACGACGACTGAGGCAACGGCGGTGTACTGCTTGGGCAGCAGCAGGCTCACCACCACCGTGAGCACCACGGTGGTTGCAAACACCGCGAACGCAAGCCGCCAGCGCGCGCGCAGCACCGCGATAAATTGTCCGAAATTCATGCTCGCCTACTTCCTTAAAACAGGCTTTCCTTGACGTAGACCACGTCGCCATCCTTGACGACGTCGTCCATCGCCGACTGCACGATCTGCACCTTGCCGTCGCTGCCCTTGCGATGCACGCGGATGCCGCGCTCGGTGCCGCGCTGGGTCAGGCCGCCGCCGGCGGCGAGCACCTGCATCAGCGTCATGCCGCGCTCCAGGCGCATCGGGCCGGGGCGCTGCACTTCGCCGTAGATGTAGACGATGGGCGCGCGGTCGACCCAGAGCACGTCGCCGTTCTGCACCAGCACGTCGTTGCTGCGGCCCTGGTCGCCGTTGGGGCCGAACACGTTCGGCAGGTCGATCTCGAGACGCAGGGGCTTGCCTTCGCGCGTGCCGGTCAGCACGACCAGGTCGCCGCCGGTGGTGGCCACGCCGCCGGCGGTGGCCAGCAGGTCGCTCATGCGCATGTCGGCGGTCTCGATCGGGTAGCGGCCCGGGCGGTTGACCTGGCCGAGCACGCTGGCCTGGTTGCCCTTGACCTGCAGCAGCACGAGCGTGACCTGCGGTGCCTTGACGTAGTTGCCGTTCCTCAGGCCGTCGGCGATGAGCTGCTCGGCGGCGCCGACGCCCAGGCCGCCGATGCGCACATTGCCCAGCAGCGGGTAGCTGATGACGCCGGTCTCGGAGACGCGGGTCTCGAGGGTCAGGTCGGGGTTCTGATAGACGACGACGCGCACGACGTCGCCGGCGCCGAGGCGGTACTCGGCCAGCGCCGCCGCGCCGGCCCGGGCCTGCGGCTGGGCCTGGACAGCCAGGCCGGCCAGGCCCAGCGCGGCGGCCATGAGGAAGAGACGCAGGCGGCTCATTTCAGGCCCATGCCCTTGGAAATGGCGGCAGGGTCGAGGCCGCTGGCGGCCGGCGCCGGCGCGTCGGAAGCCGGTGCCGCCGTCACGGCCGGCGCGCTCGCGGGCGCGGTGGCCGGCTGCGCGAACTTGCCGACGTATTCGATCTTGGAGCTGTCGCGCAGCGCCTTCAGGTCCTTCTGCACGGCCTCGGCGCGGCGCTGGTTCAGCAGGAAAGCCTCGATGGCGGGGCGGGCCTGGGCCTCGTCGACCGGCTGCGCGCGCGAGCCCACCAGATAGAGCACGGTCAGGCCGGTCGGGTTGGGGCTGAGGACGGAGTCGCCATCCTTCATCTTCGCGATGTTGTCCAGGCTGGCCAGCGGCAGTTGCTCGGCGGCACGCACGGCCTGGTTGCCGGCGAAATGGAGGCCGTTGCCCTTCAGGAATTCGACGAACTCGGCGATCGTCTTGGACGAGCTCAGCTTGGCACGGATAGCCTCGAACTGCTCGGGCTTGGCCTCGATGCTGAGTTCCTGCAGGCTGTAGATGCGCCTGTCCTTGAAGAGGGCCGGCTTGTCGGCGTAGTACCTGGCGATCTCGTCGTTGGCCGGCTTGGCAACGGCCTCGCCGAGGCGTTCGGCATAGGCGCGGGCGATGATCTCGCGCTTGGCGGCCTCGATCTGCTGCACGACGCGCGGGTCGCGGTCGAGCTTCTGCTCCTGGGCTTTCTGCACCGCGAGCTCCTGGTCGATCAGGCGCTCCAGCACCTGGCGGCCGGCGGCCTCGGCCTGCTCCGGCTTGAGCCCGGGCTGGCGCTGCAGCACGAAATTGATCTGGTGGACGGTGATCTCTTCCTTGTTGACCTTGGCGGCCGTCTGGGAAGCCTTGTCACCCTTGTCGCCGCCGCAGGCGACGAGCAGTACAGCGGTCGCAACGGCTGCCAGCAGCTGCGGCGCCCGGGGGTTGATCAGTCGCTTTGCCATCTGTTTCATGGTCCTTGTCATGCAGAGGAAGGGCTCCCAGCCCGGGTAAGCAAACGAGTGTAGCGGTGGGATATGAAGCTTCTGTGGGGGTTCCGGACCCCATGCCGAGCCTCGCCGCAAGCCCGCGGTTAGAGCCGTTTCGACGCAGAAGTTCCCCCACCCCCACGTTCGCGGGGGCGGCGCGCGGACGGCCGCGAAAGCCGCCTTCCCGGCGGCTTCGACCTCAGCGGATCAGACGGGCCACGGGGCCGGCGCCCGGGCCGCTCTCAGCACTTGATGCCGGCATGCAGCGCGACGAGGCCGGCGCTGAGGTTGTGCACGTCGACGTGGCCGAAGCCGGCCGTCTTCATCATGGCCTTGAGCGTGGCCTGGTCGGGGTGCATGCGGATGGACTCGGCCAGGTAGCGGTAGCTCTCGGCGTCGCCGGCCAGCAGCGAGCCCAGCTTGGGCAGGATGTTGAAGGAGTACCAGTCGTAGGGCTTGCGCAGCGGCTCGGCGATGCGCGAGAACTCCAGCACCAGCAGCCGGCCGCCGGGCTTGAGCACGCGGCACATCTCGGCCAGCGCCGCGTCCTTGTGCGTCATGTTGCGCAGGCCGAAGGCCACGCTGACGAGGTCGAAGCTCTCGCTCTTGAAGGGCAGCTTCTCGGCGTCGGCCAGGCTGGTGGGCAGGATCAGCCCTTCGTCCAGCAGCCGGTCGCGGCCCTGGCGCAGCATGGCCTCGTTGATGTCGGTGTGGACGACGACGCCCGTCTCGCCCACCTTGCGGGCGAAGGCGCGCGACAGGTCGCCCGTGCCGCCGGCGATGTCGAGCACGCGCTCGCCGGGCTTCAGGTTGGCCACCTGCACGGTGTAGGCCTTCCAGGCCCGGTGCAGGCCGGCCGACATCACGTCGTTCATCAGGTCGTACTTGGACGCGACGGAGTCGAAGACGCCGCGGACCTTGCCGGCCTTCTCGGATTCGTCGACCGTGCTGTAACCGAAGTGCGTCTGTGTCATGTCAGTGGCGCCCGGCCGCCCGAAGCCACTGAGCGCCCCCACGGGGGGCAGCGAGCGAATGCGAGCTTGGGGGCATGAGGTTGTTTCAATGCGAATGGCAGCTGCCGCCGGCCTTGGCCGGCATCGCGTCGTCGCGACCCTTGCCGGCGGCGGCGAGCCTGGCCTCGTAGTCGCGCCACAGCGCGTCCTGCTGGCTGCCGAGCTTGTAGAGATAGTCCCAGGCGAACAGGCCGCTGGCGTGGCCGTCGGAGAACTCGGGGCGCACGGCGTAGTGGCCGACCGGCTCCAGGCCGGTGATCAGCACGTCGCGCTTGCCGGTCTGCAGCACTTCCTGGCCCGGGCCATGGCCCATGACCTCGGCGGAGGGGCTGTAGACGCGCAGCAGCTCGAAGGGGATGCGAAAGCGCGCGCCGTCGTCGAAGGCGATCTCCAGCACGCGGGACTGCTGGTGGACGGTGATCTCGGTGGGGGCGGGCATGCCCGAAGTGTAGGTGCCGGCCTGCGAGCCGCAGGGCTTGTGGGCCGCAGGGCCTCATGCCAGCCGGCTTGCAGGCCGTCTGGCCTTCGTCCGGCGTCGGACAAGCCGCAGGGCTTGTCCTCGGTCCGGACTCAGAACACCAGATAGGTCGGCACGATGCCGTCCTTGGGCCTGACCTGCGTGAAGCGGCCCGCCAGGCGCGACTGCACGCTGACGGGCAGCGGCGCGAACCCGCTGCCGCGCGTCAGGTCGTCGCCGTGCATGAAGCACCAGTAGAGGTATTTCAAGGTCGGCGCGACCTTGCCTGACGTGGCCGGCTCGGCGTCGACGAGCACGAAGCTGGTCAGCGTGATCGGCCAGGTCTCGTTGCCGGGGCGGTCCAGCAGCGTGGCGAGGTCGTCGCCCTGGCGGTGCATGTCGCTCTCCAGGATGGCGGCGCGGAAGCCCGCCTCGGTGGGCAGCACGAACTTGCCCGCCGCGTTGCGCAGCTTCACGGCGGCCAGCCGGTCGCGCAGCACGCGGTCGAAGGAGACGTAGGCGATGGCGCCCGGCGTCGAGCGCAGCGCCTGCACCATGCCGTCGTTGCCCTCGGCCTTCAGCGGCTCGCCCGGCCAGGCCGGCATCTGGCCGATGCCGACCTCGGCCTTGAAGGCCGCCGACGCGCCGGCCAGGTAGCGGCTGAAGCCCTCGCTGGTGCCGGACTTCTCGCCGCGCACGACGCGCCTGATGGCCAGCGCCGGCAAGCCCGGGCCCGGGTTCAGCGCCGCGATGCGCGCGTCGTTCCAGGTCTTCACGCGGCCCTGGAAGATGTCGGCCAGCAGTTCGCCGTCCAGCTGGAGGGGCGCGCCCAGGCCCGGCAGGTTGACGACGGGCACGACGCCGCCGACCAGCATCGGGATCTGCACCAGGTGCTGCCTGGCCAGCTCGGCCGGCGGCAGCGGCGCATCGGTGCCGCCGAAATCGACCTTGCGGGCCGTGATCTGCTTGATGCCGTCGCCCGAGCCCGTGCCCTTGTAGGCGACCAAGCCGCCGCCCGCCTTCTCGAAGGCCTTGGCCCAGGTCTCGTAGACCTTGGACGGAAACGTGGCGCCCTGCCCCTGCACGGGCTGGGCAAAGGCGGAAGCGGCTAGCAGCAGCGAAGACGCGAGGGCCGGGATCAGGCGCTGGAAAACGGGCATGGCCGGAAGCTGGAGACTTGGTGAAAACCCGCGATCATGCCCTGTGTCTTGCGGCGCCCACCCGAGGCGGGCGATCTAATCTGGCGTTTCCATGGCTTATTTCTCCCATCCCATGTCCCGTTTTGCCCGCCACCGGCTGGCCGCCGCAGCCACCCTGCTCGGCCTGGCCGCCGCCGCACCCGCCCTCGACCTGGGCGGCCTGTCCAGGGACGTCCAGCCCTGCGACGACTTCTATGCCTTCGTCAACGGCAACTGGGAGGCCGCCACCGAGCTGCCCGCCAGCCGCGCCCGCATCGGCAGCTTCGAGCAGCTGCGCCAGAACAACGACGCGCTGCTCGGGAAGGCGCTGAAGGAGCTGGCCGAGACGCCCTCGCTGCAGACGACGCCCGGCCTCAGGCTCATTGCCGCCTATTACGCCAGCGGCATGGACGAGGCCGCCATCGAGGCCCGCGGCCTGAGCTCGCTGACGCCGCTGCTGAACCGCATCGACGGCCTGCAGCGCCGCGAGGACCTGCCCGCGCTGCTGGCGCTGCTGAACCGCAGCGGCATTGCGGCCCCGCTCGCCTTCGGCGTGCAGCCCGACCGCAAGGACACGCGGCGCAATGTGCTGGGCCTGAGCCAGTCGGGCCTGGGCCTGCCGGACCGCGACGACTATTTCCGCGACGACGAGCGCACCCGCACCGTGAAGGCGGCCTACCGCAGCTTCGCCGCAACCCTGCTCGCCGCCGCGAAACGGCCTGCCAGCGAGGCCGAGCTGGACGTGCTGGACGCCTTCGAAACCCGGCTCGCCGAGGCCACGCGCGAGCGCGCCAGGCTGCGCGACCCCAATGCCGGCTACAACCCGATGAGCCCCGCCGAGCTTGTCGCCGCGGCGCCCGGCTTCGACTGGGGCGCCTATCTCGCCGTGCTGACCGCGGGCGCCAAGGCGCCGCAGCGCGTCATCGTCGGCCAGCCCGAGTTCGCCGCGCGCGTCGCTCAGCTCGCCGCCGACACGCCGCTGCCGGTCTGGCGCCAATACCTGGCGCTGCGCGTGCTCGATGCCGCGTCGCCGCGCCTGCCCAAGGCCTTCTCGACGGCAGATTTCGACTACCGCGGCAAGACCATCACCGGCCTGCAGGCACCGGCGCCGCGCGGCGAGGACGTCATCCTGCAGATCGGCGGCCGCACCGGCGGCGAACCGGTGGCGCCGGGCCTGGGCGAGCTCTTCGTCGCCCGCGCGTTCTCGCCCGAGGCCCAGAAGCGCTCGCTGCAACTGCTGGACGACGTGCGCGCCAGCATGAAGGCGCGCATCGAGAAGCTGGACTGGATGACGCCCGCCACCAAGGCCAAGGCGCTGGACAAGCTGGCGCAGATGCAGCCGCTGATCGGCGCCCCCGACAAATGGCCGCAGTTCGACGGCCTGCAGCTGAGCAGCAACGACTACGCCGGCAACTGGCTCAGGGCCGCGCTGTGGCACAGCGGGCAGCAGATGAAGGACCTGGACGCGCCGGTGGACCGCGGCCGCTGGCGCACCAGCCCGCACATCGTCAACGCCTTCGCCGGCGGGCTGAACCAGATCACCTTCCCGGCCGGCATCCTGCAGCCGCCCTTCTTCTCCGCATCGGCCGACGATGCGGTCAACTACGGCGGCATCGGCATGGTCATCGGCCACGAGATCACCCACCACTTCGACGACAGCGGCCGCAACTTCGACGCCGGCGGCGCGCTGACCGACTGGTGGACGCCGGCCGACGCCGCCGGCTACAAGGCCCGCGCCGACAAGGTGGCCGAACGCTACGGCGCAATCTCGCCGCTGACGGGCTACACCATCAACGGGCGCCTCACGCTGGGCGAGAACATCTCAGACATGTCGGGCCTGCCCCTGGTCTTCGAAGGCCTGCAGCGGGCCTTGAAGCGCAATGGCGGCGCCGAGAAGAAGATCGACGGCTACACGCCGGCACAGCGCTTCTTCCTCAGCAATGCGCTGGTCTGGCGCAACAAGGTGCGCCCCGAGTTCCTCATCAACCAGCTGCGCACCGACCCGCACTCGCCGGCCCGCTACCGCGTGCTGACGCCGATGAGCAACTCGCCCTATTTCGCGCAGGCCTTCGGCTGCAGGCCGGGCAGCGCGATGGTGGCGAGCGACCCCGTCACGGTCTGGTGATCTGCACCTGACGAAAGCAACGGGGCCGCGGGCCCCGTTTTGCTTTCCGGCCTGTACGCTCAACGGTGAAGGAAGTCATGCGCGTCGCGTCGCCCCATGACGAGCGGCACGGAACAGCCCCGCCGTCACGAAACCGACTTCATGCAATTCAGCTGCGGTTTTCCGCGGACCGTCGCATGGCACAGGCATCTCATCGCCTCCAGCTTGGGCACGCTCAGTTACACGCCTAGCCTGAGAACAGGTCGACGCGCTGCGTCCCCTGACCCCACCGACACCCAACAGGAGCTTGTCATGTCCACCCGCTACTCGATCGCCCAACGCACGCCCGCTCTCAACACCCTGTTCGCCGGCCTCGCCTGCGCGATCGCCCTGGCCCTGAGCGCCGGCCCGGCGCTGGCCCAGTCGACCGAGATGGAGCGCGTCGAAGTGCGCGGCCATGTCGTGGAAGCACCGGTCCGCTACGACGTTCACGCCAGTTGCACCGACATCGAAGACCAGCTGCTCCGCCCGCTGGCGCAGACCTGGTTCCGCGGCGACGGCTACGGCGAGGTGAAGGTGCGGCTCGTCATGGAAAACGGCGAAGTCAGCGCCGTCCAGGCCCATGGCATTTCGATGGAGACGGCGCGCGACGTGCGCCACGCGGTCCGCCGGCTGCGTTGCGGCCCGCAGGCCGTGGCCGGCGCCCAGGTCTACCGCTTCAGCGTCGACTTCGTGGACCCGAAGGCGCCCGACGGCGACGCGCAGACGGCCGACACCCGGCGCGTCGGCATCCGCGTTTCCCAGGTCAGCCGCTGAAGACCCGGGCGACGGCCGCATCCACGGCCTGCAGCGGCTGTGCCAGCCGCGCCGCCGCGCCGGCCGGCACCTCATCGCGCAGCGGCGCCGCCCAGACGGGGGCAGGGAAATGGCTGTCCCAGTCGAAGCGGGCGATGACGTGCCAGTGCAGATGCGGCACGACATTGCCCAGCGTCGCGAGGTTGACCTTGGTCGGCGCGAGCAGCGACCTCAGCACCTGCTCGATCCGGGCGACGGCCTCCATGCAGGCCTGCCTGTCCTCGGCCGGCAGATCGCTGAACTCGGCGGCATGCGCCGTCCAGATGAGCCGGTAGAAAGCCGGGAAGCGGCGTGCCTCGTCGCCATCGATGACGCGCACGACGCGGAACTTCGGCGTGCGGACGACGACGAGACCGCCGTCCGCATCGCACAGAACACAGCTCACACCAGCACCCGCTCGATGCCGCCGTGATTGGCCTTGGCCACATAGTCCGGCATCCAGTTGGCGCCGAGGATATGGCGGGCCATCTCGACGACGATGTAGTCGGCCTCCAGCAGGCCGTTCTGCAGGTCGTCGCCGTAGCGGCTCAGGCCCTGCAGGCAGCTCGGGCAGGAGGTCAGGATCTTCAGGTTGTCCTGCGCGCCGACCTTGCCGCTTTCGCGCAGCTGGGCCTCGGTCTTGCGCAGCTCCTCTTCCTTGCGGAAGCGGATCTGCGTCGACACATCGGGCCGCGTCACGCCCAGCGTGCCGCTCTCGCCGCAGCAGCGCTCGTTCTTGACGACGTTCTCGCCGACCAGGGCCTTGACCGTCTTCATCGGCTCCTGCTGCTTCATCGGCGAATGGCAGGGGTCGTGATAAAGATAGCTCTGCTTGGAGCCCAGCGTGATGCCCTTCTCCAGCAGGTATTCGTGGATGTCGACGATGCGGCAGCCGGGGAAGATGTCCTCGAACTTGTAGCCCTGCAGCTGGTCGTAGCAGGTGCCGCAGGACACCACGACGGTCTTGATGTCGAGATAGTTCAGCGTGTTGGCGACGCGGTGGAAGAGCACCCGGTTGTCGGTGATCATCTTCTCGGCCTTGTCGAACTGGCCCGAGCCGCGCTGCGGATAGCCGCAGCAGAGGTAGCCCGGCGGCAGCACCGTCTGCACGCCGGCATGCCAGAGCATGGCCTGGGTGGCCAGGCCCACTTGGCTGAACAAACGCTCCGAGCCGCAGCCGGGGAAATAGAACACCGCCTCGGTCTCGCTCGCCGTGGCCGGCGGGCGGATGATGGGCACGTAGTTCTTGTCCTCGATGTCCAGCAGCGCCCGCGCCGTCTTCTTCGGCAGGCCGCCCGGCAGCTTCTTGTTGATGAAGTGGATGACCTGTTCCTTGACCGGTGCCGGGCCGACGGTGGCCGGCGGCGCGCTGGTCTGGCGGCGGCCGATGCGCTTGAGCAGGTCCACCGTCAGGCGCTGGGCCTTGAAGCCCACGCCCACCATGGCCGTGCGGGCCAGCTTGATGGTCTCGGGGTTGGTCGCGTTCAGCATGAACATGGCGGCCGCATTGCCCGGGCGCCAGCTCTTCTGGCCCATCTTGCGCAGCAGGTTGCGCATATTCATCGTCACGTCGCCGAAGTCAATCTTGACCGGGCAGGGCGACGCGCATTTGTGGCAAACCGTGCAGTGGTCGGCCACGTCCTCGAACTCCTGCCAGTGCTTGATGGACACGCCGCGGCGCGTCTGCTCCTCGTACAGGAAGGCCTCGACCAGCAGCGAGGTCGCCAGGATCTTGTTGCGCGGGCTGTAGAGCAGGTTGGCGCGCGGCACATGCGTGGCGCAGACCGGCTTGCACTTGCCGCAGCGCAGGCAGTCCTTGATCGAGTCGCTGATCGCGCCGATGTCGCTCTGCTGCATGATCAGCGACTCGTGGCCCATCAGGCCGAAGGACGGCGTGTAGGCATTGCGCAGGTCCGCCGCCAGCCCGCCGTGGCGGATCAGCTTGCCCTTGTTGAAGCGGCCTTCCGGGTCGACCCTGGCCTTGTAGGCCTCAAAGTTGGCGATCTCGTCGTCGGTCAGGAATTCCAGCTTGGTGATGCCGATGCCGTGCTCGCCGGAGATCACGCCGTCCAGCGAGCGGGCCAGCGTCATGATGCGAGCCACGGCCTCATGGGCCGTCTGCAGCATCTGGTAGTTGTCGCTGTTGACGGGGATGTTGGTGTGCACATTGCCGTCGCCGGCATGCATGTGCAGGGCCACCCACACGCGCCCGCGCAGCACGTCCTTGTGGATGCGCCGGCACTCGGCGATCAGCGGCTCGAAGGCGGCGCCGTTGAAGATGGCTTGCAGGGGCTTCAAGATCTGCGTCTTCCACGACGCGCGCAGCTCGTGCGTCTGCAGCCCTTCGAAGAAGCCAGCATCCAGGCCGTTCAGCCATTGCTGCCACAGCTCGCCCACCTCGCGCAGCAGGGCCAGGGCCTGCTGAACCCGGTCTTCCAGCAGCTCGGCGGTCGGAATCTCGCCCGCGTCGTCGCTCTTGCCCAGCGGCAGCTTGCCCGCCGTGAACAGCGCCTGCAGCGCCGTCACCAGCTCCAGCTTGTTGCGCAGGCTCAGCTCGATGTTGATGCGCTCGATGCCCAGCGTGTACTCGCCCATGCGCGGCAGCGGGATCACGACGTCCTCGTTCACCTTGAACGCGTTCGTGTGGCGGCTGATGGCGGCGGTGCGCTTGCGGTCCAGCCAGAACTTCTTGCGCGCATCGGCGCTGACGGCGATGAAGCCCTCGCCCGAACGGCCGTTGGCCAGGCGCACGACCTCGCTGGTGGCACGCGCCACCGCATCCGCGTCGTCGCCGACGATGTCGCCCACCAGCACCATCTTGGGCAGGCCGCCGCGCTTGCTCTTGGTCGCGTAGCCCACGGCCTTCAGGTAGCGGTCGTCCAGGTGCTCCAGGCCGGCCAGCAGCACGCCCTGGTCGGCGACCCCGAACATGTAGTCCTTGATGTCGACGATGCTGGGCACGCAGTCCCTGGGGTTGCCGAAGAACTCCAGGCAGACCGTGCGCACGGCGCTCGGCATGCGGTGCACGATCCAGCGCGCGCTGGTGATGAGGCCGTCGCAGCCTTCCTTCTGGATGCCCGGCAGGCCGGCCAGGAACTTGTCCGTCACGTCCTTGCCCAGGCCCTCCTTGCGGAAGACCCGGCCGGGGATGTCCAGGCGCTCGCTGCGCTCCAGCGTCTTGCCCGACGCATCGAAATAGCGCAGCTCGAAGCTCGCGACCTCGACGTCGTGGATCTTGCCGAGGTTGTGGTTCAGGCGCACGACCTCCAGCCACTTGGCCTCGGGCGTCACCATGCGCCAGCTGGCGAGGTTGTCCAAGGCCGTGCCCCACAGCACGGCCTTCTTGCCGCCGGCGTTCATCGCGACATTGCCGCCGATGCAGCTGGCCTCGGCCGAGGTCGGGTCCACGGCGAAGACGAAGCCATGCTGCTCGGCCAGGTCGGCCACGCGCTGCGTGACGACGCCGGCCTCGCTGAAGATGGTCGGCACTTCGCGGTCCAGGCCCGGCAGCTTCAGCATCTCGACGCCGCGCAGGGCCTCGAGCTTCTCGGTGTTGATGACGGCGCTGTTCCACACCAGCGGCACCGCGCCGCCCGTGTAGCCGGTGCCGCCGCCGCGCGGGATCACCGTCAACCCCAGCTCGAAGCAGGCCGCCACCAGGCCGGCCATCTCGGCCTCGGTGTCGGGCGTCAGCACGACGAAGGGGTATTCCACGCGCCAGTCGGTCGCGTCGGTCACATGCGACACGCGCGACAGGCCGTCGAACTTGATGTTGTCCTTGGCGGTGTGGCGGGCCAGCGTCTTGGCGGCGCGCCGGCGCAGCGTCGTGACGCTGTCGAAGAACTTGGCGAACTCGGTCACCGCGCCGCGCGCGGCGTCCAGCAGCTCGCCCACGGCGGCGTCGCGCTGCGGGTCGCTGGCCGGATCACGGCGCTTCTGCACCTCGGCCAGGCGGTGATGCAGGGCCTCGATCAGCAGGGCCCGGCGCCTGGGGTTGTCCAGCAGGTCGTCCTGCAGATAGGGGTTGCGCTGCACCACCCAGATGTCGCCCAGCACCTCGTACAGCATGCGCGCGGAGCGGCCCGTGCGCCGCTCCAGCCGCAGCTGGTCCAGCAGCTGCCAGGCCCGGGAGCCCAGCAGCCGGATGACGATCTCGCGGTCGGAGAACGAGGTGTAGTTGTAGGGGATCTCACGCAGGCGCGGCGCGCCTGCGGTGGTGTCGGTCGCGTCAGCGGCGGCCGGCATCAGGGGATGCGGTGCGTTCATGGGGAAAAGGGGGGAGCGGCCAAGGATCGTATCGCAGGGGTTTTCCCCTCAGAATTGGCGGGATGAAGCCCTGGCCCTATCCCTTGTGGCTCGCCCACCGCGGCGCGGGCAGGCTCGCCCCGGAGAACACGCTGGCCGCCTTCCGCGCCGGCGCCGGTTTCGGCTTCCGAGCCTTCGAATGTGACGTCAAGCTCAGCCGGGACGGCGAAGCCTTCCTGTTGCACGACGACACGCTGGAACGCACGACCAGCGGCCGGGGCTCGCCGGCCGGCCTCGACTGGACGGAACTGGCGCGCCTGGACGCCGGCGGCTGGCACGGCCCCGCCTATGCCGCCGAGCCGCTGCCGCGCTTTGCGCAGATCGCCGCCTTCTGCCAGGCCAATGCCTGCATGCTGAACGTCGAGATCAAGCCCTGCCCCGGCGACGAGGCGCGCACCGGCGCGGCCGTCGCGCGCGAGGCGGCGCGGCTGTGGGCGGGCGCGCTGCCGCCGCTGCTGAGCAGCTTCAAGCCCGAGGCCCTGGCCGCCGCGCGCGACGCCGAGCCCGCCCTGCCCCGCGCACTGCTGCTGGACCAGCTCTGGGACGGCTGGCCCGAGGCCGCCGAGGCGCTGGGCGTCGCGGCCGTCATCACGAACTGGCGGCTGATGGACCGCGCGCTGATCGAGCGCCTGCACGGCAGCGGCTGGCGGGCGCTGGTCTACACGGTCAACGACGCGGCCGTAGCCGGGCGGCTGATTGCCGACGGCATCGACGGCCTCATCACGGACGCCGTCGACCGGTTCGGCCCGCACCGACCGGACGCCCCCTAACGGACGACTTCCCGGCCGGCGGCGGAACATGTATGCTGCGCTGCAACATCGATTCTTCGATGCCGGTTGTCTCCTCCACCCACCGGTGGATTGACCCCTGCACGGCTCGCCGGCAGGGGTCTTTTTCCTTGCGCGGTCCGCACCTCGCCCGTCCATGGTGCGGCGCCGGCATCCGGCACGTCGACAAGACTTGTCAACGAAGGGTTAGCCTCGTACGCTCGCTCCCACTCGGGTGCGGCCGGCAACAATAACTTTTTCTCTTGGCGCACCGTCGTTGGGGCGAGTTGATCAAGGGGGATTCAGGTGCGCGCTCGGATTCCATCCGTTCTGATGCGCAGGCGGGCTTTGATCGGCGCGGGCGTGGCCGGGTGGCTGGCATCCCTGCACGGTTGCGATCGCCGCAATGCCGGCCGCGCCGAGGGGCTGTCGAAACTCCGCATCGCGACGCCCCTGGTGCCGCATTCGGGCCTGCTCCATCTCGCGTCGGCGCGCGGCTTCTTCCGTGACCAAGGGCTGGACGTCGCCCTGCTCCCCCAGATGCATGGCAAGGCTGCGCTGGCCGAACTGCTGCAGGGGCGGGCCGACCTGGCCGTCGCGGCGGACGTGCCCGTCGTCGTCGAGGTGCTCAAGGGCGCGCCGCTGGGCATCATCGCCTCGGTGGCCAGCGCGTCGAACGAGCTCGCCGTGCTTGGGCGCGTCGACCGCGGCATCCACGGCCCCGGCGATCTGCGCGGGCGCAGGGTAGGCGCCACCCTCGGGACGAGTGGCGAATACTTCCTCTGGGCCTTCCTGGTGCGTCATCGCATCGCGCCCCAGTCGCTGCAGCTGGTCGACCTGCCGCCTGCGCAGCTCATCGATTCGCTGCGCAGCGGCCTCGTGGACGGCGTCGCGGCCTGGCAGCCCGTGCGGCACGAGGCCGAGCTGGCCTTTGGCGACGCCATCGTCTCCCTCCATGCGCCGGACGCCTATGCGCAAAGGTTCGTCGTCGTGGGCCTTCGCGAGTATCTGCAGGCGCAGCCGCAGGATCTGCGCCGTCTGCTGCGCGCATTGACCGAGGCCGAAACCTTCGCGCACGCCGACCCGCGGCAGGCCAGGGCGACGCTGGCGGGCCTGCTCAGGCTCAGCCCCGGCACCCTCGACCCGTCCTGGCGGGACATGACTTTCGCGGTCGAGCAGCAGCAGGCCCAGTTGGTCACGCTCGAAGACGTGGCGACCTGGGCCATGGCGCGCGGCTATGCCCCGGCCCAGCCCATGCCCAACTTCCTGGCGCATCTGTCCCTGGACGCCCTGCTGGCGCTGGACCCGGCGCGGGTGACGGTGGTGCGATGAAGATCAGCAGCAAGGCCAAGCTGGCCGCAACGCTGATGCTGGGCACGATGGTGCTGATCGCGATCAGCATCGGCTGGGCCAATGCCCAGGTCCGCGCGGCGGTGGTCCAGCGCCGCCACAGCGTCGAGATTGCCGGCGCGCTCAACAACATCCGCATGGTCACCTTCGAATACCTGCTCAATCGCCGCGAGCGCGCGCGGCTGCAGGAGCAGGCCGTGTGGCAAAGGCTGGAGCGCCTGTTCGCAACCCCCGTTGCGCTCGACGGCGCGGCCGCCGGCATCCTGGCGAGCCTGCGCAGCCAGGGCGAGGCCAGCCATCGCCTGTTCGGCGAGGTCGATGCGGCGCCGCCCGGCACGGCGGCCGTCGACGACGTCCAGCGCCGGTTCGAGGCGCAGCTGTCGAGCCGCATCCTGATCCTGCAGCAGAACAGCCTCGTCGATGTCGAGCAGCTGATCGACGATGCGGGGGCGCGGATCGACGCGACGCAGCGCCGCGTCGTGCTGGTCACGGGCCTGGGCCTGCTGGCGATGGCGGTCCTGACCGGCCTCGCCGCGTGGCTGTTCCGGCGCGACGTGCTCGATCCGATCGCACGCCTGGAGCTGGCGACCCGCGAGGTCGCTGCCGGCAACTGGTCGTTCGAGCTCGGCGTCGGGAGCGCCGACGAACTGGGCGACATGGCGCGCCACTTCGACGCGATGACGCGCGCGCTGCGAGATTCCTTCGGCCGGCTCGAAGTCAGCAACCGCGATCTCGTGGCGCTGAACCGCGAGCTCGAATCGTTCAGCTATTCGGTGTCCCACGATCTGCGCAGCCCGCTGCGCAGCATGGACGGTTTCTCCCTCGCGCTGCTGGAGGACTACGGCGACCGGCTCGACGACGAGGCCCGCGACAGCCTGCAGCGCATACGCGGGGCCAGCCAGCGCATGGGCCGCCTGATCGACGAGCTGCTCGGCCTGGCGCGGGTCACGCGGGCCGAGTTGAGGATCCAGGACGTCGACCTCAGCGCGATGGCCGGGGAGATCGCCGCCGCGCTGGCCCGCACGCAGCCCGGGCGCCGGGTCCGGTGGGAGATCGAGAAGGGCATCGTCCTTCGCGGCGACCGCGAACTGCTCGCGATCGCGCTGCAGAACCTGCTCGACAACGCCTGGAAGTTCACCGGCAAGGTCGACGAGGCCGTCATCCGGGTCGGCACGCGGCACGAGGACGGCCGGCCGGTCTGCTTCGTCGCCGACAACGGTGCCGGATTCGACATGGCCTATGCCGCCCGCCTCTTCGGCGCCTTTCAACGCCTTCATCACGAGACCGATTTCCCGGGCACGGGGGTCGGCCTGGCCATCGTCCAGCGCGTGATGCGTCGCCATGGCTGGTCGCTCGGGGCCGACGCTGCGCCCGGCCAAGGCGCGACCTTCTATTTCCGCCCCACGGAGCGAGACGATGAACGAAGAGAACAAGACCATCCTGCTGGTTGAAGACAACCCCGACGACGTCGCGCTGACGCTGCGGGCCTTCAAGCGCAGCCACCTGATGAACCCGATCGTCGTGGTTCGCGACGGTGTCGAGGCCCTCGACTTCCTGTTCGCGCGCGGCGCCTACGCCGACCGGGCCGCGGCGCCGCTGCCGACGCTGGTCATCCTCGACCTGAAGCTGCCCAGGCTGGACGGGCTGGGCGTGCTCAAGGCGCTGCGCGCCGATGCGCGCACGATGCTGCTGCCGACGGTCATCCTGACCTCGTCCAAGGAGGAGCAGGACGTCGTCGCCGGCTATTCCTTCGGCGCCAACAGCTACGTCCGCAAGCCGGTCGACTTCATCGAGTTCGTCGAGGCCGTCAAGGTGCTCGGCCTGTACTGGCTCGCGCTCAACCAGATCCCGCCGCGGCAGACTCCATGAACGAGCGTCCGATCAAGGTTCTCGCGGTCGAGGACTCCGAGAACGACTTCCGCCTGGCCATGCGCCTGCTCCGGCGGGCGGGCTTCGCGCCGGACTGCCGGCGCGTGCAGGACCTGCCGGCACTGCGGCAGTCCCTGCTCGAAGGCCCCTGGGACGCCCTGATCTCGGACTTCAGCATGCCCGGCTTCAGCGGCCTGGAGGCGCTGGCCGAGTTCCGCAAGACGGGGCTGGACATCCCCTTCATCTTCGTCTCCGGAACGATCGGCGAAGAGACGGCCGTCGCCGCGATGCAGGCCGGCGCCAACGACTATGTGATGAAGGAGAACCTGAGCCGCCTCGGGCCGGCCCTGGAGCGCGAACTGGCGCAGGCCGCCCGGCGCGCGGCCCATCGCCAGGCCGAGGCCGAGCTGAGCCGCTTCGAGGCGCATCTGCATCAGGCCCAGAAGATGGAGTCGCTCGGCACGCTGGCCGGCGGCATCGCGCACGACTTCAACAACATCCTCGGCGCGATCCTCGGCAACGTCGAGCTCGCGCGGGCCGATCTCGAGGCCGGGCATCCGGCGCTGGCCGCCCTCACCGAGATCCAGCTGGCCAGCCTGCGCGCCCGCGACCTCGTGCGGCAGATCCTGACCTTCAGCCGCCGCCGGCCGCAGCAATTGCAGAACATCGCGCTGAGGCCGATCGTCGAAGAGACCTTCCGCCTGCTGCGCGCGACCCTGCCGGCCGGCGTCGAGCTGCGGCTGTGCCTGGACGAAGCCCCGCTGCACGCGAACGCCGATGCGACCCAGCTCCAGCAGGTGCTGATGAACCTGTGCACGAACGCCTGGCATGCGCTGCGGGGCGAGGCCGGGCAGATCGACATCGGCCTGGCCGCCGCCCACATCGATGCCGCCACCGCCCGCCTGCGCGGCCTGGCCGCCGGGTCCCACGTCCACCTGTGGGTGAAGGACACGGGCTCGGGGATGGATCCGGCGACGCTCGAAAGGATCTTCGAGCCCTTCTTCACGACCAAGTCGGCCGGCCAGGGCACCGGGCTCGGCCTGTCGGTCGTCCACGGCATCGTCGTCAGCCATCACGGCAGCATCACCGTGGACAGCCAGCCGGGCCAGGGCAGCAGCTTCCATGTCCACCTGCCGGCGACCTCCGCGCCGCCGGCCATGCCGCCGACCGCCGAGCGCACCGCGCCGGCGCGGGCCGCGCGCGGCGAGCACATCGTCTACCTCGACGACGACGAGACCGTCATGCTCGTCATGGTCAGGACCCTGCAGAGGGCGGGCTACCGGTGCAGCGGCTACCGGGAAGCCGCCGACGCGCTGTCCGCCGTCAAGGACGAGTCCCTGGGCGTCGATGTCTTCATCACCGACTACAACATGCCGGGGCTGTCCGGGCTCGAAGTGGCCCGCGAGGTGGCTGCGATCCGGCCCGGCCTGCCCATCGTCATCTGTTCGGGCCTGATCACCGAGGAACTCTGCGATGAAGCGCGGCAGGCGGGCATCAGGGCCGTGATCGAGAAGGAGGACGCCTTCCGCGAGATCGTGCCGCAGGTCGCACGCCTGTTGACCGCAGCGACGTAAACCCCGTCCCGCAATCGGGCCCCGAGCCGCCGCAGCTGCGGCTTCACTCCAGCCGCGAAAACACGCAGGTGTCGCAGGGACGACCGTCGACGTCGAGGCCGTGCCTCCTCAGCACGCCCTCCAGCTCGAAGCCGGCGCGCTCCGCCACCGCACGGCTCTTCACGTTGCGCGGGTCGCAGCGGATCTCCACGCGCCGCGCGCCCAGTTGCTCGAAGGCCAGCGCCGCCAGCAGCCGCACGGCCTCGCCGACATGCCCCTGCCCGGCCGCCTCCGGCCGTATCCAGTAGCCGACCTCGAAGCGCCGCACCGCCCAGTCGATGCGGTGCAGGCCCGCGCCGCCCAGCATGCGCCCCGGGCTGCCGTCGGCGCGGCGCGCATAGATCTGGAAGCACAGGTCGCGGCGCATGATGAAGTCGGCCTGCATGCGCCGCACGACCCGCTCGGAGCTCTCCGCCGTCGGCGCCTCCTGGGCCCAGGGCATCCACGGCCGCAGATGCGACAGCGACTGCGCGATGACGACGGCCATCTCCGCGCCCAGGCCGGCGCGCGGCGCCAGCAGCACGATGCGCTCGCCGTCAAGGCGCTCCGGCACGTCGATCAGCGGAGGGTCCGGCTCATTCATGCGGTCACGACCTCGACCGGCTTGGGCAGCTCGCGCACGCCGCGGATCACGTCATGCCGCCAGGCCAGCACGGCCAGCAGGCAGGCACCCACGCCCGAGAAGCCCAGCGCCGCGCGCAGGCCGACATGCTCGCCCAGCCAGCCGCCGACCAGCGCGCCGGGGCCGGCCGGCAGCAGGATGAGCCAGCGCATCGTGCTCGTCATGCGGCCCAGCATGGGCGCGGGCGTGACGGCCTGGCGCAGCGACAGGAAGTTGATGAAGATCAGCACCGCGCCGACGCCGAAGGCGAACAGCATCAGCCCGAAGCTGACGACGCCGAACCGCCCCGTCGGCGCGAACGCGAGCTGCAGCCAGCCGATGCCGCAGGCCGCATAGCCCAGCACCAGGCAGGGCCCCGGCCCGATGCGGCGGCTGATGCGATGGCCGAAGACGCTGGCCAGCACCGTGCCGGCGCCCAGCGCGACATAGGACAGGCCCACGGTCTGCGGGCTGAGGTGCAACTCGCGCGTGGCGAACAGGATCTGCACGACCAGGGCCGCGTTGTGGAAGAGCTGCCAGCCGCCGCAGGCCGTGGCCAGGCTCACCAGCAGCCGGCGCTCGCGCACGAAATGCAGGCCGGCCTTCAGCTCGGGCCAGAAGGCCTGGCCGCGGCGTTCGGCCAGGGCCTCCTCGACCCGGATGCCACGCAGGATGGCCGCCGACACCAGCAGCAGCAGCGCATCCACGGCCAGCGCCAGCGGCGCGCCCAGCAGCTTGATCAGCGCGCCGGCCAGGCCCGGGCCGGCGACTTCGGCGCCCGACGAGGCCAGCGCATTCTTCGCATGCGCCTCCACCAGGCGCTCGCGCGGCACGACCTGGGTCAGCACGATCTGCGCGGCACTGCCGGCCACCGTGTAGACGCAGCCCAGCACGAAGCCGACGACATAGAGCCAGCCCATGCCCAGCCAACCCATCCAGGCCGCCAGCGGCACGCTGGCCACGGCGACGGCCAGCAGGCTCTCGCCGACGACATAGACCGGCAGTTTGCGCACGCGGTCCAGCAGCACGCCGGCCGGCAGCGAGAACAGCACGAAGGGCAGGATCTCCATCGCCTGCAGCAGGCCCATCTGCGTGGGGCTGGCCTGCAGCAGCACGGCCGCCGTCAGCGGCAGGGCCAGCATGGTGATCTGGCCGCCGAGAGAGGAGATCAGGATCGACGACCACAGCCGCCGGTAGACCGCATCGCGCAGCAGGTCGCCGGGCGCGAGGGAAAGGAACTTGGAGGACATGACGCTGAGGCTCCGACAGGACTCGACAGGCGGGAGGGGCTCCGCCGGGTGGTTTGGCGCGCAGCGGCGTCAGTCGAGGTCGAGCAGCTTGGTCATGCGCGGCATGCTAGCAGCGCACCGCTGCGGCGTCGCGTGCCGGCAGTCATGTCTCACCAACCCACGGCCGCGCCGTCGCGCCGCGGGTCGCTGGCGGCCACATAGCCCGCCACGCCCGGCTCGCCCAGGCGCCAGATGAACTGGCCGGCGCCGAAGTCCTGGTAGCTGTCGTGGATGTCGCCGACCTGGTGGCCGCGCGCGCGCAGCCCCTCGATGGTGGCGGCCGGCATGTGGGGCTCGATGTTGATCGACAGGCCCTCGTTGAAGCGCCAGCGCGGCGCATCGCAGGCGGCCTGCGGGTTCTGGCCGTAGCAGAGCATGCGCACCAGCGTCTGCAGGTGGCCCTGCGGTTGCATGTTGCCGCCCATGACGCCGAAGCTCATGACCGGTGCATCGTCCTGCGTCAGGAAGGCGGGGATGATGGTGTGGAAGGGCCGCTTGCCCGGCGCGACCTGGTTGGGATGGCCGGCCTCCAGCGTGAAGCAGTGGCCACGGTTCTGCAGGCTGATGCCATAGCCCGGCAGCACGAGACCGGAGCCGAAGCCCATGTAGTTGCTCTGGATGAAGCTGACCATCATCCCGGACTCGTCGGCCGCGGTCAGGTAGATGGTGCCGCCCTTGACGGGGTTGCCGGCACCGAAGACCTGGGCGCGATCCGGATCGATGAGTCGAGCCCGCTCGGCGAGATAGCCAGGGTCGAGCAGCTGCGCCGCGCCGACGGGCATGGAGCCCGGCTCGGCGACGAAGCGGTAGACGTCGGCGAAGGCCAGCTTCATCGCCTCGATCATCAGATGCTGGGCCTCGGGGCTGTCGACCGCATGGGCCGCCAGGCCGCGGTGTTCGAGCAGGCCCAGCGCCATCTGCGCCGCGATGCCCTGGCCGTTAGGCGGGATCTCGTGCAGCGTGTAGCCGGCAAAGTCCTTGGCCAGCGGCGTGACCCATTCGGGCCGGTAGGCCGCCAGATCGGCCTCGGCCAGCGCGCCACCCGTCTCACGCGCGAAGCGGGCCAGGGCCGCCGCGATCTCGCCGCGGTAGAAGGCCTCGCCCCTGGAGTCGGCGATCAGCCTCAGGCTGCGGGCCGCATCGGCGAAGCGGAACAGCTCGCCCACCTCGGGCGCGCGGCCCTGCGGCAGGAAGGCCTGCGCAAAGCCCGGCTGCGACGTGATCTCGCCCAGGCCCGCGGCCATGGCCCATTTGCCCTGCACGATGGGCGGCACGGCATGGCCGCGCTCGGCAATCTCGATGGCCGGCTGCATCAGGTCCGCAAAGGGCAGCCTGCCGAAGCGCTCGCTCAGCGCCGCCCACGCGCCGACGGCGCCCGGCACCGTCACCGAGCCCCAGCCCCGCCGCGGCATGACCTGACCCTGGAAGAACTCGGGCGTCCACGCCGCCGGCGCCGGGCCACTGGCGTTGAGGCCATGCAGTTGCCGGCCATCCCACAGGATGCAGAAGGCGTCCGACCCCAGGCCGTTGCTGCAGGGCTCGACCACCGTCATGCAGGCCGCCGTCGCGATGGCGGCATCCACCGCATTGCCGCCGGCCTGCAGCAGCGCCAAGCCGGCCTGGGCCGCGAGCGGATGCGAGGTCGACACGATGTTGCGCGCGAACAGCGGGCTGCGCCGGCTGACGTAGCCGGCGCTCCAGTCGAAACGGGCGGAGGTATTCATGCGCGTTGATTCTGCCGTTGTAAAGCTTTGCAACCGACCGGCCCCGCGTCAACGGGCGGTGCACAGTCGCCGTTGTTTGGCCAAGCTCTCGCAAGAGCCGACCCGAAACCCCAAACCACCCTGGAGCCCTCAAGATGAACACGCTGAAGACCACCATCGCCACCGCCCTCATCACGCTTGCCTCGGGCGTGGCCCTGGCCCAGACCCCGGCCTCCGCACCGGCCGCCCCCGCCAAGCCGGCCCCCGCCGCCACCGCGGCTCCGGCCGCAGCTGCCGCCCCTGCCGAAGCCGCCAGCGGTGCCAAGCATGGCCACAAGCATCACCACCACAAGAAGGCCGCCGATGCCAAGGCCGGCGACGCCGCCAAGACCGAGACCAAGACGCAGTAAGCGCCACAGCGCTCTGCGCAAGGCCGCAGCCCGCAAGGGTTGCGGCCTTTTTCCATTGAGGGCGTACAGGCCGTGAACTGTGTCTCGAACTGCCTTCCCACCCCCCGCGTCGAGGCGTGACGCGAAGCGCCGCCGCTTCCTAGACTGGCGGGCTATGCCTTACGCCCTGCCCTGCTCGCTGCGCCGTCTCGCGCTGGCCGCCTCCCTCCTCGCCGCCGGCGCGGCCCACGCCGGCCCGATCGGCCTCGGCCTGGACTCCAGCCTGAACCTGCTCGCCTTCGGCAATATGAACGTCAGCAGCAGCGACGTGGAAGGCCGCGTGGCCGTCGGCGGCAACGCCAGCCTCGGCGGCTATTCGATCAACACCAAGACCGGCTCCAGCGCCCTCTACAACGGCACCGGCCTGACGGTGGGCGGCAACCTCAGCTTCTCCAGCGGCTCGGTCTGGGGCGGCGCCATCGTCGGCGGCAGCTACACGCCCAGCCCATCCGGCACTGTGATGGGCGGCGTGCAGGGCGGCCGGGGCTTCGCGTTCGCGAGCGAGCAGCAGCGCCTGGCCGCGCTGTCGTCGACGCTGGACGCGCTGACCAACACGGGCAGCGCCGTCGACCAGTGGGGCACGCTGCACTTCGACGCCACCGGCCAGTCGCTCGCGGTGTTCGACATCCAGGCCGCCGACGCGGCCTGGAACCTGCAGATCGACGGCCTGGCCAGCGGCGCGCAGATCCTCGTCAACGTCCACGGCGCATCGGTCGACTTCGGCAACCACGGCTACACCGGCTTCAACAAGGGCCAGGTGCTGTTCAACCTGCCCGAGGCGACCAGCATCATCCTCAACGGCGGCATCAACGCCTCGCTGCTGGCGCTGAACGCCAGCGTCGGCCAGGGCTGGGGCCAGATCAACGGCCAGGTCGTCGTGAAAAACTGGAACAGCAGCGTGCAGGTCAACGACGCGCCGATGCCGGTCCAGTCCCAATCCCAGACTCAGCATGTACCGGAGCCGGCCTCGCTGACCTTGGCCGGCCTGGGCCTGGTGGCCGCCACGCTGGCACGCCGGCGCGGCCGGCGCTGATTCAGCGGATCGGCGCCAACTCGCGCAGCGCCTTCACGGCGCCACCGCCGATGGACGCGCCGAAGCGCTTGGCCAGCCGCTCGGCGACATTCTCGCGCGGCGTGTAGTCGATGACGTCCTCGGCCTTGACCACCTCGCGGGCCACGAAATCGAGGTTGCCATAGCGGTCCGCCAGGCCGAGCTTGACGGCCTGCTCGCCGTTCCAGAACAGGCCCGAGAAGGTCTCCGGCGTTTCCTTCAGCCGCTTGCCGCGGCCCTCGCGCACGACGGCGATGAACTGCTGGTGGATCTGGTCGAGCATGGCCTGGGCATAGGCGCGCTGCCTGGGCGTCACGGGGCTGAACGGGTCCAGCATGCCCTTGTTCTCGCCGGCCGTCATCAGCCGCCGCTCGACGCCGACCTTGTCCATCAGGCCGGTGAAGCCGAAGCCGTCCATCAGCACGCCGATGGAACCGACGACCGAGGCCTTGTCGACGAAGATCTCGTCCGCCGCCGCAGCGATGTAGTAGGCCCCCGACGCGCACATCTCCTCGACGACCGCATAGACCGGCTTGTCGTACTGCTTCTTCAGCCGCTTGATCTCGTCATAGACGATGCCGGCCTGCACCGGGCTGCCGCCGGGCGAGTTGATGCGCAGCACGATGGCCTGGGCCGCGTCGTCCTTGAAGGCATCCTTCAGCGCGGCCAGCAGCAGCTCGGCGCTGGCCTCGGTGTCGGCGGCGATCTCGCCACGCACCTCGATGAGGGCCGTGTGCGGCGACGTGGTTGGGGTCACGTGACGGCCCTGCAGCCACAGGGTGTAGACCAGCATGCCGGCCAGCAGCAGCCAGAACAGGCGAAACACGGTGCGCCAGCGTCGCTCCAGCCGCCGCTCGCGCAGGAAGTCGCGCGCCAGCTGCGCGAACACCGGCTCGGTCTCGGGCGTGATCGCGGGCGGCACGCCGATGGGGTCTTGCATCGGAGGCGGCAGGTCGTCGGATGGAGTGCTCATATCAGTCTTCGAAGGCGGGCTTGGTGTCGCGGGTCGGGTGCCAGTAGACCTGGCCCTCGCTCTCGGTGAGTTCGATGCGGGTCAGCCGGCCGCGGTTGCAGGGGCCCATCACGCACTGCCCGCTGAGCGGGTCGTAGACGGCACCGTGGATGCTGCACATGATGTACTTCCTGTCGCGGTCCAGGAACTCGCCGTCCTGCCAGTCCATCTCGGTCGGCACATGGGCGCAGCGATTCAGATAGGCCACGGCCTGGCCGTCGAAGCGCAGCGCGAAGGCCCGCACCGGCTCGCGCCACTGGACGACGTGGAAGCTCACCGCCTTGCCGCGCTCCGGCAGGTCGGCGGACGCGCACAGGTATTGCGGCGGCGCGACGTCGGGTTCAGGCATGCTGGACCAGCCAGTCGTGCAGTTCGCGCGTGGAGTGAGCGATGAACAGCGGCTGGTGCTCGGCGAAGCTCTCGTGATCGTGCGCGCCGAAGCTGACCGCGACGCTGGGCACGCCGGCATTGGCGGCCAGCTGCAGGTCATGCGTCGTGTCGCCGACCATCAGCGTGCGCTCGGGCTCGGCGCCGAACTCGCGCATCAGCTCCAGCAGCATCTGCGGATGCGGCTTGGAGCGCGTCTCGTCGGCCGTGCGCGTGCCGTCGAACATCTGCGTCAGCTCGGCATGGGCCAGCACGCGGTCCAGGCCGACGCGGTTCTTGCCGGTGGCCACGGCCAGCCAGTGGTGGCGGGCCTTCAGCGCCTGCAGCATCTCGATGCTGCCGTCGAACAGCGACACCTCGTGCTCGGAAGCCAGGTAGTGGTGCCGGTAGCGCAGGCCCAGCTCCGGGTAGCGCTCCGCGGGCAGGCCCGGCACGGCATGCTCCAGCGCATCGCGCAGTCCCAGGCCGATGACGTATTTGGCGCGCTCGAACTCGGGCTCGGGCAGGCCGATGTCGACGGCGGCGCGCTGGATGCAGCGGGCAATCAGCGCGGTGGAATCGAACAGGGTGCCATCCCAGTCGAAGGCGATCAGGTCGAAGCGTTGCGGTCTCATGGGGTCATCAGCTTCTCACACTCGGGCGGCAGCGGCGCTTCGCAACTCATCTCGGCCCCGGTGGCCGGATGGGTGAAGCGCAGCTGGCGGGCGTGCAGGAACATGCGGTCGAACTTCGCGGCGCCGCGGGCCAGCTCGCGGTTGCGCTCGAAGTCGCCGTACTTGGGGTCGCCGACGATGGGGTGGCCGGCCTGCTGCAGGTGCACGCGGATCTGGTGGGTGCGGCCGGTCTTGATGGTCACGTCGAGCAGGCTGAACTGCGGCGTCTTCTGCACGACCTTGACGAGGCTGATCGAGCGCTTGGCTTCGTCCTCGTCCGGTTTGCCCGGGCGCACCCAGCGCTCGCCGTCGCCGCCGACGAACTTCACGAGCGGCACGTCGATGACCTTGAGCTTGTCGGGCCAGTCGCCCCAGACCAGGGCAGCATAGGTCTTGCCCGTCTCGCGGTCGCGCAACTGGTCCTGCAGATTCGTCAGCGCGCTGCGCTTCTTCGCGATCATCAGCAGGCCCGAGGTCTCCTTGTCCAGGCGATGCACCAGTTCCAGGAACCTGGCCGTCGGCCGCGCGCGTCGCAGGGCTTCGATGACGCCGTAGCTGACGCCCGAGCCGCCGTGCACCGCCACGCCGGCAGGCTTGTCGATGACGAGCAGGTGCTCGTCCTCGAACACGACCGGGAACTCGCGCGCCGGGGCCGCCGGAGCCTCGGCCTTCTCGGGCACGCGCACCGGCGGGATGCGGACTTCGTCACCGATCTCCAGCCTTGTGTCGGCATGCGCCCGGCCCTTGTTGACGCGCACTTCACCGGCGCGGATGACGCGGTAAACATGGGTCTTGGGCACGCCCTTGAGCTCGCGCAGCAGGAAGTTGTCCAGCCGCTGGCCGGCCGATCCCTCGTCGACGACGACGCGTCGGACCGCGGGTTTGTCCGTACTCACGGCGGCCTTCACCCCCGTGGCGGGGGCCGCCGGCGCTGCCCCTATAATCCTTTTCACCACGTTGCTGCCGTAAGTGTTTGATTCATTTGATTTTAGCGGCGGTAACGCGGGGCTCGAAGGGCTTGCCTTTCGGGCTACAACAGGCGATGCAACGCATCCTGCGGCTGACAGGCGGTTTCCCCAAGTGAAACGGCGGTTGGCCACACGGTGTGGCAGAGCGATGACACACGGAACCCTCCGGCATGTCTTCAGCCGCTGATCAGCGCGAAGCAGGCCGGATGCCAGACAAGGTTTTCACGGCGTGAGAACACGCGGGTCGCCCCGCAGCCGCTCGCGCCAGCGTCCAGCCCTCCTTCGCGGATGAGCCCTTTCCTCCCCCACCCGATGCGCCCCGCCGCGCGACCCCGGCCAGAAGCTGTGGTGGTCGCCTGGCCCGGCGCGTTCGCGTTCACGCGCGGCTGGGTCGAGGCGGGGCTTCCCCGCGGCAGGGCGGCCCGGTCGCATGCGCCAACGCCGCTCGGCGTCTGACCCCCGTCAGAAACCCGAGCGGTCCAGGGCACTCCTTCCACGGTTCCACGCTGTCGCTCGTGCGTCTTGAACGCCACCCCAGGGTGGCATGACGTGACGCGTTCCTGCACGGGACGCGAGGAGTGATGACATGAAACGCATGCTGATCAATGCGACGCAGCCGGAAGAGCGGCGCCTCGCGATCGTCGATGGCCAGAAGCTGCTCGACTTCGAGACCGAGATCGAAGGCCGGGAACAGCGCAAGGGCAATATCTACAAGGCCGTCGTGACGCGGGTCGAGCCCTCGCTCGAGGCCTGCTTCGTCGACTACGGCGAGGACCGCCACGGCTTCCTGCCGTTCAAGGAAATCTCGCGCCAGTTCTTCCGCGAGGGCACCGACGTCAAGAGCGCCACCATCAAGGACGCGATCAAGGAAGGCCAGGAACTGCTGGTCCAGGTCGAGAAGGAAGAGCGCGGCAACAAGGGCGCGGCGCTGACCACCTTCGTCAGCCTGGCCGGCCGCTACCTCGTGCTGATGCCCAACAACCCGCGCGGCGGTGGCGTGAGCCGCCGCATCGAGGGCGAGGACCGCGAGGAGCTGAAGGAGAACCTCGACCAGCTCGAATACCCCAAGGGCATGAGCCTGATCGCCCGCACCGCCGGCATCGGCCGCTCCGCCGCCGAGCTGCAGTGGGACCTGAACTACATGCTCAAGCTCTGGACCGCGATCGAYGACGCGGCCAAGGGCGGCAAGGGCGCCTACCTGATCTACCAGGAAAGCAGCCTCGTCATCCGCGCGATCCGCGACTACTTCACTGCCGACATCGGCGAGATCCTGATCGACACGGACGACCTGTTCGAGCAGGCCCACCAGTTCATGAACCACGTGATGCCCGACCAGGGCCATCGCGTGAAGCGCTACCGCGACGACGCGCCGCTGTTCAGCCGCTTCCAGATCGAGAACCAGATCGAGACGGCGCACAGCCGCACGGTGAACCTGCCTTCGGGCGGCGCCATCGTCATCGACCACACCGAAGCCCTGGTCTCGGTCGACGTCAACTCCGCCCGCGCCACCCGCGGCGGCGACATCGAGGAGACCGCCACGCGCACCAACCTCGAAGCCGCCGACGAGATCGCCCGCCAGATGCGCCTGCGCGACCTGGGCGGCCTGATCGTCGTCGACTTCATCGACATGGAGGAGAGCAAGAACCGCCGCGACGTCGAACAGCGCCTGCGCGACGCGCTGCGCAACGACCGCGCCCGCGTGCAGTTCGCCTCCATCAGCAAGTTCGGCCTGCTGGAGATGAGCCGCCAGCGCCTGCGCCCGGCGCTCAGCGAAGGCAACCACATCACCTGCCCGCGCTGCAACGGCACCGGCCACATCCGCGACACCGAGAGCTCGGCGCTGCAGATCCTGCGCATGGTCCAGGAAGAGGCCATGAAGGACAACACCGCCGCCGTGCACGTGCAGGTGCCGGTGGAGGTCACGAGCTTCCTGCTGAACGAGAAGCGCACCGAGATCACCAAGATCGAACTCAAGCAGCGCGTGACCGTGCTGCTGGTGCCCAACAAGCACCTCGAGACGCCCAACTACAAGCTGGAACGCCTGCGCCACGACGACCCGCGCCTGGAGAACCTGCAGGCCAGCTACACGATGATCGAGGAGCCGCAGGACGAGGTGGGCATCACCCGCCGCGACGCCGGCGACAAGAAGAACAAGCAGGAACCCGTCATCAAGGGCATCCTGCCCGAGCAGCCCGCGCCGCTGCCGGCGCCCGCACCGGCCCCGGTCGCGGCCCCTGCGCCGGCGCCCGTCGTCGCCGCAGCGGCCCCGGCGCCCAAGGGTTTCTTCAGCCGCCTGTTCAGCTTCCTCGGTGGCGGTGCTCCGGCCCCGGTGCCGGCCGTCGAGGCTCCGGCGCCCGCAGCGACCGCGACCGACAAGCCCAAGCGCGAAGGCGGCCGTGACGGCCGCCGCGACGGTGGCCGCGATGGCCGCCGTGGCGAGCGCGGCGACCCGAAGGGCGGCCGCGACGGCCGCCGCGACGGCAAGCCGCAGGAGGCCCGTGGCGAGCGCGCCGAACGGGGCGACCGCAAGCCACGCAACGAAGCCGGCGACAAGCCCGAGCAGCAACAGCAGCGCCCCGAGCGCGCGGAGCGTGCCGAGCGCGGCGAGCGCCAGGAGCGTGGCGAGCGCGGTGATCGCCGCCCGCGCGGCGAGCGCGCCGAGCGCGCGCCGGTCGAGGCCGCGCTGCCGCTGGCCGCGCCGCTGACCGAGGAGCAGGCCGCCGTCCACGACGCGCCGCCGGCCTTCGTCGACAGCCAGGCCGATGCCGCGCTGCCGCCCACCGGCGACACGCCGGCCGGCGAAGAGCGCCAGGGCCGCGGCCGCCGCCGCCGCCGTGGTGGCCGCGACCGTGACGACCGCGCTAACGCGCCCGAGGGCACGGAAGCCGCCGAAGGCCTGGTCGACGCCGCTGCGCCTGTCGAGGGCGAGGGCACCGTCGCCGAAGCCGCCGCGCCCGAGAGCGACGACGTCGGCGAAGGCCATGACCGCGAACCGCGCCGCCGCCGCCGTGGTGGCCGCGGCCGCCGCGAGGAAGCGGGCGTCGACGGCCAGGAAGGCAGCAGCGAAGCCATCGCAGCGCCGGCCGACGCTGCCACGCCCCAGCCCGTGCAGGGCTCGCTGATCGAAGAGGCGATGAGCCAGGCACCGGCCCCCGTCGCGGCCGAACCGGTCGCCGCGCCCGCGCCCGTCGGCGAGGCCTTCAAGCTGCCGATGGACGAGCTCAACGCCATCGCCTCGGCCGCCGGCCTGAGCTGGGTCAACTCGGACGCCGACAAGATCGCCGCCGCCCGGGCCGCCATCGCAGCCGAGCCGGCGCCGGCAGCGCTGGGCCGCGAGCCCGCCGCGATCGTTGTTATCGACGAAGGCCCGCTGGTGCTCGTGGAAACCCGCAAGGATCTGAGCCAGGTGAAGCTGCCTTTCGAGGCATGATCGCGCACGGCTGACAGCCCCCGCCTGAACGCCGCCGGCCACAAGCCGCGCGGCGTTTTTCTTTTCACGAGCTTCACCGAGGCTGACGACGAATGACGACGACCACCGCGAACCTGCACGCGACGGCCCCCGCGGCCAAGATGCCGCCGCAGATCCCCTACATCATCGGCAACGAAGGATGCGAGCGCTTCAGCTTCTACGGCATGCGCAACATCCTGACGGTCTTCCTGATGACCAGCCTGCTGCTGGCCGTACCGGAAAACCTGCGCAAGGCCGAGGCCAAGGAGGTCTTCCACACCTTCGTCATCGGCGTCTACTTCTTCCCGCTGCTCGGCGGCTGGCTGGCCGACCGCTTCTTCGGCAAATACCCGACGATCTTCTGGTTCAGCATCGTCTACTGCGCGGGCCATGCCTGCCTGGCGGTCTTCGACGACAGCATCCCGGGCTTCTACGCGGGCCTGTTCCTGATCTCGCTGGGCTCGGGCGGCATCAAGCCGCTGGTCAGCGCCTTCGTCGGCGACCAGTTCGACAAGGGCAACCGGTCGCTGGCGCAGAAGGTCTATGACGCCTTCTACTGGATCATCAACTTCGGCTCCTTCTTCGCGTCGCTGTTCATGCCCATCCTGCTGAAGCAGTACGGCCCGCGCGTGGCCTTCGGCGTGCCGGGCCTGCTGATGCTGGTCGCGACGCTGATCCTGTGGAGCGGCCGTGCGAAGTACATGCACCAGCCGGCACGCGGCGCCAACCCGCACAGCTTCCTGAAGGTCGTCTGGACGGCGCTGAAGGCCGGCGGCGCGGGCGCGGCCATCGCGGCGCTGGGCGTCGTCGGCGCGCTCTACAGCCTGAGCCAGATCGGGGCCTTAAGCCTGGTGCCGGCCGTCTGCCTGGCCCTGGTGCTGGTCATGGGCTTCGGCGGCGCCGGCGCGGCGCTGCAGCTGGACCGCGCACGCGGCGCGCACCCGGACGAGGCCGTCGACGGCGCACGCGCCGTGCTGCGCCTGCTGGTGCTGTTCGCCCTCGTCACGCCGTTCTGGTCGCTGTTCGACCAGAAGGCCTCGACCTGGGTGCTGCAGGCCGACCAGATGAGCAAGCCCGAGTGGTTCCAGTCCTCCATGATGCAGGCGCTGAACCCGGCCCTGGTCATGATCCTGATCCCGTTCAACAACCTCGTGCTCTACCCGCTGCTGGGCCGCATGGGCCTGAAGGTGACCGCGCTGCGCCGCATGGGCTCGGGCATCGCGCTGGCCGGCGTGGCCTGGATCTTCGCCGGCATGCTGCAGCTGTGGCTGGACGCCGGCCAGGCGGTCAGCATCGTCTGGCAGATGCTGCCCTATGTCGCGCTGACGCTGGGCGAGGTGCTGGTCTCGGCCACCGGCCTGGAGTTCGCGTACAGCCAGGCGCCGCTGTCCATGAAGGGCACGATCACCAGCTTATGGAATCTGTCGGTGACCATCGGCAATCTGTGGGTGCTGCTGTCCAACGTCAGCGTGAAGAGCCCGGCGGCACTGGAGGCGATCAAGTCCAGCGGCTACAGCGAGACGGCCTGCCTGATGTTCTTCTTCGCCGGCTTTGCGCTGGTCGCCGCGGCGCTGTTCGGCCTGGTCGCGCGCCGCTACCCGATGCAGGACCATTACCGCGGCTGATGCGCCGGGGCGTGAATAGCGACCTTCGTTCGCGCCGGTTTCGTCAGTAAGCTGCGCCGGCCATGAACGACGCCCGCCCGCCACGCCCCTACGTCGACCCGACCCAGGCCGACCACGACAAGCCTCGGCCGGCGCCCGCGCCGGCCGCAGCGCCCGCCGCCTGGGCGCAGGCCTCGCACCAGCCGCGCCGCGCCGCGCGGCCCCGCCCGCGCGTGGCGCCCACGGAGAAGCGCCGCGGCTATTTCGCCAGCCACTGGCATGGCGAGCAGAGCCTGGTGCGCAGCTACTGGGTCAACAACATGCTGCTGGCCACGCCGCTGGCGCTGGCGCTGACGGGCCTGATGAGCTGGATCAGCGCCCAGGGCGAGTCGCTGCAGATCAGCGCCATCGTGCTGCTGCTGGGCCTGCCGCTGCTGGCCGCGCTGGACGTCTGGTGCATCGTCGGCGCCTGGCGGGCCGCCGCCCACTATCTGCGCGAAGGCGGCTCGCGGCTGTGGGGCTGGCTGGCGCGCCTCACGCTGGGGCTGGGCGCGCTGCAGCTGGCGGTTTCCATCCTGTTCGGCTTCCTGCCCGGCCTGGGCGAATACTGGCAGATGGCGCGCGGCATCGACCCCATCGGCCAGGCCACGCTGAGCCTGTCGGCCGACGGCCACAGCCTGCGGCTGGACGGCACCATCGGCATGGGCGACGGGGAGCGCCTGAGCGCGCTGCTGAAGACCGAGGCGGCCCGCGAACTGCGCCGCGTGGAGCTGACCTCGCCCGGCGGGCGCCTGCACGAGGCCGAGAAGATGGCCACCGCGCTGAAGCAGCACGGCTATGCCAGCCGCGCCGTCGGCACCTGCGCGAGCGCCTGCACGCTGGTCTTCCTGGCCGGCAGCCCGCGCCAGCTCACGCCGGGCGCCCAGCTCGGCTTCCACCGCGCGTCGACCGGCACCTACAACCCGGTCTTCGAGGAGCTGGCCAACCAGCAGCTCGCCGCCACCTACCGCGACCTGGGCCTGCCGCAGAGCATGATCGACAGGACGCTGCGCACGCCGTCGCACGGCATCTGGTTCGCGCCGCGCGAGGACCTGCTGGCGCATTCGCTGATCACGCCGCTGCCGCAGACCCTGGCCATCGCGCTGCCGCCCGCCGGCCACGCCAGCCTCGCCGACTTCGACGACGCGCTGCGCATCCACCCGGTCTGGGACGCTCTCGAAAAGCGCAACGGCGGCACCATCGCCGCGGTGGCCAAGCACATGCTCGATGCCCAGGCCGGCGGCGCCGCCGACGAGGCCGTGCAGGCCGCCGCCTGGTCGCCGCTGGCCAGGCAGATGCCCGGCCTCATCGCCGACGGCGACGGGCCCACGCGCCGGCACTATGTGCAGCTCGTGACCGACCAGCTCAAGGCCCTGCGCACGCCGCCCGGGCCCGGCCAGCGCCCCGCCTGCCGCGACCTGCTGGACGGCCGCCTGGGCTCGCGCCAGTTGCTGCCGCTGCCCCTGCAGATCCGCGAGAGCCAATGGCTGCAGGAGGCGGCCGGTGCCGCGCCGCCGCGCTGGCTGCCCAAGCCGGCCAGCGCCATCGAGATCGAGGTGCTCGACCGCACCGTGGGCTCGGCCGCGATGGGCATGCTGTCGCGCCTGTGGGCCGATGCGCCCGACGCCGCGCCCGGCCCCGGTGCCGGCTGCGACGCAGTCATCGCGACGCTGGACCGCCTGCCCTCCCTGCCGCCGGCCCGCCGCGAGCTGGTCGAGCGCCTGCTGTTCCAGCCGCGCTGAACCGGGCCGCACAAGCCCGCGACGGTGAAATTACCCCCCCCCCCCCCGGGCTGCCACCCCGGCAGCGTTTTCGGAGTTGCTCCCGTGCCCCTTTTCCCGCTCCTGCGCATGGATATGGACATGGACATGGCGATGAACGCCAAGGGCGAGTCCCAGAAGAAGCCCTGAGCGGCCGTCTCGACGACGACGAAGGAGACCGGGTCGTCGCTTTCGTCAGCGACCATCATGTCTAAGCGGTTGATCAGGGCGAATCTTCTTTTTGTGTTGAACGCAAACCAACATTCACAATCGGACCCATACCGCCCGGGTTGAAAAGACGTTGAACGACATGAGGAGGCTTTCAGGAGCTGATGTCCATCAAATCAAATCGAGTACCGCTCGTGGAAGTCCGGGATCTCATCCACATCGGAAGCCCGCTTCCGTTCAAGGTTCTTGACTCGCTGGAGCGCCTGCTCCTGAACGAAGGCCAGGTGATCCAGGACGAGGGGCAGTTCGACGCCCTGAACGAGCGCGGCGCGTGGGCCGAACGCGCCAGCGTGGACGCCGAGCGCAAGGCTCGTGCCGCCGCGAATTCGCAGCCGGTCTTGTCGACCTTGTCGCATTTCGATCAATGGGAACGTCTGCAATGGCAGTTTGACAAGCTCGCCCGCGGACTGGCTCGGCGGGAACTGCCCGGCACCGCGTTGGAGCCGTTCTACGACGAACTGCTCGCGCGTCTCGACCGCGACCCCGACGCCGCCATTTTCCTCTGTACGCGCCAGGAAGACCGTCGATTCGCGCTGTACCCGATTCGACACTCGATCCATTGCGCCGTGCTCACGACCTTGACGGCTCGACATCTCGGCTGGGACAGTGCCCGCGTCCACTCGCTTGGACGCGCCGCACTCGCGATGAACCTGTGCATCCTGGAGTTGCAGGCAACCCTGGCCGAGCAAGGCGAGGCCCCGACGAAAAGGCAGATGGACCAGATCCGTGCCCACCCGAGCGCGGCCGTCACGCTGCTGAGAGAGGTCGGCATCACCGACGAGGCCATGCTTGATGCCGTCGCCGATCACCATGAGCACGACGGCGGCGGTGGCTATCCGAATGGCAAGAACAAAGTATCACCGGAGGCCCGCATCCTGCGCGCCATCGACGTCTACATGGCCAAGATCAGCCCTCGCGCGAAGCGTCCAGGCATCCTGCCGAACGACGCGGTTCGTCAGCTCTTCCAGCAGAGTCCCGGCGATGCATTGTCGATGGGCGTGATCAAGACGCTCGGCGTTCATCCGCCGGGCAGTCTGGTCAAACTTCAGTCCGGTGAAATCGCCGTGGTGACTCGAAGGCCCACGGCCGGCATACAGCCGCTGGTGGCAACGCTGAGTGACCGGCAAGGTCGCCCTCGTGCGGAGACTCATCACCGCGACTCGGCTGATCCCGAGTTCGCGATCGTGGCCGCACTGCCAGTTTCCAAGGAGTTTTCTCGAGTCGCAGCTGAGCGTGTCTACGGGTTGATCAACGACTGAAGCGTCCTCCGACACCACCGGGGTTAGATGGAGATTCCCACGTCCGCCGGCGCGATGCCCCCCGAGCCGCAAGCATCAGCCTGCACCATTGACGCGTATTCGAGCGGTATCGCTAATCGGCTTTCTCGACGACAACGAAGGAGACTGCGTAGTCGCTCTCGTCGCTCAACGTCACCTGCCCTCTCAGGTCCCGCTCGGCGAACCAGTCCGCCAGCGGGCCGCTCAGCTTCAGCAGGGGCTTGCCGCTGGCCTGGTTCAGGATCTGGCAGTCGGGCATGCGCATCGGCAGATGCAGGCCCAGGCCGATGGCCTTGCTGAAGGCCTCCTTGGCCGAGAAGCGCGTGGCCAGATAGCGCAGGCCACGCGTCTCGGAGCGCGCGCGGCGGGCGCGGAAGACCTGCAGTTCGTCCGGCCCCAGCACCTTCTCGGCAAAGCGCTCGCCGCGGCGGGCCAGCGTGGCCTCGATGCGGCGGATGTCGCAGATGTCCGTACCGATGCCGTGGATCATGCGGCGGCGATCGCGCGCAGATAGGCCTTCACCGTCTCGGCATAGCCCAGCTCCAGCGCATCGGCGATCAGTGCGTGGCCGATGGACACTTCCTTCACGCCGGGCACGGCGCGCAGGAAGGCCGCGAGGTTGTCGCGGTTCAGGTCGTGGCCGGCGTTGATGCCCAGCCCCAGCTTCAGCGCGGCCTCGGCCGTGGCCTTGAAGCCGGCCAGCACGGCGTCGCCGCCGGGCGTGGCGTAGGCGCTCGCGAAGGTCTCGGTGTAGAGCTCGATGCGGTCTGCGCCCAGCTCGGCCACCGCGGCCATCGCGGCGGGGTCGGGGTCCATGAAGAGGCTGACGCGCACGCCGAGATCCTGGGCCTCCCGGATCAGCGGCTTCAGCCGCGCGGCGTCCTGCGGCAGCGTCCAGCCGTGGTCGGACGTGAACTGGTCTTCCGCGTCGGGTACGAAGGTGACCTGGTGCGGGCGGTGCTTGCGCACGAAGTCCATCAGGTTCTGCGTCGGGTTGCCCTCGATGTTGAACTCGGCCTGCGGCCAGTCCTTCAGGAAGCCGGCAAGGTCGTCGACATCGCGCGCGCGGACGTGGCGGGCGTCCGGCCGCGGGTGCACCGTGATGCCCTGGGCGCCGGCCAGCAGGCACTGCTCCGCGGCGCGCAGCACGCTGGGGATGCCGAGGTGGCGGGTGTTGCGCAGCAGCGCGACCTTGTTGACGTTGACCGACAGCGCGCAGCGGGTGCCGGCTTGAGCGAACGGATTCATGATTCAAGCAGTTGTTGCACGTCGACCATGAGCGCGCGGGTGCGCAGCGGCTGGTGGCCCAGATGGTAGTGGAGCAGGCCCCGCAACATTGTCTTCAGGGTCTGGGGCGCGGCCACGCAGGCCTGGCGAAGTGCGGCCATGCTGCCGTGAAGGAGGGCAGCCTGGAGCTGGATCAGCAGGGCGCCGGGCAGGCCGGCGTCGCTCGTCGGCGGGATCAGGCCCGACTCGGGCGACAGCTGGTAGCGGCGCGCCGGGTCGACATGGGCCTGGGTCGGCGTGACGACGCTGAGATCGGGCAGCAGTCCCAGTTCGGCCAGCAGCTTCAGCTCGAAGGCACGCAGCACCGCGTCGCCGTCGGCCAAGTGGGCCAGCGTGTCGGCATAGGCGTCGAAGAGCTGGGGGTGCGGGTCGTGGCGGGCCAGCAGCTTCAGCAGCAGCTCGTTCAGGTAGTAGCCGGAGAACAGCGCGGCACCCGATGGCAGCGTCGCGCCGCCGCCCCATTCGGCGCCGCGCAGCGTCTGCACCTCGCCGCCATCGGTCTTGGCCGGCTTGCTCAGGCTGACGCTGATGCGCTGCAGCGGCAGCAGCACGGCGCGCAGCTGCGAGTAGGGCCGCTTGGCGCCCTTGGCCGCGACAGCGACGCGGCCGGACTCGCGCGTGAACAGGTCGAGGATGAGGCTGGACTCGCTCCAGTCGTGCTGGTGCAGCACATAGGCGGGCTGCACCGAAGGCGTTCGAGCCGCGCTCACCGCCCGACGCCGGGCCGCCCCAAGTCGGGCGAGCCCCCTCGGGGGGTGGGCGGCGTATTCGCGGACCTGGGGGCCTCACTCATAGCCGTAGCTGCGCAGGTGTTCCTCGCTGTCGGCCCAGCCGGATCGCACCTTGACCCACAGCTCCAGGAACACGCGGCCGTCCATCAGATGCTCCAGCTCCTGGCGCGACTCCGAGCCGATGCGCTTCAGCCGCTCGCCGCCCTGGCCGATGATCATGCCCTTGTGGGCGTCGCGCTCGACGACGATGCTGGCGCTGATGCGGCGCAGTTCGCCCTCCTCCTCCCACTTGTCGATGACGACGGTGGAGGTGTAGGGCAGCTCGTCGCCGGTCAGGCGGAACAGCTTCTCGCGGATGATCTCGCTGGCCAGGAACTTCTCGCTGCGGTCGGTCAGCGCGTCCTCGTCGTAGAACCAGCCCTGCTCGGGCAGATAGGGCTTGAGGATCTTGAACAGGCGCGTGACGTCGGCCTCCTTCTTGGCCGACAGCGGCACGAACTCGGCGAAGTTGCGCCGCTCCTGCATGCCCTTGAGCCAGGGCGCGAGCTCGGCACGGCGGTGCACGGCGTCGAGCTTGTTGGCGATCAGCACGACCGGCTTGTCCTCGGGCAGCAGGGACAGCACCTTGGCGTCGTCCAGGCCGAAGCGGCCTGCCTCGACGACGAAGAGCACCAGGTCCACATCGGCCAGCACGCCGTGCACGGTGCGGTTGAGCGTGCGGTTCAGCGCGGCGTTGTGCTTGGTCTGGAAGCCGGGCGTGTCGACGAAGACGAACTGGGCCTCGTCCACGGTGCGCACGCCGGTGATGCGGTGGCGCGTGGTCTGGGCCTTGTCGGACGTGATGCTGACCTTCTGGCCGACGAGGGCGTTCAGCAGCGTGGACTTGCCGACGTTGGGCCGGCCGACGATGGCGATGAGGCCGCAGCGCTGCGGGGCTCCGGTTTCAGGCTTGGCGGTCTCGGTCATGGTTTGCCTCGTTCGGCGGTCAATCTGTCCAGCAGCCGGCGGGCGGCCTCCTGCTCGGCGGTGCGGCGCGAGCGGCCTTCGCCCAGTTCGGCCATGTCCAGGGCCGGCACGGCGCATTCGACCTCGAAGGTCTGGGCGTGCGCCTGGCCCCGCGCCGCGACGATACGGTAGCTCGGCACGGCGATGCGGCGGGCCTGCAGCCATTCCTGCAGCGCGGTCTTGGCATCCTTACCGAAGTCGCCCGCGCCGGCGGCGGTCGCGATGGTCTCGCCGAGCAGGCGGCGCACGACGGCCAGGGCCGCCTCGTAGCCGGCATCGATGTAGGCGGCGCCGAGCACGGCTTCGACGGCGTCGGCCAGGATGGACGGGCGCTGCGCGCCGCCGCCGCGGGCCTCGCCGTCCGACATCTTCAGCACCTCGGGCAGGCCGAGGGCCAGGGCCAGCTTGTGCAGGCTGTCCTCGCGCACGAGGTGGGCGCGCACGCGGGTCAGGTCGCCCTCGTCGGAGCCGGCATAGCGCTCGTAGAGCAGGCTGGACACGGCCAGGCTGAGCACGGCGTCGCCGAGGAATTCGAGGCGCTCGTTGTGGTCGGCGCCGAAGCTGCGGTGGGTCAGCGCGCGCGCAAGCAGGTCGGGCCGCGCGAAGCGGTGCCCGAGGCGCTTTTGCAGGGCATCGAGCGCGGCGGAACTCATCGAGCGGTCACTTCGACCGGCCCCGGTACTTGATCAGCAGATAGACCGGCCCGAACAGGTCGATTTCCTTGTCGTAGGCGAACTCGATGACGACCTTGTCGCTGCCATCCTTGCTGACCACGAGATCGGCGCTCTTGATGCTCTGGATGGAGTATTCGGTGATCGTGGCCCGGTCGAACTCCGAGCGCACGGCCGGCACCGTGGCCGGGTTGGACGCCGCGATGCGGTCGACGGTGCGCTGGATGGTGTAGTACTCCAGCACCGTCGGGAAGAGCTTCATCGCAACGACCGCCGTGACGGCGATGAGGGCGCCCCAGAACAGCAGGCCGATCAGCGTGAGGCCGCGCTGGCGACGGAGGTTCGACGACGGCATGGGGTGGCGGCTGCGGCTCATCTGGGCATCAATTGAAGAAAGTACCGACGCGCTTGAGGTTACCGAAATTCATCCAGACCAAGAAGGCCTTGCCGACGATGTTCTCGTCCGGCACGAAGCCCCAGAAGCGCGAATCGCGCGAGTTGTCGCGGTTGTCGCCCATCATGAAGTAGTGGCCGGCCGGCACCTTGCAGCTCACGCCCTCGATGGTGTAGCGGCAGTTCTCCTGGAAGGGAAAGGGGCCGTCGGCCCGGTCGGGGCGGAAGAAGCGCTGGGCGCCCGGCTCGACGAGAAGCTGGTGCTCCTTGTCGCCGAGCTTCTCCAGGAAGCGCTGGCGGTAGACACGCGCGTCCTCGTCGTAGAAATTGCCCTGGGCCTGCACGGGCGCGGGCTGGCCGTTGATGTAGAGCTTCTGGTTGGTGTAGGTGATCTCGTCGCCCGGGACGCCCACCACGCGCTTGATGAAGTCGGTGCTCGGGTCCTCGGGGTAGCGGAACACCATCACGTCGCCGCGCTGCACATCGTGGTTGG